>Ga0335397_10009293_pt1 | contig 12282 bp, 10 predicted proteins | sample MAT04_FD_205740 | JGI IMG/M metagenome (GOLD analysis project Ga0335397, IMG submission 205740) | Freshwater microbial communities from Lake Fryxell liftoff mats and glacier meltwater in Antarctica - MAT-04 (spades assembly) (version 2) ...
CCGAAAAAAGGTCGTTGTTTACCATTGGTATTTTTAGTAACAAGCCAATGATACTGGCCGTTTTGTTAGCCGTATTATTGCAGTTTGCCGTTACCTACATACCCGCCCTACACCCTATTTTTAAAACCGAAACACTTACCCTGCAGGAGTTTTTGCTGGTTATTGGTGCGTCGGTGGTGGTGTTTGTTGCGGTGGAAATTAAAAAGGCTATTGTGCAAGGAGCGTAGCTTTTTTTGAGGGAATCAACAGATTGTATCTCAATTTTTTATTAGTTTGACGAATGGGAATTGCTTTGACCATTCATCTTAATTTCCATCTTAATTTTTACAAATTACGCAGCAATTGAAACCAGTAAACCTTTTATGTTTACCAGGTTTTAATTGTGGGCAGACAGAACGCAGGGTGGTATACAACATAGTTTGGCATTATGGCTTCGGAACGTACGCTGCGGCGGATCAGCAGCAGTTTAGTATTTATCTGTAATTCCAAAATGAAATAATAAACTGAGCAGCTGTAAAAACCACGAAACAATTCATCTTTAGCCGGCTTTGGTTGTCGGCAGCTTTAACACAGACTATTGCCACAACGCCAAGCCGTAAGGTAATAGGTTACCTTTTGCCACATCCAAATAATTTACAATGATACCAATGATATTCATAAAATTTTTAGAATAGTTTCTATTTAGCTTTTAAATAAATTTCTAAACATTATAATTATATTGTAGATCGGTTGCCTGGCTGTAAGTTGAATAAATGCCAACCATCGGCAATACTTAGCGTTACCTGAAATTAATTTAGAGTGGCGACAGCAAAGTTTCGCTTTATAGGTAGCACTGAAATTTAACGGCGTTGCGTATTCCGTTCTATAACTTCGACTCAGCCGAAATAAGAATATTTGATTGGTTCCAGCCGTCGGCCAAATTAAATTGAATCCATTCAGGACTGAGGTGTATGTCGAGAGAATCAAGTGTTCCCGGCCCAAGATTTTGATAGCCGTGTGGGATGTTCGCAGGTCCCAAAACAATGTCGCCAACGCCGGCATCAATCGTTTTGTTACCGACAGTAAACCGGGCCCTGCCTTCGGTGATGGTAAAAATTTCGTCGTAAGGATGCACATGAAGGGTCGGCCCTTCCCCTACCACATCAGTGACGTAACGGATCAACGTAATGTTTGTACCAATTCCCTTGCCTTCAAGCAGGCCACGCAGCGCTTGTCCGGGTGTTTGCCAGTCGCTGACAGGCACTTTAACGGGTTCCTTTGTTGATTCTATGGGCATATAGCTTTGGTTTTATTTTAAGGTTGGGCTCCGCCAGTTGTTTCGTAATGCGAAGAGAGACACCCAATATGCTCTTTTGTCACAAGATAATACAACTACTACCGTAAACTATCTGCTTTTTTAAAAGGCGCCGCCAACAACAGGGCAGAAAGCACTCAATTTCACCACTAATAAATACAATTACTTCAGTTTTGGAACGTGAAAATAGTGGGTAGAGTAGCAACAGCGCCATGTATTGTCAAAAAAAATTAATTGGACAGGAATTGAAAATGTGTAAAACATTGCAATATCAGCAGCAGTTTACTAATTATTGAAAGCTTAAGGTTTTCGTTATAAATTATGCAGTAATAGTAACTAATAAACATTATATCTTTTATTGGCTTTAGTTATGAGAAGAAGGAATACGGAATATAGCCGCAACGCCAAGCCGTAACCTAAGCGGCAAGCTTTAAGACACTACCTAATCATATTATGTTTACTTATCGGTAATATAACTGTTGCTCAAAACCGTTCAGATACTTTAATAGGAAAATACTATTAAGATAGTCTGAAGACAGAACTTCATCAAAGTAGAAGCAATATTAACCGAATGAGTTTTAGATATCGGTTAATTACCAAACTTTTGAAAGTGGATACAACGTTTTTCAAAGACTCAATTGTTGTAGCTCACCTTTTTATGGCAGGAGGTGTTATTAGAATGGAAACATTCTTCCTGATTGAAACGGGATGTAAAACCTACCAAACAGATAAATATTTTGACGAGCATGACTGATTAGTTTATGTTGAATATTGGAGGGTATCTTGTATTTGTGAAGAACAAAAACTGACGACAAACTCCGACATAAAAACTTTTATGGGCATCATGTATAAGTATGAAAGACTAGAGCATGACAAGCACTATAGGCTTAGTTTGCATGTATTCCATGACAACAGAACAGGCACACAAAGGGTTAGATACCGATATGACAATTTAGGAAAGAAAAGTTTCAATTTAGAAAGAACCGAAGAATACAATTTTTGGAATTAAGAAGCCAGCCGCCAACAATCGGTTTGGCGTTATGGCGGCCGCGGTGGATCACCAGCAGGTCACTATCCATCGACAGTTCCAGGTTAATTTTATAAATTAAGCAACGCTTAAAACCATTAAACTTTTACCATTAGTCCGCTTTGGTCGTAGACAAAAGGTATGCAGAATACCGCCACAATCCCGGATCATTTGCAATACCTGCATACATGCTTTGTACGTATTGATTTTCTCCCAAAGGCATCGAATCGATATAACAGTTTCTGATACAACTTAACGTTGGTTTATTAATCGTTCATACCCCGCTATAGTTGGCCTTAAACCAGCACACAACAACCTGTAATGCCATTGCCGACAGTAACAGATGCAGCAGTCGAAATAGCAAGTACTAATTTGGAATACCAACCATAATTACAGGAGCACTAACATTAATGTTACGTGCCAATTGAGTGATTGCCTTTTTTGCCTCTGGAGTAAGCGTTGTTTCATATTGCCGATTTTGCCCATCAAAATACTGGTAAAAAATGGGAACGATTAATTCATCCTGAGTAAACGTTGCATTTAATCCAGCTTTATTTGCGATTTCTAGTAATGCTCTATCCACGCCAGCCCCGTAATTTTTATAGGAGCTATACAACATCCTGATCAGCAAAGTGTCGTTTGACTTAGAAAAGTGCAATAGGGCAATTCCAGTATCACCTGTAGATAAACTTTCGGGAAAAACTATATTTCGGTGAAGCATCCGTACAATGGAGGTACCTAGATTATCTCCGCTTTGCTTAGCGTACGTTTTGGTGCTAAATAAAAACGCAGCTACAATAAATACCGGAACAACCGCAACTTTACGGCACACGGTTGAAACGAATGATGATGGCATGGTAATTATGATTAATTGTTGTTTGGTTATAAAATAGTTTGATGCACTTGTGAGGGCCGGACTTAACTGTTTACTTAGTTCCCTTAGTAGTAAAGTTTGATAGCTGTGGCCTTCGCCAAACTTTTCAACAACCGCCTGGTCTGCCAAAAATTCATGGTTTAATTGAATTGCTTTTTTAAAGAAATAGAGAAACGGGTTAAACCAAAAGAATACCCGTAAAAACCCGGTCAGTAAAATATCTAATGAATGTTTTTGTCGAACATGGGATAGTTCATGAAGTAAAATTCTACGATCAATATCGTTTTTTAAATAGTCTTCGCCGTTTACAAAAATAAAATTCAAAAAGCTATGCGGCAACACGTTCCCGGTCATTAATACAATTTTTGTGCTTTCGTATAGCTTAGTTGAATTTTTACGAGTGCTAAGCACAATGGACCTGGTATTGATTACAAATCGAATGAATGATACAGTGGTTATTGTTCCATAGATAATTAAAATATACGGGGATACAGCAAGTACCTGTTTTAAAGCGGTTGGGGCTAGTGCCGTACCGAAACCTGAAATAATTTGCTTGCGAAAAAAAGCAGCGGCTACGCCAGGTTCGGCGGTTGTGACGCTATTGTAATTGATAAGGGGGTATTAAAAAATAAATAGTATGCCCAACAGAAGATATGCCCTGTTGAATACATGCATCTTTTGTTTCTTTAACAAAAATCTGTAAACACAAAACAATAACGCGGTGCAAAAAATATGGTTTTAGATGTACGGTATCATCACTTTTTCTTTTTTAAATCTTCCTCTACTATCTGTTTTAAGTTTTGCAGCTCGGTGGCGGTGAGATTAGTGCCCCTGGTAAAAAAAGATGCAAATTGAAATGCGGAATCACTAAAAAAACTTTTTTTAATTCTGTTAAGCTGGTTTGCGAAATAATCTGACTTTTTTACCAGCGGGTAATACTGCCTGAAATTGCCAACAGTTAAATAAGCAATAAACCCCTTTTCCTGCATTCGCTTAAGGAGTGTAGCAATGGTTGATGGCGCTGGTACGGGATCAGGATAACTTTGAATTATATCCCTCATAATAACCTGCTCCTGTGTCCAGATAATCTCCAAAAGTTGTTCTTCTGATTTTGAAAGACTGGTTGCCTGCATCTGTTATCTTCGTTTCTACAAACGTAGAGCATTAGTTTGCATTTTTAAAATCTAAAACGTACCATTCTATTATCTATCTTTTAAGTAATTGCGGTTTCCAAAAGCCGGTGAAAAATTACATGCAATGTTTAGTGCGTTGGGTTGAAATTCTTTTTTCAAGTGGTGTAATGCCCATTGTAAATTGTTGAAGAGAGAGCTTTCTGCCAGAGTCTATTAGTGAGCTTTTTTTTGAGCGGGGCCAACCATACACCTGCATTCGCGCAATTTGGGTAAGGCCCCTGGTGTAGTTTTCGTAGTAGTCAAAAACAATATTATACAACTTGTGCCCGCATGCTCACGCTGGCATTAGCCAATAAATAATTGCAAAGCATACTACGGAAATAATATTTTAGTGAAAGTTTCATACGTAGTAATTTTCCGGTATAATGGTATTCTGTATACATTAAAATATAGTCATCAAAAAATCACTTTTCAAAGGTCCCATTCACTGATTTTTTCAATTTCAAAGCTTCTTGTATGAAAAAAATGTTGGTTACCATGGTACTGGTTTTTACGCTGCAAATGGAACAATTTGCACAAGGGGTAGCAATTAACAACAGTAATATGCCACCAAACGCAAGTTCCATTTTAGATGTTAGCAGCGAAAAAAGAGGGATGTTAATACCACGAATGGCATCTGCCAACAGAATGTCTATACCATCGCCAGCCAAAGGGCTAATGGTGTATGATACTACGGTTAGTGCACTATTTGCCTTCAACGGAACAGGGTGGGACGCTATGGCAAAATCGCTGCCACAAGGGGCTATCGTGTTGGGCGAAACAGCACCCGATGCAAACATTATTAGCGGCGGATATACCCAAAGCGGTAAGGTAGTTTTTAAACTAAACGAACCAAGTACGATTGCTATTGGTGGTAACTCGTGGTTGCCAGTTTCAGAGGGCCGGGCAAACGGACAAGTGGTACAGGCAGGCAGCAAGATCGCTTTTTGGGGAGGCAGACGTGACCTTTACCTAAATACGGGTGCCTTTTACGATCCGGTCACCGACGAATGGGATGTTATTGCAAAAACCGGGGCGCCCTCGCCACGCACTAATTTTGCTATAATATGGACAGGCACCGAGTTAGTTATATGGGGCGGCTCTACCATTACCGGTTCGTATAACTACTTTAATAACGGAGCAAGGTATAATCCTGCTACTAAAACGTGGACTCCTTTAAACATTGTTGGGGCGCCCTTAGCAAGAACTGCCATGGCCTATGGCTACAATGCCGCCACTAACGAAATGATTATTTGGGGCGGCTTTAACGGCCCAACACTGGCGGATGGTGCCAGGTACAACCTAACCACCAATACCTGGAGCACTATAGCAAGCGTGGGAAACCCCGGCACCCGCATTAACTACGCCTTTACCATGGGCAACGACCGGCTTTATATTTGGGGCGGATTACTTTTATCAACCTTTGCACAAACCAATACCGGCTATTATTATTCCTTTACCAGCAGTACATGGTCGCCCATGTCCGTAGCAGTGTTAAACCCAACCGCACGTGAAGGTGCCAATGCGGTTTGGACGGGTTCACAATTATTGATTTGGGGTGGCAACACCGGCGGCAACGGACTTAATACGGGAGCACGGTATACCCCTGGTACCAATAGCTGGTTGGCTATAGCCAACTCACCATTAATTAATTTTGGATCAACCGCTGTTTTTGCCAACAATTATATGTTTACCTATGGTATAAATGGCGGTGGTATTTACAATAACACGCTTAATTCGTGGGCTTCGTTGCCCACTTACAGCCAGCCCGAAGGCGGCAGAAACAGTGTACTGGTTAGCAGCGCAAGTAATATTTTTACCCTTTGGGGTGGAAAAAAATATGGAGCCACAGGCGACTACCTGCCTTTTTTTGATAATGGAGGGCGATTTTTTATTAATCCTGCGAATGTTACGGTAAACACCGAGACCATCAAGACCTATTACTTGTATAAAAAGGATTAAAACAAATTGGGCTATTTGTGGGGAAGCGGGATTTTTTAACATGGGCCGGTTGGCGGGGACAAAGGAACAACAACAACAGGGGCATAACCTCATAGTCATTTTACGCCATTCGCTCCCTTAAATAATATTAGTTAGGAAATTGAGAAACCTGTAAAATGCATCATTTCAACCTAAGTAAAACGTTTAATCTTTTAAAATTTAATATTATTACTAAGCATCGTTTAATTTGTTATCATCATCTATGGCTGAAAACTTAACCTTTACAAATGCAACTAACAGAGGACCAGGTACTTTTTTTTCAGGAGCAAGGATATTTATTGGTTGAAGATATTTTTTCCAAACCTGAAGTTGATTTACTGTTGAAAGAAATGCTAGAGGTAATAAAAGAAGACTGTCCACGAAGGATACTGGAAAAGAGTGGATCTGTAAGGTCCTTTTTTGCACCTAATACCTCTAATGTGGTGTTTGACAGAGCATCGCGGTACGCAAACCTGCTAACGTGTGCCTCCCAGCTACTGGACGGCGATATTTATTTGCACCAGAGTAAAATAAATAGTAAAGCAGCAATGGTTGGCGATTGGTGGGAGTGGCACCAGGACTATACTTATTGGCAAAAGGATGATGGTATGCCTGGGCCAAATGTACTTACAGCTATGGTTTTTTTGAACCCGGTTACCGAATTTAATGGACCCATGTTATTGATTCCTAAGTCGCATAATGCAGGGGTTGTTGATGATGCCGAAAACGTTAACGATCTTGAGAGCTCCTGGTATAAGGAATATGTAGAAAGTGCAGCTTACCTGACTGCCTTAACCAGCGACCTTAAATACACGCTAAAACAAAATACCATTGCTCAATGGGTTAGTAAAAATGGAATGGTTTCTGCAAAAGGTGCTGCAGGCACCGTTTTATTTTTTCACGGAAACATTTTTCATGCTTCGTCAAACAATTTATCGCCGTGGGACAGGCATACCTACCTGCTAACCTACAACAGGACAAATAATAAATTGCCGGATACCGATAAACCCCGACCTGAATTTATTGCGATGCGCAACTTTGAGGTGGCAGTACCTGTGGAAAGTATATTATAGTGATACCGGATGCCGTCGTTGGCGTTGTCATTAAATATTGTGTGCATGGTTGATTAGTTTGTGCATATCCAAATGCCATACGACTTACTATGACTGCCGAATTAAAACCTCGTGAAGCAGCGGTACGGGCAAAACACCGTTAAAGGCTACAGGCGAAAGAGTTTGCACTTGCTACAACTGCCGGATTAAAACATTGTCAAAACAGCGGTACTGAGTAAACACCATGAAAGGATACAGGCGAAATAGTTTGCAGGTGAAAAACACCTGCAAAGACGAAATTGCAACGCTAAAGTGACAGCGAGGGAAGATCTTGAAAAAAGAAATAGAAGAAGAAGCAGCAGACGAAGAAATTTTCAAACTGGCGTTTGCATTCTCTTTAACGATCGTAATGTGGATGTCTCATTGGTGGTTTAGTGAGCGTATTTAGTTAACCAGCATTGTATTTCTCCGTCAGTACTTTTAGTTGGTCGCTTCTGTTTTATGGTTGTATATAAACAAAACCGCCATAAGCGACCCCGCAAAAGCAAGACCTGCCGATATTTTCATAATTAGCGAATAGGCATAAATAAAACCCGTTTTATAAGCAACGTCAATCATTTGCCTATTGTTGCTTTCAACTTCGGCTGGCACACTGGCATCGCCAAGGTTAACGGCTTGCTGCATAACCAGTTGTTTTTGTTGGTTGGGTATAGTAATGTTTTGTATGTTTTTTTGAAGCGAAGAAGTAAAAAATACAATGGCCAAAGCGCCAAAAATGGCATTGGCAAAAACACTGGCTATGCGGGTAACTGCATTGTTTATACCCGAAGCAGTGCCCGAAAAATGACTAGCAACTGAACCCATAACTGCGGTAGTCAGGGGCGCTACAGTTATGGACATACCAAAACCAAATAAAACGATACCGGGAAAAAAGGTTTGCCAGTAATCAGATGGTCCTGCTGTTTGTTTTATAAAAGATAAAAGTAATAAGCCTATGCCCGCTATTGCAGGCCCGGTAATCAGCAGCCATCGGGGACCGTATTTATCGGCCAGGCTGCCTGCAAAACGGGAAAGCGTAATTAATAGGACTGTAAATGGCAAGAGGGTCATGCCAGATTGTAACTGGCTGTACCCTTGCACCTGTACCAGGTTTAGCGACAAAAAAAGTAAGCCTGCTCCTAGTCCGGCATATAAAAAAAAGGACAATATGTTAGCACCACTAAAGGTGGAATTAAAAAAAAGTTGCAAAGGCATCATCGGGTTACTGCTCTTTTTTTCTATAGCAATAAAAATACCTGACAGCACAACACCTGCCGCCAGCGATGTAAGCACCTGCCAATGCTTAAAACCGGTTTCGGGAATGCGTAAAAACCCAAAGGTCAAACAAACCAGCCCTGCAAAAATGGCCGCCCCCCCCATAAAATCTATTGAAGGATTTGTTTCATTATCGCGGCTTTCCTCTACATGCTTCCAAAGAAAATACAGCGCAATTAAGCCAATGGGAATGTTGATGTAAAAAATAAACCGCCACAAACCCGCATCGGCCAATGCGCCGCCCAGTATGGGACCGCCAATAGTTACTACAGTAGTAATTGCCGACCATGTACCAATGGCTTTGCCCCGCTCGTTGTCGTTAAACGATGAGGAGATAAGCGATAAACTGCCCGGTATCATTAAAGCGCCCCCACATCCCTGCATTACCCTGGCACCAATTAAAAAATATACGCCCGGCGACAAACCGCACAAAGCCGACCCAACAATAAAAATGGCGATGCCGGTCATTAAAATTTTTTTCCGGCCAAGTTTATCGCCTAGCGAACCTCCAATTAAAATAAGCGAAGCCAGCATAAGCAGGTAGGCATTCAAAATCCAAAACAGGTCGGTGCCCGATGCATTGAGGCTTTGCTGCATGGCCGGTAAAACCACGTTCAGGGCTGTGCTATCTATAAAGGCCATTGCACTGGCTAATATAGCCGATACCATTATCCATTTGCCTTTTGCACTGGCAAGTTTAATTGTGGCCATTGGGTATTTTTGTGGTAAAACAAAGCAATAAAGTTAATGGTAAACGGCGTTCTTATTGTAGGCCGGTCGTTGCTATTTGATGGTGTTTTTGTTAACGGTAGTTGGGTTAAAGCTAACTCCTTTTTTATTGCTCACGATTGGGTGAGTTGCTTTTTTTGGAGAGATAATACCCGTTACAATAGTGCTGGGGATCAGTAACCACCCCTGGGAGCCAGCGAACGGTGCACCAAAGATGCCTACAGCAAGGTAGGCCCAAACAAAAAACATTGCAGCCAGGATAGCTATGCATATTGCCATACGCTGGTTGGTCTTTTTACTTTTCTTTTTACCAGTTTGCAAAGTAAGCCAGTGCCCGCCGGCTACAATAAAGTCAAATGCTGATTAGTTTATTTCATTTAAAAATTGCATGGCTACAAACATAACCGATAATAATAGTGCAACTGAAAGCACAATACCGGTAAGTCTGTTATTTTGAAAAGTCATAATCATGTTTTTTGGTTGTTAAATTTTAACTTAAACAATATTTAGTGATGTTTTTAAAAGCGCTTTAAATTATATAGTAAATGCAAACTTTTTATAATTACAATATTTTTTTTAGCAATATTTATAACCTGATAGTTATGCGGATTTATGGGGCGAATTTATTATTGTACTACAAAACAGCCTTTGCGTAAGGCTGACTATCTGGGGCTCTATTTACCATGCCGCCTTTTTCAACTTTATTAAACTGTACAATTGTTTAGTTATGCCTAAAGTCACCACTGATAGGGACAATAATAAGCTGAAATTATTTGTTGAGGTGGCCGATATTCCTGATATTAACAAAGAGCATATTGCCAAAAATGAGGCAATATCAAACTGGCAAAGTCAGGTTTTAGCACAGCGGCTTGCAGCATACAAGGCTGGCCGGCCAGTGTAACCAGGCAGTTTTTTTAACACCATCTTATTTCTTCTCTATTCTTAACTATTTCTTACACGCGACAACATGACTAAAGCATATGAAGGGCGTGATAATTGAATAACATAGTTATGCAAATGTTACACACATACTCCGTTGAGGATTTTAAAGATAATATTGCCACACGCCAAAAATTATGGATGCCAAAACGGGTGGTTTTTACACCCGAAGCGTTGGAAGAACCTTTTGGTCAACGCATTTTTGAACGATTGAAACCCTACAATCTCAATATAGAAATTTTAAAAAATAAGCGGGTGACCGGGCTGCGGGGCGCCACCGAAAAAGAGACCTACAAAATAGCTAAAAATACGTTGGCCATAGTAAATGCACCACCGTCGGCTTTTAGATTAACTCCCATTCCGCCCTCTGCCGATTTTCAGTTTCATTTGGCTGAAGGATGCCCTGCCCATTGCCAGTATTGCTATTTGGCGGGCAGCCTGCAAGGGCCACCGGCTATTCGTGTATTTGCTAACCTGCCATTGATTTTGCAAAATACTCTTAATTATCAACAGGTTGGTAAAATCACCTCTTTTGAGGCAAGTTGCTATACCGATCCGCTAAGCCTTGAGCATCTTACAGGGAGCCTGGCTGAAACGATCGGGTTTTTTGGTCGCCAGCAAAATGCTCACCTTCGGTTTGTTACCAAGTTTGATGCAGTCGAGCCTTTGTTAAACATTGAGCATAATGGCCGTACACGCTGGCGTATTAGTTTAAATGCCACAACCGTATCGGGCAGGTTGGAAGGTGGAACAGCCTCTGTTGCGGCCCGTATACAGGCGTTGCGTAAATTGGCGCTGCCTAAAAAAGCCGGTGGTGGCGGCTATCCCATTGGTGTTGTTTTAGCGCCTATTATAGCCATAGATAACTGGCAGCATCAGTATAGCCAACTGCTTAACCAACTGCAGCAGGCGCTCAACTTTTTAACCGACCTTACGTTTGAATTAATCACTCACCGGTTTACCCCAGGGTCAAAAGAAGTACTCAATGGTTGGTACCCAAACTCAAGCCTGGAAATGGATGAAACGCAAAGAGCTATGAAACGCAACAAATTTGGTGGAAGCAAATACGTATACCCGGCACCTCAAATGAACGAGATGAAGCAGTTTTTTTATAGCGAGATTGCCCGGAATTTTCCAAATGCCAAAATTTTATATTGGACCTGACACGCAGGCAATGATGAGGTGGTTATGGTAATGCAAGCATGCGGCGTAGTTGTAGCTTTTAGTTAGTATTTTTTAAAGCGGGTGCGCAATAATCTACAGTTAAAGAACACCTGCAAAGGCGGCGAAACTCAATTATCTTAAATATTGTCTTATATTTTTTTACTACACGACTTTTTTTTACCATACTGCCTTTATTGACTTTAACTATTTGTAAAATTGTTTGATCCTGCCTAAAGTCACAATTGATGTGGACGATAACAAGCGAAAATTATTTACTGAAGATGCGAATGTTTTTGACATTAATCGGGATCATATTAGCTAAAATGACGAAATACCAAACTGGCAAAGTCAAGTTTTACAAGAGTGGCCTGGAGAATACAAGGCTGGTAAGGCTTCCCTATCGGCTTGGTTAGATGTTGAAAAGAGTGAGACAACGAAGAAGCAAATGGCGAATAAAGTCCTTTTTCCCGACCAGCCAAAAGAGGATGTAAAAGAGGCCGGCAAGTATTATAATGATCTTGTAACAAAACCCGGAGCACGCCGTAGAAGTAATCAATAACTATCCGCAAATGGTGCTCATATTTTGGAACCGGGCTTTATAGCAGTTTTCATTAATCGTTTTGCACTTTTGTACCATTAGTAATTTTATTCAGCCTTTTTTATCATGATATGATGTTCAGCATTGATTTTACCAAATAGCGGATAATCATTCAGTTTTTACAATAACATTATATGAA
>Ga0335397_10009297_pt1 | contig 12279 bp, 13 predicted proteins | sample MAT04_FD_205740 | JGI IMG/M metagenome (GOLD analysis project Ga0335397, IMG submission 205740) | Freshwater microbial communities from Lake Fryxell liftoff mats and glacier meltwater in Antarctica - MAT-04 (spades assembly) (version 2) ...
GATCTCACCCGTGAGCCGTTGCGCTTTCCTGCTGGGCGGGCCACACGTCTACAAAACCTGGCGCGTGGCGACGAGGGCTTTTTGCTTGCCATGGCCTATTCCACCCAGCGCGGCTATTCCCATACCCACCCTTTCGTGGGCGAGGTGCGACTAGGCCAGGTGGCTGTCGAGCTGGAACCCGAAGAACTGGACTTCCCGCTGTCCATTGGCGAGATCGAGATCACCGAGTGCGAAATGGTCAACCAGTTTGGTGGCAGCAAAACGGAGCCGCCGCAGTTCACGCGCGGCTATGGCCTGGCGTTTGGACACAGCGAGCGCAAGGCGATGGCCATGAGCCTGGTTGACCGCGCTCTGCGCGCCGAAGAGCTGGGTGAAGCGGTGGAGGCGCCAGCGCAGATGGCGGAGTTCGTGCTCTCTCACAGCGACAGTCTGGAAGCGTCGGGCTTTGTACAACACCTCAAGCTGCCGCATTACGTGGACTTTCAGTCGGAGCTGGAGTTGGTGCGCCGCATGCGCGCTGAGGCAGCCCCGGCGCTATCCCCAGCCACAGAACAGGAGCGCGCATGAACGCCCCGCTGAATCCCGATCTGTTGCTGCCCTCGGCTGCGAGCACCGAGCCTGGCGTCAACTTCGCCTATCTCGATGAGCGCACCAAGCGCATGATCCGCCGCGCCATTCTCAAGGCGGTTGCCATTCCCGGATACCAGGTACCGTTTGGCTCACGTGAAATGCCACTGCCCTATGGCTGGGGCACGGGCGGCATACAGGTGACAGCGTCGGTGATTGGGCCCAATGACACGCTGAAGGTGATTGACCAGGGCGCGGACGATACCGTCAACGCGGTCAACATCCGCCGCTTCTTCCAGCGCACCACCGGCGTGCCAGTGACCACGCGCACCACCGAGGCGAGCCTTATCCAGACACGGCATCGCATTCCCGAGACGCCGCTGCGCGAGGGGCAGGTGATCGTCTACCAGGTGCCGGTACCTGAGCCCATGCAGCGGCTGGAGCCGCGCGAAACCGAAACACGCACTCTGCACGCGCTAGCCGAATATGGGCTGATGCACGTGAAGCTGTATGAGGACATCGCACGTTATGGCCACATTGCCACCACCTACGACTATCCCGTTATGGTCAACGGCCGCTACCTGATGGCGCCGTCGCCCATCCCGAAATTCGACAACCCCAAGATGCACATGAACCCCGCGCTGCAGCTGTTTGGTGCTGGCCGGGAAAAGCGAATTTACGCAGTACCGCCCTACACCGCCGTGGAAAGTCTGGGCTTCGACGACCACCCGTTCGAGGTGCAACGCTGGGACCAGCCTTGCGCGTTGTGTGGTGCCACCGACAGCTTTCTGGATGAAATCATCACGGACGACCAAGGCACGCGTTTGCATGTCTGCTCCGATTCCGACCACTGTCAGGAGCGGCAGGCGGGGCAGACCGTTGCTGCGGGGGCGCTGTTGTGAGCAGCGACCGGATCCGTATGCGTGTAGCCACTGCTGATGACTTGCCTGAGGTGCTGGCGCTTTACGCGCAGCCAGGGATCGATGAGGGCGAGGTGATTAGCCTGGCGCGTGCGCAAGAGATCCACGCCAGCTTTTCTCGCTACCCCAACTACCGGCTGTTCGTGGCCAATGACACCGACGGCCATCTGGTCGGCAGTTACGCCTTGCTGGTGATGCACAACCTCGGTCACCATGGCACGCCCTGTGCCATCGTCGAAGAGGTGGTGGTGGATGCGCAGCGCCGCAGCCAAGGCATCGGGCGCCAGATGATGGACCACGCCCTGTCTCTCGCCCGCGAGGCCGGCTGCTACAAGCTGGCGCTTTCTTCCAACCTCAGGAGAACCCGCGCCCACGCCTTCTATGAGTCGCTCGGCTTTGAACGGCACGGCGTGAGTTTTGTCGTTCAGCCTGAGACCGTTGCATGAGCCCTCACCCATCCCCCTTGCTGCGCGTGCGCGGCGTGAGCAAGCGCTACGGCCAGCAGTGGGCTGTTCAAGAAGCTTCCTTCGATCTCTGGCCTGGCGAGGTGCTGGCCATCGTGGGCGAGTCCGGCTCGGGCAAGACCACCTTGCTCAATGCACTCGCCGCGCGCTTGCAGCCCGACGGCGGCGAGGTGCATTTCCTGGCCCGTGACGGTCAACCGCAGAACGTGCACACCATGAGCCAGGCGCAGCAGCGTCTGCTGGCGCGCACCGACTGGGGTTTTGTGACTCAGCACGCAGCCGACGGTCTGCGCATGGATGTGTCGGCTGGCGCCAATGTTTGTGAACGACTGATGGGCTTGGGGCAGCGCCATTACGGTGAGCTGCGCTCGCAGGCTGAAGCTTGGCTGCGGCGCGTGGAAATCGATCCCATCCGCATCGACGACGCACCGCGCACCTTCTCCGGTGGCATGCGCCAGCGCCTGCAGATCGCCCGCAATCTCGTGACCCAGCCCCGCCTGGTGTTCATGGACGAACCCACTTCGGGGCTGGACGTGTCGGTGCAGGCACGTCTGCTCGATTTGCTGCGCCAACTCACCCGCGAAATGCAGCTGGCGGTGGTGATCGTGACGCACGATCTTGCAGTGGCGCGCTTGCTGGCGCACCGCATGGTGGTGATGCAGGGTGGCCGGGTGGTCGAAACAGGCTTGACCGACCAAGTGCTCGACGACCCTCAACACCCCTATACCCAGCTGCTGGTCTCTTCGGTTCTGCAACCATGAACGCGAACACTCCTTTGGCTAATGCCACGCCCATACTCGCTATTGAGCGCGTGTCCAAACGATTCACGATGCATCAACAGCACGGCGCCGTGCTGCAGGTGTTTGATCGTGTCGATCTTCAGGTCGATGCCGGCGAGTGCGTGGTGCTCGATGGTCCATCCGGTATGGGAAAAAGCACCTTGCTCAAGCTGATCTACGCCAACTACCGCGCCAGCAGTGGTGACATATGGGTACGCAGGCAAGACGGCGAGCGCGTCAACCTTTCTGATGCCGATCCACGTGAATTGGTGGCCTTGAGGCGGTACACCATCGGCTATGTGAGCCAGTTCTTGCGGGTGATCCCGCGCGTGTCCACCCTGGATGTGGTGGCCGAGCCTCTGGACGAAGATGCTGGTGGCAACCTCGCAGCCAGGGCGGATGCTCGCGAAAAGGCTGGCCACTGGCTCGCCAGGCTGCGCATTCCTGAGCGCCTGTGGTCGCTGCCGCCCGCCACCTTCTCGGGCGGTGAGCAGCAGAGAGTGAACATCGCGCGCAGTCTCATCAAGGCGCGACCGTTGCTGTTGCTTGACGAGCCCACCGCATCGCTGGATGCTGCCAACACGCGTACCGTGATTGAGCTGATCCTGGAGGCTCGGTCCAACGGTACCGCTGTGCTCGGTATCTTTCACGACCCTGCCGTGGCCGATGCTGTGGCCACGCGCCGCATACCGGTAGCCGGGTTTCGCGAGGCTTCCTCAGACCAGGCGGCCAGACCACACCCGACAACACAACGAGTGCCCGCATGAACGCGCCCCATGACCTGCCTACTTCAGCGTTGAACGCCCTGACCGCACAAGCCGACATGTCGCTGGCCAACGCCCGCCTGGTGCTCGCTGGCGAGGTGGTGACCGGGTCGCTGCAGGTGCGTGGTGGGCGCATTGCCGCCATCGACACCGGCACCGGTGTGCCACCGGGTGCACTCGACCTTGGCGGCGACCTGCTGTTGCCCGGTCTGGTCGAGATCCACACCGACAACCTGGAGCGCCACCTCATGCCGCGCCCCAAGGTGCACTGGGCCGAGTTGCCGGCACTGCTGGCCCACGATGCGGAGATCGCCGCTGCGGGCATCACCACGGTGTTCGACGCACTGGGCGTCGGCGAGGCAGACACCGAGAGCTTGCGAGGCAGCGCCTGGCAGGCGGTGGTTGACACACTGCAAAGCTGTCTGCAGCGTGACCTGCTGCGCGCCGACCACCGGCTGCATGTCCGCTGCGAGCTGCCCGCGCCCAACACCATCGAACTGTTCGCACCCTTTCTTGGCAACCCGCTGCTGGGCCTGATTTCGCTCATGGACCACACCCCAGGCCAACGACAGTGGGAGAACATCGACCACGCGCGGGTGTACTACATCGGTAAAAAAGGCTGGAGCGAAGACAAGTTCATGCGCCAGGTGGAAGAAGCCGCCGAACTGCAGCTGCGTTACGCCCAGCCGCACCGGCGCCACTTCGTCGACTACGCTCGGCTTCACGGCATTGCGCTTGCCAGCCACGACGACACCACACTGGCCCATGTGCATGAGGCCCATGCCGACGGCGTGAGCGTATGCGAGTTCCCCACCACCGAACTCGCCGCACGCGCTGCCCGCGAGTGCGGCATGGCCACCGTGATGGGTGGGCCCAATGTGGTTCGTGGCGGCTCGCATTCGGGCAATGTGGCCGCCGCCCACCTGGCCAGCCTGGGGCTGCTCGATATCCTCTCCAGTGACTACGTGCCCGGTAGCCTGCTCACCGCCGCCTTGCGCCTGGTGGACGAGGACCGCCTGAGCCTGCCGCAGGCGGTGGCCACCGTGAGCCTCAACCCGGCCCGCTCGGTCGGGCTCACCGATCGGGGTGAGCTCGCCCACGGGCTTCGAGCCGACTTGGTCCAGGTGCGTTTGGTCGAGATGGCTGACGGGCATCACCATGCGGTGGTGCGCGCGGTCTGGCGCGAAGGCCGGCGCGTTCTCTGAATCAGCTGGGCCCGTGACGCAGCCTGCGCCACTGGACGCTAGCAGCGTGCAGCCGCTGCGCCTGCTGACTTTCAACACATGGAAGTGCGATGGCGAGTACGCATTCCGCCTGCAGGCGATGGTTCGCCAGCTCAGCCGGGTCGATGCGGACGTGATTGCTTTGCAGGAAGTTTTCGCCACCGCCGACGGTCAGGTTCACACCGGCCGACATCTGGCCCAGGCGCTGGGGATGGCACTGGTGGATGCCCCGGTGCGCGACAAGCCCCGGTGGCACGAAGGCCGCTGGCAACCCAGCTTTTCCGGACTCGCGCTATTGACCCGGTGGCCTGTGCAGCAGTCAGCGGTATTGCCGTTGCCCAGTGTGCCCGAGGATGGCGAGCGTGTCGCCTTGAGTTGCGACATCCAGGTCTCAGGCCACCGTCTGCGGGTCGTCAACACGCACCTCACCCATCTGGAGAATGCGCGCCACCTGCGCCACCAACAGTGGCAGGCTGTGCTCGACCATGCTGGCACCGCACCTGCTGACTGCAGCGTGGTGGTGTGCGGTGACCTGAATGCGCCTCTGAGCGACCCAGCGCTGCAAGCGCCCCTGGCGCAGCGCGGCTGGATCGATGTGTCGGCTGCTGCAGGGCTCACCAACAAGGTCACTTTTCGCGAGCTTGACGGCGCCAAGCACGACCTCGACCACGTGGTGGCTCGACATGACCGCTGCCTGCATTGGAAGTCGGCCCAAGTCGTGCTGGACGATCCAGACCCGGTGACCGGCGTAGTGCCTAGTGACCACGCTGCGCTCTGGGTGCTGGGTGGGTGGCGTGCGCCTTGAGAAAAGATTTCGCCTGCGTCAGATGGCTGTCACACAGCGCCTCCACACTGCGATTTGTCTAGATAACTTATCGCTGTACCTAGAGGACGCCCATGCCCACAGCCCTTCACGTCAAGAACCTGAGCAAGCGCTTTCCCGGCGGCAAGCTCGCACTCGACAACATCCACCTGGAAGTCCATCAGGGAGAGATGGTGGCGCTGATCGGCGCTTCTGGGTCGGGCAAGTCAACCCTGTTGCGCCATGTGGCTGGACTCATGGCTGGAGACAACACCCAAGGCTCGCTGATCGAAGTCTCTGGGCATTGCGTACAGCGTGACGGTCGCATTCAGCGTGACGTGCGCCGCACGCGCGCGCAGATTGGTTTTGTGTTCCAGCAGTTCAACCTGGTCGACCGTTTGCCGGTGCTGGTCAATGTGCTGGTTGGGCGCTTGCACAGCATGCCCTGGTGGCGCGCCTGGCTGCGCATGTTCAACGCCCAGGAGCGTGCGCTGGCCATGGAGGCTCTTGGCCGGGTGGGTATCGCCGACTGCCACGCCCAGCGCGCCTCCACGCTTTCTGGTGGCCAGCAACAGCGCGCCGCCATTGCACGCACGCTGGTGCAGGGCGCCAAGGTGGTGCTGGCCGATGAGCCGATCGCCTCTTTGGACCCCGAGTCTTCGCGCAACGTGATGGAGATCCTCTCGCGCATCAATCGCGAAGACGGCAGCACCGTGTTGGTCTCGCTGCATCAGGTAGAGATGGCGCTGCGCTATTGCGCCCGCACCGTGGCGCTGCACCAGGGCCGTGTGGTGTACGACGGCCCCTCGCGCGAACTCACCCCGGCTCTGCTTCGCAAGCTGTACGGTATGCAGGCCGATGAAATTCTCAACGGCAGCGATTCGCTGCATCCTCCCGTGTCCCCTGTCCAGGCACCTGCCAATGTGGCCTGGCCCTCCCCGCTGGCTCAGCCAGTCTGATCGCCGGCAACGCTTTCGCCCATCGCCCAACCATCCACCCAAGGATATTTCCATGTTTAAACGCTCCCTTGCCGCCATTGCGCTCGGCCTTACCTTGTCCACCTCGTGGGCCCAGGACATCAACTTCGGCATCATTTCCACCGAGTCCACCCAAAACCTCAAGGCCGACTGGCAGCCGCTCATCGACGACATGGCAAAGCAGACTGGCCTAAAAATCACGGCCTTCTTCGCTCCCGATTACGCTGGCGTGATCGAAGGCATGCGCTTCAACAAGGTGCAGGTGGCCTGGCTGGGCAACAAGGCGGCCATGGAAGCCGTGGACCGTGCCAACGCCGAGGTATTTGCCCAGATGGTCAACGCCGACGGCAGCCAAGGCTACTACTCGCACCTGATCACACACAAAGACAGCCCGCTCAAGTCGCTCGACGATGTGCTGAAGAATGGTAAATCGCTGGCCTTTGGCAACGGTGACCCGAACTCCACCTCGGGTTTCCTGGTGCCCGGTTACTACGCGTTTGCTCAAAACAAGATCGACGCCAAGAGCTTCTTCAAGGTCACACGCAGTGCAAATCATGAAACCAATGCGCTGGCTGTGGCCAACAAGCAGGTTGACGTTGCTACCAACAACAGCGAAAACCTGGAAAAGCTGAAGGATCGCCAGCCAGAGAAATTCAAGGACATCCGCGTTGTCTGGACCTCCCCGCTGATCCCGCTTGACCCCATGGTGATGAGCAAGAACATGCCCGCCGAGACCAAAGAGAAGATCAAGAATTTCTTCTACAACTACGCCAAGACCGACCCCCGCGAAAAAGAGATCGTGATGAAGATATCCAAGCTGGCGGGCTTCAAGCCATCCACCAACAGTCAGCTCCTGCCCATCCGCCAGCTTGATCTTTTCAGCAAGCGCAACAAAGTCGAAGCCGACACCACGCTGGTTGGAGCCGAGAAGGCGGCCAAGCTGGCTGAGTTCGACAAGCAACTGGCCGCTCTGAAATAAGTCTTTCTTCCATGGCCCGCTGCTCGGCGGGCTTTTTGCCGTCTGGAGACAACCATGACTTCCACCACTGCGCCACCGCGCCCCACAGCCGCGATCAATCCCGAGGCCGCTCACCGGCATGGCATGGTCTGGTACTTCGGTTGGGCCGCGCTGCTGTTGCTGCTAGTGGGCTCGTGGAAGGGGGCGGACATGCGGCCCATGGACCTTTGGCGCGACTCGGGCAACATGGCCGAGTACGCCAGCGATTTCTTTCCGCCCAACTTCCGCGATTGGCGCTTTTACGTCCAGGAAATGGTGGTGACGCTGCAGATTGCCATCTGGGGCACGGCACTGGCGGTGGTGTCAGCCGTGCCGCTGGCACTTCTGGCTTCGTCCAATATCGCGCCCTGGTGGATAAACCAGCCCGTGCGGCGCCTGCTCGATTCCTTTCGCGCTATCAACGAGATGGTGTTCGCCATGTTGTTTGTGGTGGCGGTGGGGCTGGGTCCGTTTGCGGGGGTACTGGCACTGTGGATCCACACGGCGGGCACCCTGGCAAAGCTGTTTTCAGAAGCGGTCGAAGCCATCGACCCGCAGCCGGTCGAAGGTATCCGTTCCACCGGTGCCTCAGCGCTGCATGAAATCGTCTATGGCGTCATCCCGCAGGTCATGCCGCTGTGGATCTCCTACACGCTGTACCGGTTTGAGGCCAATGTGCGTTCGGCCACGGTCGTCGGCATGGTGGGGGCCGGCGGCATCGGTGTGGTGCTGTGGGAAATCATTCGCGGCTTTCAGTACGCCGAAACAGCTGCCGTCATGTTGATCATCATCGCCACCGTCAGTGTGATCGACATGATCTCCGCGCGCATTCGCAAGCTGATGATTTGAGGGAACCCGTCATGTTCCTGAACCTTCGAGATATTCAGCGCCTGCTTGATCAGCGGGGTTCTCAGCAGTACGGCCAGGAGGCCGTGAGCCAGCGCGAGCACGCGCTGCAGTGTGCACAACTGGCCGAATCCGCTGGCGAGCCTGATGCGCTGGTGATCGCCTGCCTGCTGCACGACCTGGGTCACCTGCTCAATGCGGAAAAAAACGGCCCGACCAAACACGATCTGAGCCGGGACGACCTGCACCAGTACAGCCTGCTGCCCTTTTTACGTGGCGTACTGCCCGATGAGGTGCTGGAACCCATACACCTGCACGTCGACGCCAAGCGCTTCCTGTGCCAGGCCGAAGACGGCTACTTCGCGACGCTCTCTGCCGTCTCGGTTCGTAGCCTGGCGCAACAGAGCGGTGTCTACACCGCATTGGAATCCCGTGTTTTCCTTCAACAGCCCTTTGCCCACGAGGCAGTCCGCCTGCGCCGTTACGACGATCTGGCCAAAGTACCGGACCGTGTAGTGCCGCCGCTGGAACACTATCTGCCTCGTCTGGAACGGTTGATGCTCCAGACGGCATAAGGTGGGTCACCCTGGACAAATGGGGGTGGTGCTGCGGCTCGGGACCACACAAACTCTCGCCTGGGCCTCGTCGTACTACCTGCCAGCGCTGCTGGCCGCGCCGCTGGCCGCATCGCTGGATATTCCGCTGACGCACGTGTTTGGCGCCTTCACGCTGGCGCTGGTGGTGTCGGCGCTGGTGGGACCGACCGCTGGCCGCGCCATCGACACACACGGCGGGCGCTCGGTGCTGCGGGTGACCAACCTGCTGTTCGCCATCGGTCTGGGTGCATTGGGTCTGGCGCATGCCGAATGGCAGGTGTGGGCCGCGTGGTGCATCATCGGTTTGGCCATGGGCAGTGGCCTTTATGACGCTGCCTTTGCGACGCTGGTGCGCCTGTACCCGGTCAGCGCACGCCAAGCCATCACCGGCATCACGCTGATTGCAGGCTTCGCGAGCACTGTGGGCTGGCCGCTAACGGCTTGGTGGATCGAGGCGATCGGCTGGCGTGGCACCTGCTTTGCCTGGGCCGCGTTGCATATCGCGATCGGCCTGCCGCTGCACAACCTGCTGCCGCGCCACCGCGCCGAACAACCGCCCGATGCGCGAGCGTTGTTTCACACCGCCGCTGATGGCCATGACAGCGCACCGCGCCGCCCGCTCGGCGGCACAGGCATGGCGATGGCCATTGCCGCCGTGTTTGCCATCACCTGGTTCACCAGCACCGCGATGGCCGCACACCTGCCCGCCCTGCTGCAGGGTATGGGGCTCGGCAGCGCGGCGGCGTTAGGCGTGGCGATGCTGGTCGGGCCGGCGCAGGTCGCGGGCCGGCTGCTGGAGTTTGGCTTGCTGCGCCGCGTGCACCCACTGCTTTCGACCCGGCTGGCAGCCGCAGGGCACCCGCTGGGTGTGGTGGTGCTGATGCTGCTGGGACCAGCAGGCGTCTGGCTGTTCGCCGGCCTGCACGGCATGGGCAACGGTGTCCTCACCATCGCCAAGGGCACGTTGCCACTGGTGGTGTTCGGCGCGGTGGGCTATGGCCAGCGGCAAGGCTGGCTGATGGCCCCCGCCCGCATCGCGCAGGCGCTGGCACCGCTGCTGTTCGGGGTGGCAGTCGCCCGCTGGGGCAGCGGGGCGCTGTGGCTGACAGCAGGTCTGGGCTTGCTGGCGCTGGGGCTGCTTCAGTGGATGGCCGTTCGAATGGACCCCCGCGAGCACGGCTAAGCCCAGACTTCAGATCCCTGCAGCCAGCCGGACGCGCCTGCACGCCATCTAGCCAGCTGAGCGATATCCCGGCCGCCTTCAGTCCCCAGTGCTTCGCGCCCGGAACCGCTGACCCAGATTGCGTCGGCAAACTCCACTTAGCCCAAGTTTGTCAACTTTCGCCCCCCTTCCCGTCCGCACCGGCCGCTGAGCCGCATTTATGCTGGGTTTCACCTTGAAGATGGTTCGTAGTGCCATATTCTTTTCCGCGATTTGAACCATTGCCCCATTTCCGTGCGCCTTCGGGCGATGGACGAACGCCGGCGCAGCGCCACGAACAAGTCGATGCACAGATGCTCCAAGCTCGCGAAGCGGTTTATGAAAACGCACGCCAGAAAAACCCATAGCGTTGGTCAAATCGGACCCGCAACTGGACCTTCATCGAAGCGGTCCACCTCAACCCCGACAGCCCCCAAACCAAGGAGCATGGCGCCGCAAAAAAGTGGCCTGAATTCACCTACTCATGCGACAACTAGCTTGACAACTTCCGATCCGGCGGCCTGGGCATGCGCCAGGGCAGGCGCCATGACGGCGTCCCGGCCGTGGGCAACGAGATCGACTTCTGGCGCGTCGTCGCGGTCGAACCCGGGCACCGGCTCACGCTGCTGGCCGAAATGAAGCTGCCCGGCACGGCGATGGTGGAATACGAGGTGCGGGCCTTGGACGAACAACGCAGCCTCCGGGTGGTGACGGCCTACTCCCACCCCGCCGGTGCGCCCGGGCTGGCCTGCTGGCGCGCACTGGCTGGCCTACCGGCACGCACTGGCGCCGATGCATGCGCTGATGTTTCCGGGCATGGGCGCATGCCTTGGCAGCCAGCGCTGCGGTTTCAGCGCATGCGGGAACGCCGCCCTCATCACATTCGGGTTCGCGTTCAGCTTCGCGTTCATTTTCGCGTTCAGATTCGCGTTCGCAGTCGTCCGGGCCGAAGCCCCCTGAAGCCCGCGGGCGGCAATGGCCGGCTTCAGTCTTCGCGCAGCGCCTGCAGCCGGGCGCGGAGCGAAGCCGCGTTCAGCAGGCCCATGTGGGCGTCGACAAGCTGACCCTGGGCGTCGTAGAACAGCGTCGTGGGCAAGCCGCTAGACGCAACGGCCACGCCCACGGCGCTGCTGGCGTCCAGCCAGACGTCGCGCAGCGGCAGCGCTTCACGTTCTAGGTAGCGGTTGACGGTTGCCGCCGATTCGCCCTGGTTGACGAACAGAAACCGCACGTCGGCGTGGCGTTGCTGGGCTTGGGCAAGCATCGGCATCTCTGCGCGGCAGGGTGCGCACCAGGTCGCCCACAGATTGACGACCGTGGGTTGGCCGCGCACCAGAACCGCCAGCGAAGACGGGGCCTGCTGAAGTGGCGCAAGCGGTTGCAGCGCCACATCGGGTGCGGCTGCAGCGGTGCGGCCTGGCATCGCCAATTGCAGGGCCAGCGGCGCGCCGCCGCCCACCAGCAGGCCTGCCATGGCCGCGCGCGCCAAGGCCGGGCGCAGGGCGGCTGCCGCTGCCGCGCGCCAGGCCAGCACCGCAGCGGCCACGGCCCAGCCAGCGCCGGCGCTCCAGCCGCCGTCCCGAATGTCCAGCATCGCCCAGGGCGTGGCCAGGTAGGCGTCGGCATGGCCGGCCACGTGCGCCAGCCGGGCGGCAAGCAGGCCGGCAAGGGCGGCTGTCCAGACAGCAGTTTCGGCCCGCGCCGCGGCGCCTTCAGGCGCGCCTGCACGTGCGCCCACCCGGCGGGCCACCCAAGCCGCCAGCAACAGCGCTGCCAGCACCGGCAGCGGGGCTACCGGGAAGGCCACAGGCCCGAGAGAAATCGACAGCATTGCGATAAGTTGGAAGCGTCAGAGCTTGCGGGCAAGAAAAGCTTTTGCAGCATCTAAGGTGAAGAATTTAGGGGCGTAGCCCATGGAAGTCTTAACTGTGAGAGAGGGCCCCGCAGGTTGATCGCGGACATGGTGGGTCAAAGCCTCAGCCAGGCGCGGCTGGCCGAACTGAAAACGATGCCGGTGGCGGCGGTAAAAATCGCCCTGTCTTCTATGGCGGGCCGGGGCTGCTGCATCCTGCCGCAGGTTGAACAGGCGAAACTGCTCTGCTGGCTGCAACAGCCGCCGAAATGCCGCTGGCCTTCGACCTTG
>Ga0335397_10009298_pt1 | contig 12278 bp, 9 predicted proteins | sample MAT04_FD_205740 | JGI IMG/M metagenome (GOLD analysis project Ga0335397, IMG submission 205740) | Freshwater microbial communities from Lake Fryxell liftoff mats and glacier meltwater in Antarctica - MAT-04 (spades assembly) (version 2) ...
AGGCCCTGCTACCTCAAAATAGGTGAGTCCGCCGTTGTAGCGCAGAAAATGGCGCTTGCGTTCGGTAAGCAGGAAGTTGTGGTTAATGCTGGCGAGCACTTCCCAGGGAACTATATCGAAGTAGGCCTCCGGTTCCGTGCTCATTCCGAATTCTGCCAGCATTTGGGCAAAATAGGTCGAGTGCTTGCGGGCTAAGCGACCGCCGCCGTATTCTTCAATTAGCACCCGCGTCAGCGTTGACTGAATTTCGTTGCCGGCACCGCCGAGGATGCGGGAAAGGCGGCTGGCTTCCACTAAACCGTCGAAGGAGGCGATCGCCAGCAGGTGTCTGTATCCCCCTTCAGTCATTTGTTCTCGCAGGTAGCGATCGATGTCAGTGAGTTCTGGATCGACATCGGCGGCGGCGCGATCGCGCAGGGCTTGCTTGACATCCTCGATGTTTTGCAGCGCTGCAACGTCGATTTGCGCGGTTTCCCACTGCTGCCAAGATTCTTCGATGCGATCGCGCACTCCTCGCAAATAGTGCGATCGCTCGTTGTTGTAACGGCGCAAATCGTCGTACCAAAACAAGTTGAGGCGGTTGATGCGGTACAGCACGCGCTGCAAGAAGCGGTTAGCGGCCTCGTCGGCGGAATCTTTCTGATCAGCCGATCGCAGCGCAAAGGCGATCGCGCTTTCAAAATCGCTCACAAGTAACGGTTTTGCCGCCACCGTCTTGTCTAAATCATCTACCTCTAGCAAATTGACAAATTGGCGATCGGCTGCTTCATAATTTGGGAGTGCCGGTTGATTTTTAGGAAGACTCGGCGACTCAGAAGAAGAAAGTATCTCTAGGGTGTTTTGCATGGAATCAAATTATGCTAACTCAGATGATTGTGCTCCTGCCAAAACAGCCAACCTTTGCAGATTGCCGAATATTCTGGCTGCTTATTTTCAAGATAGCCAATTAGTCAGCCGGATACACCTTTCTATTGATAGATGTTTTTGACTTCCCCTTGTTCTCTTCCCTTCTCTTCTCTTCCTTAGCGTCCTTAGCGCCTTCGCGGTTCGTAATAAAAAATCCCCACCAAAGTTGTAATTTTTTATTACCGCTGTTAATATAGCTGTGTTTCCATCCACTATAATAGAACAAAAAACTAGAGGAACGGTAAATTATGGCAGTACAGTTGCTCAAAAGACTTTTCACAGTAGAAGAATACCATCAGATGGCTAAAGCTGGTATTCTTTCAGAGGGCGATCGCGTAGAACTGATAGAAGGAGAACTTGTTGAAATGGCCGCTATTGGAACTCGTCATGCTTCCTCTGTGAGGCGCTTAGCCAGACTTTGCAGCCAAATTCCCGAAAATTTGGCTACTTTTGACGTGCAGAACCCCGTCCAGTTGAGCGATCGCACGGAACCGCAACCTGATATAGTATTGCTGCTACCTCGCGCCGATTACTATTCAACTGCACATCCCACGCCATCGGAAGTTTTACTGTTAATAGAAGTAGCTGACACCTCAATAGACTATGACAGAGACGTGAAACTTCCTATTTATGCCCGATCGCAAATTCAGGAAGTATGGATAGTCAATTTACCGGAAAATTGCTTGGAAGTTTACCGCCAACCAACGGTTAACGGTTACAGTTTAATGCTGAGGTTTTGGCGGGGCGATCGAGTTTCGCCGCTGGCTTTTCCCGAATTTGTAGTTAGTGTGGATTTGGCGATCGGCTAAATCAGGATTATTTGCATTCTAGGCGATCGCGAAAATACTCCTCATACAAACTGCATCTCGCACTGCAATAATTACCATCCAGTTTCACCAACCCCATACTGTTTAATTTAAACGCTAATTCCGACCTCAATTTGACGGGATTTGAGACACTCGAAACCTCTCTCATCGCCTCCATTAATTCAGGATATTTTTCTAAATTCCACAAATGCCGACGCAAATGGTCGGTGTAAATACCTGCCTCCGTTGTCGCTGATTTCAGCAATTGATTTAAAGTCACATCTTGACGGGCAATGCGATACATAGCCAGCCGCACTAAATAGGGATGTCCTCCCACTAACGCCATCAATTCTGCAACTTCTGTCGCACTCCAATTCAGTTTGTGTCGCGCTGCTAAGTCTTGCACTTGCTGCGAATTAAACTCCGGCAATTCAATCGGTAATCCCACATTAAACGGTGATTTATTCACATCCAGCGGGATATAAACTTCGGTGGAATGTACCACAATCAAACGAAACTTTTTCCAAATATCTCGCCGTTTTGCTTCTTCGTGCAAAGCTCGCAACAATCCAAAAAAGTCAGCGGCAATTTCCGGGGATTCAAATAGGCGATCGCTCTCATCCAAACCTAACGTCAGAGGGGGTGATGATTCTGACAGCAAATACTGTTCAAAATAAGCCTTGCAGCACTGATTGCTACCAATTAAATCTGCTAATTCCCAACACTTCGGCAACTGTTCCAGCATTCCTAATTCTTGACCGACGCTAGCACAAAACCACTGCAAAAATGTATCTGAATTAGCGAATATTCTCCTATTTGCTAGCTGAAAACTCAGCGCTACCGTGCGAGAACCTTGCGCTTCTGCGTGATGCAAAATCCGCGCCATTAAAGAAGTTTTGCCCATCTGTCTGGGTGCTTTGATGCGGATCAGGGCTCCCGGTTGGACTATCGTTTCATAACAGCGAGATTCGATCGGAGGGCGATCGATATAAAAACGAGAAGCTAAATCTACTTGTCCTCCCGGCAATTCGGGTGCTGCTGCGGGTTGGGGTTGAATTATTGACTGTTTTGTGCTAGTAATTTCGTTCCAATTTACAGCTAATTCATGGTCTGCATTTAAGGATGTGCGACCTTCTTTAACTACGTTCAAAATTTCTGAAATTAACTTTGATGAGTCGCCCGCAGAGCGCCATTGCCAGGACTGGACTCCGGCTAAATAATGCAATAAATCAAAGGAAAATGGTACATTTAATTCAACGCAAATTGGTAAAATAGCTGGTTTTTTATTAGTTAAACTGTGCGATTCTTTGGCTAGCTGGACTTGTTCCAATATCATTTCGCTAGCAGCATATTCTGCGGAAATCAGCAGTATTAAATAATCGCAAAGCTTTAAATATGAGCCTGATTTGCTGCTGTTGTTTGCCAAACAGGAATTACGCACTCCGACCAAAGAAACCGGGTTTTTTACCGAGTCTACAGGCTGCAACGCAGTATTTTCGTAAAAAAACCCGGTTTCTGATACCCCGTCGGTAATTCCTACTAAAAAGACTTCGTGGCTAGCATTCGTCAAAGCTTGGTGCAATTGTTGAATCAGGGTGTGGTTTGGGTTCGATCGCGCGATCGCAATTTTTGCAGATTTTGGCAACACCTCTTCGGGCTGGGATGGCACCTCAAAATCGGCTATATCGCGCCATTCCTGATTCAAGCCGCGACAAATTTCGATGAAATTGGCATAATCCACAGGTTTGCCATTTAGGAAATGACTGACAGTAGATTGGGCTATCCCTAAATCCTCAGCCAAGATTTTCTGACTGGGAAAGCCATTTCTCAGCAGAGAGGATTTAACTGTGGGAATGTACTGGAGACGCAGCCTGAGCGATCGAGGCATTGCTTATAACGATCGAGACACTGAAACCATCATAAATGGCAACCGTCCCTAAAGTCGATAAAAAGTCGATGGAAAGTCGATGAATTCTCAAATAAGTCAGTCGTCAACTCAAATAGTGGCCTGATTAGATTAGAAATAACAAGGTTCAGCACTGTCAAAAGGAGGTGAATTCTGATGTACTCTATCATAATTTGGTCGCTGGCATCAGCAACCAATCAACCAACTTTCGCATTCACACCGCCGATATTGTGGTTGCTAGTCGGGATTGTACTCGGTGCGATCGATCTATTCATCCAAAAAACTCAGCCCCAAAAATACAGGTTTTACGCGCTAATGATGGGCTCTGCTGCTCTAATTGAATCATTTATTTTGTGGAGAGGATCTGTCGCCTTCCAGTTTGATTGGAAGATGGTAATGTATGAAGATTTTGACTGGCAGATATCCTACTGGATGGGGATAGCTCTCGCCCTGAGCATCTGGATTAGACCAATTTTTATTGTTCGCAAAAAGTTTGTGATTCCCGAAGCAACGGAAGCGACAACTATCTCCGAAATTTTCCCAGGAGAAACTGGAATGGTGATTTATGAAGGTGCTTCGTGGAAAGCTCGGAATGAAGATAACCAAGTAATCGCACCAAGACAAAAAGTTTACGTTTTGCGCCGGGAAGGAAACACGCTGATTGTTGTACCAGACAACTTAATTCACGTCAACAGCTAAATCTGGGTTTGTTACTTCCTTGATTACACGGCGATTGAAATCGCTTCTACACAAACAAAGTCCGCCTTCGCGGACTAAGAAATCACTATTAACTGTCAACTACTTACCAGGAGATTCACTATGTATCAGTATTTTTTGATGATGTTGTTTGCCATCACCGGAGTATCCTTGGCCAGCAGTGTAAAAATCGTCCGTCAAGGAGATGAGGCTTTAGTTGAAATTTTCGGAAAGTACGATCGCAAAAAACTTGAACCGGGTATAACATTTTTGATTCCCTTTGTCGAGCAAGTCGCCTATAAACAAACTCTGCGCGAGCAAATTTTAAGGCTGTCCCCCCAAGAATGCACCACGCGCGATCGGGTTTCCATCACTGTTGATTTTATTGTATACTGGCGAATCATTGACTTAGAAAAAGCTTCCTACAAGGTGCAGAATCTCAAGGAAGCGATGTTAAATATGCTGATTCTTTCCATTCGGACTCACATTGCTAAATTATCTGTGGAGGAACTTTACACGGCTCGCCATGAGATTAATAATGCTTTAGTGGAAGAGTTGGATACAACGACAGATCCTTGGGGAGTCAAGTTTACCAGGGTGGAATTGCGCGATTTTGCGATCGGCAGTAAACTCATTCAGCCGACATCCTTTGAGCGGAAAGAGACATCAAAAATGCGAGCTTAAAGACAAGTATTGTTCGTTGTTCGTTCCCAGGCTCTGCCTGGGAATGCAGATTCAGAGGCTCTGCCTCGCTGAATTTAATTAAGTTTTTCAGGACTAAAGTCCTTACTACAAACAAAAAGGATAGAATACTATGAGTCAGCAAAATTCTAAGTCAGGTAGTAATTCACCTATTGCTACGGGTTGTGGATGTTTAGTGCTTTGGATATCTCTTTGGTCACTAACATATTATGCTTTCGAGCTTCCATCATTTTTGAATCAGGCTAATAAAGCAAAGCAATCAGAAGGAAAACAATATATTAGCTCAATGAACAAAGCTCAGCAAGCATACTTTGCAGAAAAAAGTAGTTTTTCCAATTCAGTTGAAGCACTGGGGCTTGGCATTAAAACTGAAACAACAAACTACAAATATTCAACTCGTGCAACCAAGCAAGCAGCATTTAATTATGGAGTCTCCAAGCAACCCAACCTGAAAAGTTATATCGGCGGTGTCTTTATAGTTCCTGATAAAGAAGTCGATGCCAAGGCTACTAAAGATAACATGACAACAGCATCCATTTTGTGCGAAGCTGATTCTCCTGGTACAATTAAACCAGCCGAACCCACCTATCAAAATGGTAAAATTGCTTGCGGCAAGGGCACAACAGCAGTGACGAAATAATCTAAGCAAGATAATTACAGTCGATTACCACTATCAAATCGGCGGCAGTCTCCCGCAAAATCTACCTATTTATGAGGAGAGAATACCATGAGTCAAGAAAATTCCAAGTCAAATACTATTGCATATAAAGGTTGCGGATGCTTATTACTTTTGATATTATTGGGAATAATTGTTGCGATCGAGATGCCATCATTTCTGCGTCAGGCTGGGAAGGCAAAGCAAGTGGAACCAAAACAGTATGTAAGGTCAATGAACAGAGCTCAGCACGCTCACTTTGCCGAAAAAGGTGCTTTTGCAACTTCTGTTAATGCTTTAGAAATTGGCATCAAAATAGAAACAGCCAACGGCAAATATTCAGTTATCGCTACTAAAAAAACAGCATTTAATTATGGATTATCCAAGAAAAAAGACTTTAAAAGCTGTGTCGGCGGTGTTTTTGTAGTTCCTGCTAAAGAAGTTGTTCCAAATGCTGTTAAAGATGAAATAATAACAATATCCATATTGTGCCAATCAGATTCTCCCGGTACAATTAAACCAGCAGAACCAACTTATCAAAATGGCAAGCTGATTTGCGGTAAAGGCACAACTGAAGTGACAAAATAATCTAATTATCGGCAATATCATGACAGTCGATTAATTCTTTTAATAATCCAGTTTTTATTTCAGATATTCAGTACCAGCAAACAACACCGCTCAATTAGATCAACACTCTGAGAACACTACCCTGACAGGAAGAACATCATGCTCTTGAAAAAAATTGCTCAATTCTGCAAAAAGTTATGGCTAGCATTAACCCTAGGTTTTAGTGCAATCATCAACTTATCCTTTGATGAGTTTTGTGAACTAACATATCGCACAATTCTTATGATATTTTTTCTAATAGTTACTTTGACTTTAAGTTATGGTTTAACTATAAATCTTTTAATCATTACAGGGGCAATTTTACCGCCAGATAACGGCAATGTGGGTGTATTTTTCGTTATAATGATTGGCTTATGGCTATGGACAAAAGCTGCTAAAGCACTAGCACGACAAGTAAATATTTTAGTAGAGTTACTCTTATATCTGGTCGAGAAAAAGCACTTGAATGGTGATGAGCTTAGCACGAATATTCAACAAAAATCACAGCGGCGTAGCTCTTCTTTACGGGTATGTAGTTGGTGGCTTGTGGTGCTTGTATCTCTAGGGATTAGCCTGCAGACTTTCTCCTTTTATTCCGCTAAGAAAGCTGTTGCAAATCGCCAGATTTTAGGCAAATCTCAGGTTCAATCTCTCTGCCAAAAGCAGCAATTTTACTATCAAGATAAATTGGTTTTTTCTCGGTCTGATGATGAGTTAAACACTCATGGTGATCTTAGAAAAGAAATAGAAGACTATACCTTCTCTAATCGTAGGACTGACCAAGCTATATTCTACTATGCCATATCTCGTAATGACAAACTGAAAAGCTACGTTGGAGGAGTTTTCTTGGTTCCCCTAGCTGATACTAGCTCCCAAATAACGAAAGATAAAATAATACCTATGGGAGCTGTCTGCGAAGCGAACTCTCCCGGTCAAACTCGCCCAGCCGATCCAGTTCTTAAATTTGGCATTCCCTTGTGTGGCCCTCAGACATCTGGGTGGGATGCGGACAACTTTATTCTAACGATTAACCGCGCTCAACAAGAGCGTTATTCCCAAACTCGTAGTTTTGCCAGTTCTTTGTCAGAGCTAAAACTTAACATTCCAGAAGAGAGAATAGATGATTTCCACTTTATTCATCAAGTCTGGATTGACACTAGCTCTCAAGCTACATTTAGCTACGCTACTAACCCTCACAATGAGTCTACCACTGCCTATGTAGGTGGCGTTTTTGTCACTCCCAATAAGAATAAGAGCAAGCGGGAAACAATCGAAATAGTCTGCGAACATAGAGAAGAAGACATCTCGCCCGATCGCATTAAACAATACAACCCCACTTTCGAGAATGGCAAGCTTTCCTGTCAGTCGGGTGGAAAAAAAGTCAATTTAGGTGAAAACCCTTTTTCTTAATAGCATGACATGATTATTCCGTTAAACAACTTAGAAGAAATGACAAGCACATATCACTATCAAATCGGCGGCAGTCTCCCGCAAGATGCACCTACTTATGTCACCCGCCAAGCTGACTCGGAACTTTATCAAGCCCTAAAAGCCGGAGAGTTTTGTTACGTGCTCAATTCCCGACAAATGGGCAAATCCAGCTTGCTGGTGCGTACCGTACAAAAGCTCTCGGCCGATCGCATTGCTTGTGCTACGATCGACCTTTCGGACATTGGCAGCCAGCAAGTCTCTCTGGATAAGTGGTACGGCGGCGTAGCTTACAAGCTTTTGTGCAGTTTCAACCTGTTTCACCCCGTCGAGTTTATGGCTTGGTGGCGGGAGAGAGAGTTGATGCCGCCCGTGCAGCGTTTAGGAGAGTTAATTGAAGAGTTGCTGCTAGCCAAAATTGCTCAACCTATTGTCATTTTTATTGATGAAATCGATAGTATTCTCAGTTTCCAAGAACCGCTAGATGATTTTTTTGCCTTAATTAGAGCTTGCTATAACAAACGCGCTCATAAGTCAGAATACCAGCGGTTAACTTTTGCTTTGCTGGGAGTTGCTTCGCCGTCGGATTTGATTAGCGATGCAAGTCGCACGCCGTTTAATATCGGTTTAGCTATTGAATTGCAAGGTTTTAACTTACAGGAAGCTCTGCCTTTAGCAAAGGGATTTGAGGGAAAAGTAGACAATCCTCAAGATGTTTTAAAAGAGATTTTGGACTGGACGGGAGGGCAGCCATTTCTGACTCAAAAGCTTTGCAAGCTGATTCTGCACCATGTAAAAAGCTTAGCATCGGCTTCTATTATATCAGACTCAACGGATGCAAGCAAAACTGAAATATTTACTACAAATCAATTGTTAATTAGCGAAATAGTGCAATCTCATATTATTGATAATTGGGAATCATCCGATGAACCTGTACACCTCAAAACAATTCGCGATCGCCTTTTCAGAAGTCAGCACCGCGCCAGTAGGTTATTAGGACTATATCAAAAAATATTGCCACCCTGCGATCCACCCCAACCCCCCTTAACAAGGGGGGAAAAAATGCAAGTCGATCCCCCCCAACCCCCCTTAAGAAGGGGGGAGAAGATGCCAGAATTCCCCTCAGTCAAATTAACCAGGAATAAGGAACTTTCAGAACCCCCCTTCTTAAGGGGGGCAGGGGGGATCTGGGCCGATGATACTCCCGAACAAACAGAATTGCGACTGAGCGGCTTAGTAGTAAAACGAGCCGGAAAATTAACCGTATCCAACCGCATTTATGCAGCTATTTTTGACGGAAACTGGGTAGAAAAAGCACTTTGTGACTTGCGCCCCTATGCCGAATCGCTCACAGCATGGATAGCATCAAATTGTCAAGATGAATCTCGATTGTTGCGCGGTCAAGCACTGGCAGATGCGCGAGATTGGGCTGCCAATCAAAGCTTGAGCGCGCAAGATTATCAATTTTTAGGTGCTAGTCAAGAAGCGGAATTTGCCCGATTTCGCGATCGCGAAAAACAAACTAAAGCTGAAATGGAGCAACTGCGCCGCGAAAAAAAGTTACTAGAGGAACTAGCAGAAGCACAAAAACAGAAAAGAATTACTCAATATAAGTTATGGCGCGAGTACAACCTCAGATTAGCAACTATTACAGGGGCCGCAGCAATATTAATATCAATCCTGATTGTAGCATTTTGGGTGAAACCGTCAATCGAAGAAAGAAATAACAAAATTATGACTCTCAGCGTACTATCAGAAACGCTATTTGCTGCTGGCAAAAAAGATGAAGCTTTGCTAGAAAGCATCAGGGCGGCTACTGAAATTAAGCGATCGCTCGGAGTGAGTTCAGATATTCAGATGCGAGTGGCGATCGCCCTCGAACAGGCAGTTTACAGCTTCACGGCACGTCGCACCTTCCAGACTCAAGCCAGTAACCTTGCTTTCGCGAGTTTCAGTCCAGACAGTCAAATACTGGCTACAGCTACCGATCGCAATGATATCAAACTTTGGCAAACTAATGGCACTTTACAAGCAACATTGACCGGGCATACTGATAAAGTTATAAGTGCAATCTTCAATCCTAGCGGTCAGATAGTTGTTTCCGCCAGCCACGACAGAACCGTGAAAGTTTGGCAAAGCAACGGAAAGTTGATGCACGATTTAACAGGACACAGCACTAAATTAACCAGCATCAGTTTGAGTCCAGATGGTAAAATTATTGTTTCAGCAAGTGCCGATGGAACTGTTAAACTATGGCACATGAACGGGCAAGAATTGTCAAGTCTTCAAGTGGATAAAGGTTGGATAACCAGCCTAAGTTTTAGCCCCGACGGTCAGATACTTGCTGCGGCTGCTACTGATGGTACTGTTAAACTGTGGAGTTTGACCAAGGTTGTGCAAAAATTGCAAAAACAGCAGTATATCAAGGCAAGTAGCGATATCAAGTTGCTCAGAAGTTTACAGTTCGATCGCGATCGAATTATGAGTGCAAGTTTCAGTCCCGACGGAGCCATGTTGGCGGCTGCAAGTGCTGGAGGAACTGCGAGAATTTGGAGCAAAGACGGCACACCGCTAAGTATTTTAAAGCATACAAGTGGATTGACAAATATCAGCTTTAGTCCCGACAGTCAAATGTTGCTATCTGCAAGCACAGACAAAATGGTGAGGCTGTGGAACATTGACGGTACATTGCTCCAAACTTTAAAAAATAACAAGGATGCTGTTTGGAGTGCGAGTTTTAGTCCAGACGGCAAGGCGATCGCTAGTGCGAGTGCTGATGGTACGGTGATACTGTGGAATCTTAATCTTGACGATTTGTTGGTGCAGGGTTGCAATGTCGCCCGCAATTATTTTCAGACAAATCCGATCGCCAATTCCAGCAACCGCCACCTCTGCGACGGGGTTAAAAGTCAATCAGGCGATTTTAGATTTTAGATTTGAGATTTACTCCCAGGAACCTGATTTTTATGTAAGTCTTGATATGGTTAGACTTAGTAGCAGCTAATAAATAATAGGTCAGGGCGATCGGTGTATTCAACTCTAGAGCAAAAGTATCAGCATCTGGAAAAAGAGTTAACGGGCGGCGCGATCGCCCTTGGTGGCGTTTTCTGCACGGGTACTCTCTGGTATTGGCAAGTGGAAAAATGGTCTTTGCTGGATGCAGCTTATATGACTGTATTTACTTTAGCAACTGTCGGCTACGGCGAAATTCACCCCCTCGGCAGACGCGGGCGAATGTTTACCATGTGCCTGATATTGATGGGCGTGATGGTGATTGGTTATATCGTCAACCGCTTTACAGAAGCGCTGATTCAAGGATATTTTCAAGAAGGAGCAAGAATTAGGCAGCAGCGGCGTTTGGTAGATTCTTTGATCGGGCATTACATTCTCTGTGGTTTTGGGCGCACTGGGCGGCAGATTGCCTTGGAATTTCAGGCAGAAAATATTCCTTTTGTGGTGGTAGATTTGGCGCTACAGTCGGTGCAGGCAGCTTTGGCGCTGGGGTACAAGGGGGTGCAGGGAGACGCGACACTCGATGAAATTTTGCTGAGTGTGGGGATCGATCGCGCAATTTGCATAGTAGCAGCTTTGCCGTCGGATGCTGAGAATTTGTACACTGTGCTGTCGGCGAAAACTCTGAATCCGAAGGTACGGGCGATCGCCCGCGCCACCACAGAGGAAGCCGTAAAGAAGTTGCAGCGGGGCGGCGCGGATGCCGTCGTATCCCCCTACATTACGGGCGGCAAACGCATGGCGGCGGCGGCTTTGCGCCCTCAATTGATGGATTTTTTAGACGGAGTTTTGACGGGCACCGACAGTTCTTTTTACATGGAAGAATTTCTGGTAGATCCGAATAGTTGTGTCTACGTCGGGCAAACTTTGAGAAATGCCAAATTGCGATCGCAATCGGGGGCCTTAGTTTTAGCGATTCGGCGCGCTGGCGGGACTTTGATTGTGGGGCCAACTGGAGAAACTGCGATCGAAGGAGGAGATATGCTAATTTGTTTGGGTACCGCTGAACAATTGCGCGCCCTCAATCAAATCCTCAGCCCGCTGAGTTCTCGCGTCCCTCGCCCTCCGAAGTAATATAGCCGATTCGGTTATGTGGGGCTTGTTATGGGGAGTCGCCCTGTCAGAACATCGAGTGCAGTTTAAGGGGATGCAGGGCTGCCAGAGGGATGAGTTAAGGTTGCGATCGGAGTTTCCCAACTGTGGGGCAAAGTTTCAAGTGCCGGCTTTATGGGCGGATAGCTGGTGTCTACGCTCTTTTATGAGGTTTGGGAAGATGACGAATTTTGAGAAGTCCATTATTTAGATAATTTTTTACTTAGATACATAAATACAAGTAACTTCATTTTAGTTAAGATATAGGTAAAAAGATGATTTATAATGGTAGTCTATTTTGAGGCGATTTGCTCTGACCTTGGGGCAATTGGTTAGAAAATTCTGTATCATTGGCGATCGCTCTGTCCATATAGCAAGTACCAGGGAATAGATGAATCAAGTTGTCATTGAAAATCCTATCATTAACTCCGCTTTCTTGGAACCAAAGCGTCACTTTCGCTTTGACGAT
>Ga0335397_10009299_pt1 | contig 12276 bp, 14 predicted proteins | sample MAT04_FD_205740 | JGI IMG/M metagenome (GOLD analysis project Ga0335397, IMG submission 205740) | Freshwater microbial communities from Lake Fryxell liftoff mats and glacier meltwater in Antarctica - MAT-04 (spades assembly) (version 2) ...
ACGCCAGTTCATCATCGGCATCCCTCGCGAACTGATCGAAGCGGCCCGCATCGACGGCGCAGGACACCTCCGGGTGTTCGTCAGCATCGTGCTGCCCTTGTGTAAACCGTTGATCGCCGTGCTCACGTTGCTCACGGTGCTGTCGACGTGGAACGACTTCGCGTGGCCGCTGATCGCGTTGAAGGAGAACGATCTGTTCACCCTGCCGATCGGCCTGTTGTACCTGCAGGGCGAGTTCGGCGCCGACTACGGCGGCATCATGGCCTTCGCGCTGGTCTCGGTACTGCCGATGCTGGTGTTGTTCCTGGCGTTCCAGCGCTACTTCGTCCAGGGCTTCTCCCGCAGCGGCATCCGGTAGGCGCGCTGCCGACAGTGCTGGATCACGCCTCGCTGAAAAAGCTCCCGGCCTTGTCAACAGATCTTTCGGAATTGCATACTGTGGCGTGTCCGATCTGGAAGTACATGATCTCGGTGACGGGTCGATCGTCGTCGTCGGCGAAGTCGATGCCCACAGTGTCGCGCTGCTTGCCGACATCCTCGCTGGGCAGCAGCACGATGTCGTCCGCGTTCGGCTGACGAAGTGCAGTTTCATGGATTCGAGCGGATTGCGAGCGTTGCTCGTCGCCCACGCCGACGCCGCCGGTCGAGGCGCCCGGTTGGTGGTGGTCGAGCCGAGCGACGTGGTCCATCGGCTGTTCACGATCTCTGGCGTGCTCGACCACCTCTCGATCGAGAGGCCTGCTCCGTAGCGCCGCGGTGTCGGGCTGCACTCCGCATCGTGACGGAGCGTGCGTGTGGACTGGTACCTCGACGGGTAGAGCGTCCGCACTACGATCCTCGATGTGGGGTGCGACCGATGACGGAAAAGGAATTTCAGCAACGAACACCGATGACGTCGGTGACCACGTTGTGGTCGTGCGTCGTCGAGTCCGATGCAGCGCTGTCCGACGCCCGCCACGAGGCGTCGGCTGCATTGCAACTCGCCGGATGCGCCCGTCCGCTCATCGACGATGTCAATCTGATCATCACCGAACTCGCGGTCAACGCCCTCACTCACGGTGGTGCCCGTAAGGTCAGCGTCGACGTCGGCGTGGATGCTGCGGGTCGACTGATCATCCTCAATCTCTCCCACGACGAGACGGGCGTCGGCTTCGACGGTGTCGAGCCGCCCGTGATGGCTGTAGCCGACGAATTCAGTGGGCGTGGGCGGGCGCTCGTCGCAGCATTGTCCGACCGATTCGAGACGAAGCGCACTGCGCCCAACCAGACCCAGCACGTCGTGGTCGTGAGAACTGCCGATTCGGCGACCTGACCAGGACCTGTGGCGACTCTCTCGACCCGCCACCAACCCCGCTGGGATGATCGTCGGAGCGAGGGAACAGCCCGAGTCCCTCGTCACGGATCACGTGAGCGAGTCAGACGGCGATCGCTCGTCAGCGCTGTCTGGACCGCAAGCGCACGGGGTAGCTGTCAGAGATGGACAATGAGGTGGAGCGAACCGCCGAAGCATGGAGGTTGTCGAGTGCCCGAAGGTGACACACTGCGCCGAGCCGCCGAGGTGCTGACCCCGATCCTCGAAGACCGGGTGGTCACTGCACTCTGGTTCCGCAAACTTCGTGGCCATCGCCCGCGTGTCGGCGATCGCATCCACAGGGTCGACGCCGTCGGCAAGTACCTCCTCATCGAATTCGACCGACGTCTGGTCCTGCACACCCATCTCGGTATGGCGGGCTCGTGGCGAGCTTCGCCGCTCGACCGGGCTGTCCCGCACACCCCGAAGTTGCGCATCGTCATCGAGACGGACGCCGGACGGGCGCTGTGTTTCTCTGCGCCCGACATCTCCACCCACATCTCCGGCTCGGGCACCGCCCCGGCCGATCGAATCGGTCCGGATCTCAGCAATGACGACGCCGACATCGACGACGTGATTCGTCGGTCGCGCGCCGGAAACCGACCAGAGACGACCCTTGCCGAGATGCTGTTGGACCAGACCGTGGCGGCTGGCGTCGGCAACGTGTTCAAGAGCGAAGCACTCTTCGTCGCCGGCCTGCACCCGTTCACGCTCGTGGCCGATGTCGACGACGGAGCGCTCGCCAAGCTGTGGACCACGGCGCACCGTCAACTCGTCGCGAATCGTGGTCGGCCGTACCGGATGACCACTCGACCGGGTGACGGCGGGAGAACATATGTGTACGGGCGGCACCGTTTCGGGTGTCGTCGATGCGACAACGCCATCAAGTTCTCGGCGGCCGGGGAACGCACAGCACGAAGCACGTACTGGTGTCCCTCGTGCCAGCCGGCACCGTGATGTGCGAAGGCCAGGCACCTCATCGGGACGAGGTCGAGTCGGGAATCGGAGCTGCAGGCCAGTCGCCCAGGCTCGTGCAACTGGCCTGTTTCGGGGGATTGCTCGGCGACCGACCTGGGTACTGCACCTTCGTGACAGGCGGACGTCGTCTCGACACAACAACCACTCGAAGGAGCAACCATGTCCACTGATGCCACGGTCACCAAGGACCTCATGCAGACACTCGAAGACGGCCGCAAAGGCTTCGCCGATGCCGCCGGGAAACTGGTCGACACCGACCGCCCCGACCTCGCGCCACGATTCGCCGAGTTCAGCGCTCAGAGAGCAACCATGTACTCCGAACTGGAAGTGCTCGCGGCAGCGTATGGCGACGACCTCGACGAGGATGGCTCCACCGCAGCGGCCATCCATCGTGGGTGGATGTCGTTGAAGGATGCGCTGGCCGGTTCGAGCGCCAGTGGTGTGCTGGGTGCTGCCGAGCAGGGCGAGAGCCATGCCACGAGCGAGTACAGCAAGGCACTCGAAAAGGACCTCTCGCCGGATCTCGCCGATGTGGTGCGCCGCCAACTCGTCGACATCACCGCTGTCCACGACGAGGTCCAGCGTCTCGGCGCCGCCTGAGGCCGAGGTCCCCTCGCATGGCGTCACGATCACACCGCAGCTCATGGCTGCTCGCTACGCTCGTCGCTGTCGTCTCCCTGGTGGGATGCGGGAGCGACGGGCTCGTCCCCGACAACACCTTCGACGACAACGACAACGAAACGCCCAACACGGACACTCGCACCGTCGACCCGCCCACCATGTCGAACCTGCCCACCACCCAACCGTGAACGAGGGCACGGACCGTCAGGTGGAACGCACTCCCAACACCTCGGCGAGCCCGGTGATCTCGAAAAGTCTGAGCGCCGCACGACTGGCATCGACCACCTCGAACGCGCTGCCGTGCTGCGTGAACTTCTGCTGTTGGGCCACGAGCACGCGCAGGCCACTGGAGTCGATGAAGGACACCTCGGCCATGTCGAACACCAACGGTCCGACGTTGTCGTACTGATCGAGCCAGTCATCGAGGATGATGCACGTCGAAGCATCGATTTCCCCGGAGAGCACCACACGGCCATCGCGCTCGGTGACCTGCAACCGTGTGTCGATGGCGTCCATGAGCCGCTCAAGATACCACCCCACCCGCAGTCCGGCACATCGTGCCGCACTCTCTGGCCGACTCTTCGCTACAGGGCGAGTGCTATCGTCGGACGGTGAAGTCCCGCAATGCCAGCGAAGTCGTCAGTGACGGGTCGGCCTGGGCCTTCGACCACTCGAGATTAACCGACGGCGTGGCGCGCACCGCCCTGACCGCGCTCCAGAGCGCCGATGTCGGTGTGGTGGTCATCGACGCCGATCATCGGTTCGTCTTCGCCAACGGCGCCGCAGCCGACATCAACGGGCGCAGTGCTGTCGACCACATCGGGGCATCGTTGTTCGACATCCTGAGCAGCACCGGCGAGATGGTGGCTTCGATACTTCGCCAGGTGATGCGCTCGGGCGAGGCGGTGCTGGGTCAGGAGATCGTGGGCGACACGAAGGCCCGTCCTGGCGAAGTTCGGGTGTGGATGGGCGACTACCTCCCGTGGCAACTGCCCGGGGACGAGAGTTCCGGTGCGGCGAACGCAGTGCTGGTCGTGTTCACCGAGATCACCCAAACCCGTCGGGCCGAGCGACGACTTCGTCAGGTGATCGACGGGCTGTTCACGTTCGTCGGGCTCTGCGATGTCGACGGCACCCTGCTCGAAGCGAACGAGTTCGCACTGAGGGCTGCCGATCTGCAAGCTGCCGATGTGATCGGCCGACCGTTCTGGGACTGCCACTGGTGGTCGCACGACACCGAGGTGCAGCAACTCGTCCGACAGGCTGTGGCTGATGCCGCCACTGGGCAACGGTGCCGCTTCGATACGTCCGTGCTGGTGACCGGCGGACGGGTCATCCCGATCGACTTCCAACTGTTGCCGGTGATCGAGAACGGTCGGGTGATCTCGCTGGTGCCGTCGGGTCTCGACATCGAGGCTCGCGCCATCCAGGTCAGGAATCTGTCCGAACTGAGTGCGCTCGCTGCCGATCTGCACGATGCACTGGGGATGCACGAACTCGTGAACCTCATCGTGGGTCGGGCGTCGGGGCTGTTCGGCACCTCACTCGTCACCCTCGCCGTCGTCGACGCCCACGATGGATCGATGCGGGTCACCAGTCCTGCCGAACTCGAAGGCGACTCCGCCGTGCGGTGGAGCACTCCCGCGATCGACGGGCCCCGCAGCCCGTTCCACGACGTCGCTGCATCGGGCCAGGCGGTGTGGGTGTACGACCGAGCCGGACGACGCTCCCGCTATCCCGACGTGGCCGACGACAGCGATCGAGCTGGACTCATAACCACGGCCGCGTTGCCGCTGACCGACGCCAACGGCGTGATCGGCGTGCTCGGACTGGGCTGGCCGACCGACATCGAGAACGATGCCGCCCTGCAACTGCAGTGCGCGTTGCTCGCGGACATCTGTTCACAGGCACTCCACCGCGTCATTCGCACCCGCTCGACGATGGAGCTGGTCAACAGCCTGACGACGGAGCTGATGGCGCGTCGCGACCACACCGACCATCTCGACGTGGCAGTCGGCTACATCCCCGCCGAGTCCGAGATCGGGTTCGGCGGCGATTGGTACGACGTGGTGTCGGTGAACTCGACCGTCACAGCGCTCATCGTCGGCGACGTCGTCGGCCACAACGTCGAAGCCGCTGCGCGAATGGCCATTGCCCGCAGTGCGCTTCGCACCGCAGTGCTGGCGCTCCCCGACCTCGTCGGCGTCAGCGCACTGGTCACACGATCGTTGGGGCTCGTCGAGCGCGAATTCTTCGCCACGGCGATCGTCGTCCTGGTCGATACCGCGCGAGCTGAAGTCCGATGGAAGTCGTTCGGTCACGTTCCGGCGTTGGTGGTGGCGCCCGACGGTTCGGTCGTCCGGCTCGGCAGAACCGGTCCTCCCATCGGGTTGCTGGTGGACTCCACACCGACCGGCACCATCCGCTACGAACCCGGCTCCACGATCGTGTTGTACACCGACGGGCTCATCGAGACGCGCGCCGACCCGATCGACGAACGCATCGACGCGCTGGCAATCGCGCTCGCAGCGATCTCGGCCGGTACATCACCGAGCGAGGTCGTACGTCTACTGCTCGAGTCGGTGGCGCCGGACGATCCCGGCGACGACATCGCCATCGTGGCCTCCGCACTGCCCGGCGACTGACCCGAGCAGCATGGGCCTTCAGAGCAACTTGGCGGTTGCGCTCTCGGACCGGTCTCGCCAGCGGCCGGCGCGACTCGATGCCCATGCATCAGCGAGTGCGCCGGACTCGGCAGCCGAAGCGATCGCTGGCGCCACGTAGCAGTTGCGACACACTGCGCGTGTGTTGCCGAGCGCCTCGGCGGCCGCATCGACCGCAGCGAGAAAACCCTGCTTGGGTGATGTGTCGCTCGTGATGGTGGCGAGGGTTCTCACCGCGATCGCTGTTGCTCCCCACGTTCGAAAGGTCTTGGCCGTAGCGGAGGAACCAACGGTGTCAGCGAGGTAGTCGTTGACATGAGCAGAGGTGATGTCCCACACTTCGCCGTTGCTGGCGGTGTAGCAGAACAGCTGCGGTTGTTTCAGCGCCAGTGATTCGCTGATCACTGCGACCAGCTCGACGTCGGCGACGTCGATGCTGTGCTCGATGTCGCCCTTGCCGACGAAGTCGAGTCGGAACGACGTGTCGACGCGGCTGACGTGTCGAGCCTCCAGTGTGGTTGCGCCGAAGGTGTCGTTATCCGCGGCGTACCGTTCGTTTCCGACGCGGATCAGGGAGGTGTCGAGTAGACGCACGACGGCAGCAACCGACCGGACTCGTGTGAGCGCATGGGTGGCCAGGTCGGCAGCTACCCGCTTGCGGATTTCTGCCAGGGCATCGGCGAATTCGATCAGCCCGGCGAACTTGGCGTCGTTGCGGGTCTCGCGCCACCGCACGTGATACCGGTACTGCTTTCGGTCCTTGTCGTCGATGCCGGTTGCCTGGAGGTGACTGTCGGGATCTGCGCTGATCCATACGTCACGCCATGCCGGCGGGATGGCCAGTTCGTCGATCCGGCGACGCGTGGCGTCGTGCGAGATCGACCCATCCGCAGCTCGGTACGTGAACCCACGCCCGCAGCGCCGCCGTGCGATTCCTGGCTCGGAGTCGTTGGTGTAGCGGAGGCCTGCAGCTGATGCGACCGCTTCCCAGTCGTCGTTAGCGTCGTCGTTCGCGTCGTCGTTCGCGTCGTCGGTCACGCCGCTGAAATGCCCCGGCCACATCGGCCTCAAACGATGGCCAGACTCCGGTGTCGGCGGTCACGTCGTCGCCAGGACCGTGGTCGAACGTCGAGGACTACGACCGAGGACGGTGGGGTACCGCTCCACGATGTCGACGACACGAGAGCTCCCGCAGAACGCTGCGGACACCGCCGACCAGACCGACGGATCGTCGAACCGGTCGAATGGTTGGACCGCAGTTCGTCGCCCTGCGCCGATCTGGAAGCCACCTGCGCTCGCGACGACGGTGGTCGTTCCGCATCCCGATGACGAGGTGTTGATGTTCGGTGGACTCATCCAGCTGCAACGCCGACGCGGGGTCGAGGTGCACGTCGTGGCGGTCACCGACGGTGACGCGTCCTATCCGCAGATCGAGCCCGAGCGGCTCGCTTCCGTGCGACGCAGAGAACAACTCGCGGCGCTCGGCGTGCTCGGAGTCGATGAGCGATCGGTTCACCGGCTCGGGGTACCCGATGGGGACGTCGCCGGCCAGGAGGAAGCGGTCGCTGCAGCCGTTGCCGGCCTGCGCACTCCGATCATCGTCGCTCCGTGGGTCCACGATCACCATTGCGACCACGAAGCCGTTGGTCGCGCAGCCCTGCGTGCCGCTGCGCACACCGGGGCGGCGATCTACTCCGGGTTGTTCTGGTCGTGGACTCGTACCGATCCCGCTCGGCTGGCCCGGGAGCGTCTGATTCGACTGCCGTTGACGCCGGAGCTGGTTGCCGGACGCCGAGAAGCCATCGGGAAGCATCGCAGCCAGATCACCGATGACCTTGCACCTGCCATGCTGACCGAGCAGATGTTGGAGCCGCTCGGCTGGTCCGACGAGTACTACGTCACGAGTTGACGTGTGTCCACACTCCGAGTTCGAAGCGCTCGTCGACGACGGTCGTGGTGCGCTGTAGGAAGTCGGTCGAATCGAGCCACGGCCCAACTGCGGAACCGTGTCGTGGATAGTTGGTGTCGCCGGTGTAGTGCACGGCGATCAGGGTGCCGCCGGGCGCCAGCCAGCTGTCGAGCCCGACGAGGGCCCGGTCGGCGGAGTCGGAATCGAGGTAGTACGCGACTTCGGACCAGACCACGAGGTCGCCGCCGCCGTGGGGCCAACAGTCGGGAAATCGGGCGTTCACGACGTCCACGTGAGCGTGGGATTCGAGTCGTTGGCGAGCCCGCGCCACGGCGGATGGTTCGAAGTCGAACGCGATCAGGTGGTCGCACCGGGGTGCGAGGAGTTCGGTGAGCGCACCGTTCGCACATCCCGGCTCCAACGCCCGGTCGAAGCGGCGGTGTGGGAGCGCGGCGAGAGTGAGCGCATATTTTCGTTGTTCGTACCAGTGCCGGTCAAACCCCCACGGGTCGTCGTCGTCGGCGTACATCGCCGAGAAGTAGTCGATCGGCGTGTCAGGCATCGGCGTGCACGGGTGGTGATTCGCCCAACACCGCGAGGTCTCGTTCGCCGTGGTCTTGGCGCAGATAGAGGTGCACGTCCAGCCAGCGTTGATTGGTGTCGGCGTCGTGCGCGAACGGTCGCGGCCCGAAGGCGCGCCCGAACCGGTCGAGGATGTCCGACGCAGTTCGTTCCACCTGATGACGTAACGCGAGCGCTCGGACGCGGGCTCGCCAATGGTCGTCGGGGTCGGCGTCGATCTCCTGGCCGGCAGCGCTGAGCATTGCTCGCAAGGCCCACACATCGCTGCGCATCGCGCCGAGGTGTGCTCGGCGATGCGGGTCGTTGTCGACGAGGTGTTCGGCGGCGTCGACGAGTCCGGCGGCAGCACCCGCCCAGCACGCAGCCGGCCCGCAGGCGCCGTGCCAGAATCCGACCCGGTCGAGATACCAGCCGGGGGCGCCGATCACGGCGTCGTCGTCGACCGGATGGCCGACGAATCGGACCGACCCGGTGCAGGAATCGGCGAGCGCCGGTGTGGACCAGTTCGTCAGATCGGTGACGATCGACGACTCCACGGTGACGTCGACGTCGACCAGCATCGGCTCGGCGGTGTTCTCGGCGCCCTCGTGTCGCATGTCGTGGGCGCTGACCAGTGCGCGGGTGGCGAGCCCCAACCCGGACGCGAACGGCTTGGTTCCGTTCAGCACGCTGGCCGAGGTCGACCAGCCCGTTTGCGAACCGCAGCGACGTTCGAGGCGGGTGGTCTCGGAGGGCCCGGTCGACGCCCAGACGCCGTAGACGACCCCATCTCGTGGGACCCGGCCCGCCGCACGCAGGATCGAGACCGCATCGGTGTGGGCTTCGACGATGCGTGCCACCGACACGGGGTGGTGGCGGGCGATGTCGAACAAGGTGACGTGCCGTTCGGCGGTCTTCCCGTCGCCCGGGTCGGCCGTCTCCAGTGCGCCGTCGTCGAGTAGGGACCCGACGATCGCGGCGACGGTCATGCGACGGGCTCTGCCCGCTGCAGTTCGGCAAGATCGGCGGCGAATCCATCGGGAGCGCGTCCGCGTAGCCGGTCACTCGTGACCACCGAGATCGCCGTCGACGACACACTGTTGCCGACGGCGCCGAGGCGATGCCACAGGTCGTGGTCCTCTCCACACACCAGCGGGTGCCAGCCCCCCGCTGCGAGATACGTGGTCGCCCGCATTCCCATGTTCGCACCGTGCACGTGGCCGTGGGTGCCGTCGTGGCCGAGCAGGTACATCTCGTCGAAGCGTGTTCGCAGCCGCCTGTCCACACTCGTAGCGAGTGCCACGATGCCGGCAACAGCGTCGACACCGCGATTGGCGAGACGGATCTGTTCGTGGAGCCAGTGTGGCGGAACGAGGGTGTCGGCGTCGGTGCTCGCCAACCACGTCGTTGCTGGCATGGCACGGTGACGACGCATGCCGTCGAATGCGGCAGCGGCGCCGAGCGCTCGGGCGGCTCCGACGTTGCGAGCATCGCTGTGCACGACCAGCGTCGAGCTGTCGAGTTCGCGGTCAAGGTGCCGGCCGACGAGGTGTTCGGTGTTGTCGGTACAGTCGTCCAGGACAACGACGCACGAACTCGTCACCGACGGCCGCAGTCGCCGACGTGCTGCGTCGACGGATGCGAGTGTGCCGAGAATCGTGTCGGCCTCGTTGCGGGCGGGGATGATCACCGCGACATGTTGGACGCTGTGCCCGTGCGGTGACAGCGGACGGGCCAAGCGGACGGGACCACCAAGATTCGACGACACCACACACGCTCCGTTCGGTCAGTTACACAATGACGTGCCGCCGTCGTGTTTCCCGTTCGCCGGACTTTCAAGCATCGTCGACCGACGAGATCCACACGAGATGTCAGCGCTGGAGTGCAGCTGGCCCCGTTCTTCAGTTGGCGATCGACGAACTGCAGCCGGCAACATTCGCCGGAACGCGCCACGACGACGACCGCTTGGATGATCTCGTCGACCTCGGTGTGGGTCGTGAGCGCCCGGTGCGTCACCCGGGCGGTGTACACCGAGTCGAACGACGAGGTGACGAACGGTCGGACACGCGTCACCGCCGAAGTGAACGAAACGACTCCCGGATCTCGGGGAGCGATTCCAACACGTGCCGGGCCAGTCGTCGCTGCACGCCGAAACCGGCCCGGAGGCCAGCGCTCGCCCACCCGCGAGCGGTGACCGGCGGACCGGTCCCGAACCTGTATCAGCTGCTCAGCAGGTGACCGTCAGGTGGAATGCCCGCTCGGCGGCCGCACCGGTGAGGTCCTCGACCACGACGATCACGCTGTTGGCCGGATTGTCGGGGTTGTTCGCCACCCCGGCGACCCCGAACGGGATGAGCTGCGACGTGGTGACGAAACCTGGCGTCGATCGTGAGAGCGCACCGTTCTGGTCGACCACAGCAGAGCGTTCGAGGCGCCGCCACGGGAGCAGCGACGGTGTAGCCCATCACGTCGACGAGCACGTCGGCGCTCGGCGTGATCGCTCCAGCCTTGAAGTCGAGGATCGATGTGCTCGGAGCTCCGGGAGCGTCGGCGGGGCGGACGGTGATGAATCCATCCGTCGTCGCGTTGACCACCGTGACGTTCGGCAACACCGAAGTCGCACCGGGCGGAACCACTTGCTGTGGCCCATTGGCGGTCGGGATGTTGCCCGTGACGGTCAGGTCCTGCCCGGTCGCCGACACGAACGGGCCGGCGAGTCCGACGTTGTTCGGATCGCGGGTGTCGAGCACGCGCACCGGTGTGATCGACACGATGTCGGATGGTGCGCTCGATGCTGCATCGACGAGTCCGACGAAACCGCCGGCACCGAGTGAAACCGCAACGGTTGCGCCGATGGCCGCCCAGCGCGAACGCCAGAGCCGTCCTCGTTCGTCTTTCGTCGAGGTCGAGGATGGTTGGGATGGGTGGTGTGTGGTGGTGAACATCACACCACGATCGGCGCCGTTACCCCGGCGTGGCATCGGCAATCGATGCCTCGAGACGGGTCACCTGCACAGCGCAGTCGCAGTCGCTGCTGCGGTGGTGTCGCGACGTCCGACCGTCACGTCCACTGAGGCCGACGAGAGCCTCTCGGTCAGGCCGTGACATCCTGTCGCGTTCGATTCGCGTACGGCGTCGAGCAGGGCACCGACACCATCGCCGGCCAGCACGGATACGTGTGCGGACATCCAACGAACCGACTCCATTTCGCAGCGATACTCGACGCCCGCGCCCCACGACCGCACGATGCCGACGTAGTCGTCGCCCACAGTGGAGCGAGCGTGCGCCAACGCCTCGTCGTAGCGTCCGGCCAGTTCCAGGATCCGGGCCAGAAAGTGGGTGGCCATGCGTCGAATCGACACCACGGCTGCCGGCACCCCCAGGGCCTCGCGCGCGAAGTGTTCAGCAGCGACGAGATCGCCGGCCACCCATCGTTCGATCGCCTGCGGCAGGGCCCACAGCGGACGCGAGAGCCCGTCATCGACAGCCAGCGCAGTGGCGTACCGATCGGAGATCACGTCGACGACGGTGTCGAGACGCCCAGCGGTCAGATTGCCTGCCACCCACCACGGATCGACGACCCTGCGCGCAAGGGAATTCGTCAGTTCGTGGTCGATCGCCAGCTGGAGATGGAGCTGGTATTCGGCGGTCATCTCGGCGAACTGGCCGTTCAACCCGAGAGCTCCGACCGTGGACTGCGTCAAGCGGTATCTGGATGCATCGAACGCGGCGTCGACGTGGCCCATGGCAGAGAGATCCCGAGCCGACGCGAGCACGGCGAGGACTCGATCGATCTCGCCGTCGAACATTCAACGCTCGCACTGTGCACACTCCATCTCGGGGCGAGCTGCGGGATCGCTCACCGAGTCGAGTCGGCTCTGGCGGAGCGCTCTGGCCTCCGACGGTCGTGCCAGACCGATCTCGAGCGTTCGAGCGCGCATCGTTGCAAGCGCGACGCGTTCAGCATCGGTGATGCACACCAGTTCGCCAGCGCCGAGCACTGCCTCTGCTTCAGGCATTCGACGTGTCCAGTACAACGCCTCTCCGAACCAGAGTCCGGTCTCGGGACCCGGGACGTCATCCCAAGCTCGTTCGAAGACTGCCCGCATCGGCTCCCACAGCTGGTGGGTGCGCGCCCATCGAGCCGCCTCGATCAGATCGTTCGAACGCACCGGCACACCGGCCTCGACGGC
>Ga0335397_10009300_pt1 | contig 12275 bp, 20 predicted proteins | sample MAT04_FD_205740 | JGI IMG/M metagenome (GOLD analysis project Ga0335397, IMG submission 205740) | Freshwater microbial communities from Lake Fryxell liftoff mats and glacier meltwater in Antarctica - MAT-04 (spades assembly) (version 2) ...
ATCGCCTTGCTGCACTACGCCGACGGCCAGAAGGCCTACATCCTGGCGCCCAAAGGCCTCAACGTGGGCGACCATGTCAGCAACGGCGCCGGCTCCGACATCAAGCCTGGCAACGCGTTGCCGCTGCGCTACATCCCTGTCGGTACCACCGTGCACAACGTCGAGCTGCGCCCCGGTGGCGGCGGCAAGATGGCCCGTTCGGCCGGTACCGCCGTGCAGTTGGTCGCCAAGGAAGGCGAGTTCGCCACCTTGCGTCTGCCCAGCACCGAGATGCGGCGCGTGCTCATCGACTGCCGTGCAACCGTCGGCGAAGTCGGCAACAGCGAGCACGAGCTGATCACCATCGGCAAGGCCGGTCGTAACCGCTGGAAGGGCGTTCGCCCACAGACCCGTGGTGTGGCCATGAACCCTGTCGACCACCCGCTCGGCGGCGGCGAAGGCCGCACCAGTGGTGGTCGCCCGCCCGTGTCGCCCTGGGGCAAGCCCGAAGGCGTCCGCACTCGCAACACCAAGAAGTCGACACAGCAGCTCCTCGTGCGCCGTCGCCGCACGTCGAAGGGCCGGAGGTAACACCACATGTCACGCAGCCTGAAGAAGGGCCCGTTCGTCGACGACCACCTGCTCAAGAAGGTCGATACGCAGAACGCAGCCGGCGATCGCAAGGTCATCAAGACCTGGAGCCGTCGCAGCACCATCATCCCCGACATGGTCGGCCACACCATCGCCGTCCACGACGGCCGCAAGCACGTCCCGGTGTACGTCACCGAGAGCATGGTCGGGCACAAGCTGGGCGAGTTCAGCCCCACTCGTACCTTCAAGTACCACGCCGGCCAAGAGAAGAACACGAAGGGTCGCCGCTGATGACCGGTCCCAAGCTCAACGAGAAGTCGTTCGTCGCCGGCGAGCGCAGCGGTACCAAGGCCAGCGCGATGTACGTGCGCTCCTCGGCGTGGAAAGCGCGTGTGGTCCTCGACCTCATCCGCGACCTGCCGGTGCGTCAGGCCGACGAAGTGCTGCAGTTCTGCGATCGCGATGCCGCCACCGTGGTGCGCAAGGTGCTGGCCTCGGCCGTCGCCAACGCGCAGCACAACGACGAGCAGGACCCCGAGGAACTGTTCGTGAAGGCGTGCTTCGCCGACGAAGGCCCCACCATGAAGCGGTTCACCCCGCGTGCTCGTGGTCGCGCCGGCGCCATCAAGAAGCGCTCCTGCCACATCACCATCTTGGTCGCTCGTCTCGACGACGTGCGTCTCGATGTCGTGCAGGCTCGTGAAGCCCGCCGCACCGCCGCGGGTCGCCGTGGCGCTGCAGTCGGTGGCTCCACCGCCAGCCGCAAGGCTCGCGTCGAGCGCAGCCGTCAGCGTGCACAGGGTCTCAAGTCGGGCGCTGAGGCGCACGATCAAGACCAACCCGGCCACGATGACGGCACCGAAGAGGCAGCCGTGCAGTCGTTCGCTGGTGCCGTGGCTGCTACCACCGACGAGGCGCCGGAAGGCTTCGACGTCAAGGGCAACGCCCAGTCGATGCTGTACCACGTGCCGGGCAGCCGCTACTACCTGCAGACCAAGGCCGAGTACTGGTTCGAGAGCGTGGAAGCGGCCGAAGCTGCCGGCTTCGCCGCCCCGGGCAGCGGCAAGAGCAAGGACACCGAAGATGAGGACGCAGACGTGACGGAAAGTGCCGAGGAAAGCGCCAGCGACGAGGCACAGTCCGACGCCGACGAGAGCGCAGCGGACGCCAAGGAGGACAACTAAAATGGGTCAGAAGATCAACCCCTACGGTTTCCGTCTTGGCGTGACCACCGACTGGAAGAGCCGCTGGTTCAGCGAGCGCGACTACAAGGAATACCTCACCGAGGACTGGAAGATCCGCCGGGCACTGATGACCAAGCTCGAGTCCGCTGCGGTCAGCCGCATCGAGATCGAGCGCACGCGCGACAAGGTGCGGATCGACATCCACACCGCTCGCCCGGGCATCGTCATCGGTCGCCGTGGCGCCCAGGCCGACGAGCTGCGGGCACTGCTCACGCAAATCACCGGCAACCCGAAGGTGCAGCTCAACATCGTCGAGATCAAGAGCCCCGAGCTCGATGCAGCGCTCATTGCGCAGGGCGTGGCCGACCAGTTGGTCAACCGCATCGCTTTCCGTCGTGCCATGAAGCGTGCAGTGCAGAACGCACAGAAGGCGGGTGCCCTCGGCATCCGCGTGCAGTGCTCTGGTCGTCTGGGTGGCGCCGAGATGAGCCGCACCGAGTGGTACCGCGAAGGTCGCGTGCCGCTGCACACGCTGCGCGCCGACATCGACTACGGCATGCGTGAAGCTCGCACGTCCAGCGGTCGCGTCGGCGTGAAGGTGTGGATCTACAAGGGCGACATCGTGCCGTACAAGGCCGCCACCGACGACAAGATCGCTCGTGAAGCTGCGCTGGCCGTGGGCGACGCCCCCGGTGTCGGCGCGGCCGCCCGCAAGGTCGTGTCGTCTGCCGGCCGCCGCAAGGTCGACGAGCTCGAAGCCGACGCTTCCCCGCTGGTGAAGGAAGCCGATCCCGAGCTCGAGAAGTTGCTCGACGAGGAAGAAGAAATCGCTCGCCGTACTCACGGTGCAGCTCAAGAAGCCCCGCATTTCCGTGGGGAGGACTGATCCACCATGTTGATGCCCCGTAAAGTCGCCCACCGCAAGCACCACCGCGGTCGCACCTTTGGCTTGTCCAAGGGTGGTAACGAACTCGCCTTCGGCGAGTACGGCATTCAGGCGCTCGAGCCGGGCTGGCTCACCGCCCGCCAGATCGAAGCAGCTCGTATCGCCATGACCCGCGCTATCAAGCGTGGTGGCAAGGTCTGGATCAACATCTTTCCCGACAAGCCCGTCACCAAGAAGCCGGCCGAGACCCGCATGGGCTCCGGCAAGGGCAACCCCGAGTTCTGGGTCGCCGTTGTCCGTCCCGGTCGCGTGTTGTTCGAGCTGTCTTTCCCCAATGAAGAGACCGCCAAGCTCGCGATGAACAAGGCCATCCAGAAGCTGCCCATCAAGGCCCGCATCATCACCCGCGAGGAGGTGTACTGAGATGGCACGTACCAACACCGAACTGACGGAAATGGATCTCCCCTCCCTCGTCGAGGAGCTCCGCGCCACCAAGCAGGAATCACTCAATCTGCGCTTCCGCAATGCCACCGGTCAGCTCGACAACAACGCCGAAATTGGCACAGTTCGTCGGCAGATCGCCCGTATCAACACCCACATCCGTGCGAAGGAAATCGCGCTGGCAGAGGGGACCAACTGATGTCCGAAACCATCGAAACCCAAGCTGCGGAGCGCAACAACCGCAAGACCCGCGAGGGCCTGGTCGTGTCCAACAAGATGGACAAAACTGCGGTCGTCGCAGTGATCGAGCGCGTGCGCCACCCGAAGTACGGCAAGTTCATGATGCGTACCAAGAAGCTGTACGCACACGACGAGGCCAACGACGCCAACATCGGCGACAAGGTGCGCGTCATGGAGACCCGCCCGCTCAGCAAGAACAAGCGCTGGCGCCTCGTCGAGATCTTGGAGCGTGCCAAGTGATTCAGCAGGAATCCCGCCTTCGTGTGGCCGACAACAGCGGCGCCAAGGAAGTGCTGTGCATCAAGGTGCTCGGCGGCACTCGCCGGCGCTACGCAGGCATCGGTGACATTTTCGTGGCCACGGTCAAGGACGCCATCCCCGGTGCTGCGGTGAAGAAGGGCGACGTGGTCAAGTGCGTCGTCGTTCGCACCAAGAAGGAGCGTCGTCGCCCCGATGGCAGCTACATCCGTTTCGACGAGAACGCTGCCGTCATCATCAAGGACGATCTCACGCCTCGCGGAACCCGCATCTTTGGGCCCGTCGGTCGTGAACTGCGTGACAAGAAGTTCATGCGCATCGTGTCGCTGGCCCCGGAGGTGCTGTGACCATGAAGCTCAAGAAGGGCGACACAGTCGTCGTCATCGCCGGCAAGGACAAGGGCTCGGAAGGCGAAGTCGTGCAGGTCATGCCGGCCGCCAACAAGGTCCTCGTCAACGGCGTCAACACCGCCAAGAAGCACAGCAAGCCGCGCAAGTCGAACCAGCAGGGCGGCATCATCGACCGCGACATGCCGGTCGACGCCAGCAACGTGATGCTCGTGCACAAGGGCAAGCCCACCCGCGTGGGTTACAAGATCCAGCCCGACGGCACCAAGGTGCGCGTCGCCAAGCGAACCGGTGAGGTGATCTCATGACCGACATCGCCTCCACCACTTCAGCACCGCGCCTGAAGCAGAAGTATCAGGACGAAGTCCGTGCTGCGCTGAAGGCCGAGCTCGGCCTGGCAAACCCGATGCAGGTGCCCAAGCTCGAAAAGATCGTGATCAACATGGGCGTCGGCCGCGCCACCCAGCAGCCCTCGCTGCTCGAAGGTGCGGTTGCCGATCTCGCCAAGATCAGCGGTCAGAAGCCCATCGTCACCAAGGCCAAGGACTCCATCGCCGCCTTCAAGCTGCGCGAAGGCCAGTCCATCGGTACCAAGGTGACGTTGCGCGGCGATCGCATGTGGGAGTTCCTCGACCGCCTCATCTCGGTGGCCATTCCCCGCATCCGCGACTTTCGCGGTCTCCCGGCCCACAGCTGGGACGGGCGTGGCAACTACACGTTCGGTCTCAACGACCAGACCGTGTTCCCCGAGATCGACTACGACAAGATCGACTCCACTCGTGGCATGGACATCACCATCGTCACCTCCGCCATCACCGACGAGCAGGGCAAAGCCCTCCTCGATGCGTACGGCTTCCCGTTCAAGCGGGGCGACGACGCCGGTGCGGCTCCCCAAAAGCAGAAGCGTCGTGGCCCTGTGCGCGGCGGCAAAGGCGCAGGCAAGCCTGCGAAGAAGAAGTAGAGGGCACCGTCATGGCAAAGAAATCGCTGATCAACAAGGCAAACGCCACGCCCAAGTTCAAGGTGCGCGGCTACACCCGTTGCCGCCGCTGTGGTCGTGCTCGTTCGGTGTACCGCAAGTTCGGTCTGTGCCGAGTGTGTCTCCGGGAGATGGTCCATGCGGGCGAAATCCCCGGTGTCACCAAGGCGAGCTGGTGAGGAGACCCAATGCTCACTGATCCCATCGCCGACATGCTCACACGCATCCGCAACGCCAACACGGCGATGCACGATGAAGTGCGTATGCCTGCCTCCAAGCAAAAGGTCGCGCTGGCCACCATCCTCGAGAAGGAGGGGTACATCACCGGCTTCAACGTGGCACCGTCCACGACGACACCCGGAGACGTACTCACCATCGAGATGAAGTACTCGCACGACCGCAAGCGCACCATCTCCGGCCTGCGCCGTATCTCCACCCCCGGCCTGCGGATCTACCGCAAGAGCGACGCGGTTCCCCGCGTGCTCGGTGGCCTGGGTGTGGCCGTCCTATCCACCAGCCAGGGGCTGCTCACCGACCGGGAAGCGCGCAAGCGCAAGGTCGGCGGCGAAGTCCTCTGCTACGTGTGGTGATCGGAAGGATCCGTCATGTCACGCATTGGTAAGTCCCCCATCGCTGTCCCCGGCAGCGTGGAAATCACCATCGACGGTGCCGACGTCACCGTCAAGGGCCCCAAGGGCAGCTTGTCGCGGACGGTCCCCGGCGAGATCTCGGTGCGCCGCGAAGAGGGCAACCTCCTCGTGGAGCGCCCCAACGACGAGCGGCAGAACCGCTCGCTGCACGGCCTCACCCGCACCCTCGTGAACAACATGGTGGTGGGTGTCACCGACGGGTTCGCCAAAGAACTCGAGATCATCGGCGTGGGCTACCGCGCCGAGGCGCTCACCCCCACCCGACTGCGTCTGGCCCTCGGGTTCAGCCACCCGGTGCTCATGGACGCACCGGAGGGCATCACCTTCGAGGTTCCGACCCAGACCCGCATCATCGTCCGCGGTATCGACAAGGAAGTTGTCGGCCAGGTGGCCGCCAACATCCGCGCCGTACGCAAGCCCGAGCCCTACAAGGGCAAGGGTGTGCGCTACCTGGGCGAGAAGGTCCTGCGTAAGGCCGGCAAGACCGGTAAGAAGTGACGAGCCAGGAAGAGCCACTCGCATGAGCAACACCGCACAAAAGCGCCGCAACGGCCGCATCATCCGCCACCGGCGGGTGCGCAAGAAGATCCATGGCACCGCCGCGCGTCCGCGCCTGGCAGTGTTCCGTTCCAACAAGCACCTCACCCTGCAGGTGATCGACGACGTTGCCGGCCGCACCATTGCTGCTGCCAGCACCACGGAGCCGGCCATCAAGGGCGAGGGCAGTGGCGCCACCGTCGAGGCTGCCAGCAAGCTGGGCCAGCTCGTGGCCGAGCGCGCCAAAGCCGCCGGTGTCACCCAAGTCGTGTTCGATCGCGGTGGGTTCGCCTACCACGGTCGCATCGCCGCAGTAGCTGCTGCGGCCCGTGAAGCAGGTTTGGAGTTCTGATGGCCGCCCCGTCGAATTATGGCAACAATCGCAACGAAGAGCGTGCGCCCGACCCCAGCGGTCTGCGTGAGTCACGCGTCATCGCCATCAACCGCGTCGCCAAGGTCGTGAAGGGCGGTCGTCGCTTCAGCTTCACCGCGCTGGTCGTCGTGGGCGACGGCAACGGTCGTGTCGGCCTCGGCTACGGCAAGGCCAAGGAAGTGCCGCTGGCCATCCAGAAGGGCACCGAAGAGGCCAAGAAGAATCTCTTCGACGTCCCGCTGGCCGGTAGTACCATCACCCACCCGATCATCGGCATCAACTCTGCCGGCCGCGTGATGATGAAGCCTGCTGCCCCCGGTACCGGCGTCATCGCGGGCGGCGCTGCCCGCGTCATCCTCGAAGAGGCTGGCATCCACGACGTGCTGTGCAAGTCGCTCGGCTCATCGAACGCCATCAACGTGGCTCGCGCCACCATCAACGGCCTCGCCTCGTTGCAGCGCCCCGAAGACGTGGCCGCTCGCCGTGGTCTTGCTGCCGAAGAGTTCGTGCCGAAAGGCATGCTCGACGCATACAACGAGCGCAAGAAGCAGATTTCTGCAGGAGATTCGCACTGATGCGTAAAGACACCAACTACGAAGGCCCCACCGTCACCGTGCGCCAGACGCGCTCGGCCATCGGCAACAAGCCCAAGAACCGCGGCACCTTGCGTGCCCTCGGGTTGCGCAAGATCGGCGACACCAACGTGTTGCCCGATCGACCGGAGATCCGCGGCATGCTCGCTCGAGTTCCGCACCTCATCGAGGTCACGGAGAACGCCGCGGAGACTTCAGACAAGGGAACCGTGAACTGAGATGCGCGTCGACGAACTTTCTCCCTCACCTGGTAGCACGCGCCCCAAGAAGCGCGTCGGTCGTGGCATCGGCGGCAAGGGCGGCAAGACCGCTGGCGCCGGTACCAAGGGCCAGAAGTCGCGTGGTCGCGGCAAGGTGGCACGTGGCTTCGAAGGCGGCCAGATGCCGCTCAAGCAGCGCGTCCCGAAGTTGAAGGGCTTCAACAACCCGTTCCGGGTCGAGTACAGCCCCGTCAACCTCGACCAGCTCAACGAGCTCGGCGAGACCATGGTCACCCCCGAGGTGCTCGTGGCCGCAGGCCTGGTGCGCAAGGGCACGCTCGTGAAGGTGCTCGCCCGTGGCGAGATCACCATTGCCGTGCAGCTCACCGCTCACGCAGTCTCACAGGCCGCCGATGCAGCCATCACGGCCGCAGGCGGTAGCGTCACGCTCCTGCCGTCGCCGTTCAAGCAGGGTCGCCCGCCGGTCAAGGGCAACCAGTTCACCAACCGCTGATCCTCGTCGCCTCGGCGTCGATTCGAAACCTCCTGGGAGCCAGCCCGTGTTCTCCAACTTGAAGAACGTCTTCAAGGTGCCCGATCTGCGGAACAAGATCCTGTTCGTGATGGCCATGGTGGCCCTCTATCGAGTGGGCGTCGCTATCCGCGTGCCCGGCATCGATCCCGATCAGGTCCGTCAGTTCAAGGCTGCGGCCAACTCCCAAGGCGCGCTCGGGTTCTTCAACCTGTTCAGCGGTGGAGCGTTCGCCAGCTTCAGCATCTTCGCGCTCGGCATCATGCCGTACATCACCGCCAGCATCATCATGCAGGTGTTGGGTGTGGTCATCCCGAAGCTCGAGAAACTGCAGCAGGAAGGTGCGGTGGGTCAGCGCAAGATCACCCAGTACACCCGCTACTTGGCCATCGCCATCTCCACACTGCAGGCCACCGCGCTCACCTTCATCTTCGGTAATGGCAACGGCAACGCGTTCTTCGGCGCCGCCCAAGAGCTGCCCACCAACTTGCGACTGCTACCAGATGGCATGTGGCCGCGCGGTTACCTGGTCATCGTCACGCTGGTCGGTGGTACCGCCGTACTGATGTGGCTCGGCGAGCTCATCAGCCAGCGCGGCATCGGCAACGGCATGAGCATGGTGATCATGGCGTCGGTGGTCAGCAGCCTGCCCTCGGGTTTCTACTCGGTGTGGGTGGAGAAGAACTGGTTCGTGTTCGCGCTGCTGGTGCTGCTGTGCATCGGCATCGTCATCGCCGTGGTGCGGGTGGAGCTGGCGCAACGGCGCATCCCTGTGCAATTCGCGAAACGCGTGGTGGGTCGTCGCATGTTCGGTGGCCAGAGCACGTACATCCCGTTGAAGGTGAACCAGAGCGGCGTCGTGCCCATCATCTTCGCCAGCTCGGTGCTGTTGCTGCCCGTGTTGCTCACCAACCTGCTCGGCAGCTCCAGCGAAGGCTCGTGGCGCTTCAAGGTGCAGCAATGGGTCGACCAGAACCTTGTGAACAGTCAGAACCTGGTGTACATCACCTTGTTCTCACTGATGATCATCGCGTTCGCTTACTTCTACAACTCCATCGCCTTCGACCCCATCCGCCAGGCCGACCAGATCCGCCGTCAGGGCGGCTTCATCCCGGGCGTGCGCCCCGGCCCGCAGACCGAGCGCTACCTGGGTAAGGCCGTCAACCGCATCACGCTGCCGGGCGCGGTGTTCGTGGCCATCATCGCCATCATGCCGTACCTGTTGCTGTGGGCCTTCGACGTGCGCAACTTCCCATTCGCCGGCACCACGGTTCTCATTGCCGTGGGCGTGGCCCTGGAGCTCATGCGCCAGATCGACAGCCAGCTGATGCTGCGCAACTATGAGGGCTTCCTGAAGTGATCCCGGGCGCCCGGCTGATCTTGCTCGGGCGCCAAGGCGCTGGGAAGGGCACACAGTGCGTTCGGCTGTCGCGCCACTTCGTGGTTCCGCACATCAGTACCGGAGACATGTTGCGAGCCGCGGTGCGTGAGGGCACCGAGCTGGGCATCATGGCCAAGCGGGTCATGGAAGACGGTGGCCTCGTCGGCGACGAGATCATGGTCGGTCTCGTTCGCGAACGTCTGTCGCAGCCCGATGCCGTCGGGCGTGGCTACATCCTCGACGGGTTCCCGCGCACGGTGGGCCAGGCCGAGGCGCTCGACGAGATCACCGCCGGCCGCCCCATCGACGTGGTCATCGACCTCGACGTGCAGCGCGAGTTGGTGCTGCAGCGCATCACGGCACGTCGGGTATGTCGCGACTGCGGCACCAACTACGTGGCCACCGGCAACGAGCACATGCCGTGGATCTGTGAGGTGTGCGGCGGTGACGTGATGCAGCGTGATGACGACACCACCGAGGCCATCGCGCATCGCCTCGACCTCTACGAGGAGCAGACGTCGCCGCTCATCGAGTTCTACCAGCGCGATGGCCGGCTGGCCATCGTCGACGGTGTCGCCTCGACCGACGAAGTGTTCCGCCGGCTCACCAGCGCGGTCGAGACCTCGCGCCGACCGGCATGATGTGTGCTGCTCGAGGCTCGTGGCGCGGGCGGGGCGGCATCGCGCAACGGAGTGCCGACGAACTGCGCAGCATGCGCGCCGCCGGGCGTGTGGTGGCAGAGATGCACGACGCCATCCGGGCAGCTGCCCGCCCCGGTGTAACCACGCTGGCGCTCGACGCAGTGGCGCGTCAGGTGCTCGCCAAGCGTGGGGCTCAGTCGAACTTCCTCGGTTACCACGGCTTCCCGGCGGTCACCTGCGCCTCGGTGAACGATGAGGTCATCCACGGCCTCCCCAATGCGCGCCCGCTGGAAGATGGCGATCTGTTGTCCATCGACTGTGGTGCCATCATCGACGGCTGGCATGGCGATGCGGCATTCTCGATGGGCGTGGGCACCATCAGCGTCGAGGCACAGCGGCTGATCGACACCGCCGACGCCGCCTTGGCTGCGGCTGTCGCCGAGATGCGGCCGCACCGCCACCTCGGCGACGTGGGCGCGGCCATCGAGGCAGTGGTCGCCGCCGGCGGATACGGCAACCCCCGCAACTACTGCGGCCACGGCATCGGTCGTGCGATGCACGAAGACCCCGACGTCGAGAACCGCGGCAAGCCCGGCAAGGGGCACGAACTGCTGCCCGGCATGGTGCTGGCCATCGAGCCGATGCTGCTCGGCGGCGGCAGCGACGAAGTCATGGAACTCGACGACGGCTGGACCATCGTCACCGTCGACGGCTCGTTGGCCGCGCACGTGGAGCACACGGTGTTGGTGGGCCCAAGTGGGCCCGAGATCCTGACCAAGATGTAGCCCCCGCCAACCGGGCCGCCGACGGTCGGTCAGAGGCCCAGCCAGGCCTTCAACATGTTGAGCGAGGCTGTCCGACTGTCACCGTCGATGGTCGCCGAGGCTTGGTAGAGGTTGCCGTTGCCCTCGTAGTACACGGAGTTGCCTTCGCCTGCATAGAACCCGTCAGCGCCTTCCAGCGGCACGATGTCGATGTCGAAGTTGGTCTTCGCGAACTCGGTCTGTCCGGCGATCGTGCCACCAGGGGTCAGCGTGAAGGTGATGCCCGGGAAGTCGTCGGTTGCCCGCAGCAGTGTGCACGTCTGCTGAAAGCCGGGATCGCCGATACCCAACGGATCCTTGACGGGAACGCCGATGGCTGCCTCGATGGTGGCAAGGTCGGGAATGGCCGTGCACAGATCATCGGCAGCGGCCTCGGGCGCCGGAGCGGTCGTGCCCGCGTCGCCAGTGGTGACCGCTGGATCAAGCGGGGCGAGTGTGTCGTCGCCGCTTGGCTGCTCAGTGTCGCCCCGCCCGCTCGTGGCGCTCTCGGAACTGCATGAAACGAACAGTCCAGCCGTCATCACTGCGGCCACAACCCTGTGCGTCAATCGTGTTGTCATCGTGTTCTCCGTCTTTCCGCTATTGACATGGGATGCCCGCCCGTGACGCCCGTCGTTCCCGTGACCGTCAAGGACGAATGGAGTTGATTCTGCCACCTTTTACAGGCGGCATCGCCGAGTCGCCGCCGTCAGCGCTGGGCGACCCCATCGATCACCACTGCTGCCCCGTCGAACACGGTGTGGCGCACCTTGCCGGTGAGGTGACGGCCGGCGTAGGGGGTGTTGCGGCTCTTACTGGCCAAGTTGGCGGGCACGACCGTCCACTGTGCGGCTGGATCGAACACGGTGATGTTGGCAGGCTCGCCGACCACAAGGGGGCGGCCATGACGGTGGGCAACCCCGGCGATGGCGGCCGGCCGCCAGCTGAGCGCCCCGACGATGTGCGCCAGCGGCATGTCGAGCTCGGTGATGGCCAACGCGAGTGCGGTCTCGAGACCGAGCATGCCGGGAGGTGCCTCGTCGAGCGGCACCTCTTTGGTGTGCGGCGCGTGCGGCGCGTGGTCGGTGGCGATGGCGTCGATGGTGCCGTCGGCCAGGCCCTCCTTGAGTGCGGCGATATCGGCAGGGGTGCGCAGCGGCGGGTTCACCTTGAACAGTGGGTCGTAGCCGGCGAGCGCCTCGTCGGTGAGCGTGAAGTGGTGCGGTGCTGCCTCGGCGGTGATGGGCAGGCCCTGCGCCTTGGCTTCGCGCACCAGCTGCACGCTGCGTGCCGTGCTGAGGTGCAGGAAGTGCATGCGCACTCCGGTGAGGCGCACCAGCTCGATGTCGCGGAACACCATCAGCTCCTCGGCGATCGCCGGCCAGCCGGGCAGTCCGAGGCGACTGCAGCACGAACCCTCGTGCATCACTGCCCCCTTGGTGAGCGATGCCACCTCGCAGTGCTGCGCCAACACGATGCCCAGCGGGCCGGCGTACTCGAGCGCGCGGCGCATCAGCTGCGGGTCTTGCACGCCGTTCCCGTCGTCGGTGAACAGGTGCACGCCCGCTGCCGACAGCTCGCCGTACGGGGCCAGCCGCTCGCCGGCGCGACCGATGGTGATGCAGCCCGCGGGCAGCACGTCGCACAACCCGGCGCGCAC
>Ga0335397_10009302_pt1 | contig 12273 bp, 6 predicted proteins | sample MAT04_FD_205740 | JGI IMG/M metagenome (GOLD analysis project Ga0335397, IMG submission 205740) | Freshwater microbial communities from Lake Fryxell liftoff mats and glacier meltwater in Antarctica - MAT-04 (spades assembly) (version 2) ...
CACCGGGTCGCGGTCGGCAGCAAAGCCCTCCTCGATGACCAAGGCATCGACCTCGGCGCACTCGCCGAACCGTGGCAGGCCCTGGCGACCGTCGGTCGGACGGTCATGTGTGTCGCAATTGACGGCGTCATCGCCGCGGTCTTCGGTGTCGCCGACGCCCCACGGGAAACCTCGGTCGATGCCGTCAGCGCCCTGCGCGACATGGGCGTGCGAGTCGTCATGCTGACTGGCGACAACGAAGCCACCGCCCGCCGCATCGCCGAACAACTCTCGATCACCGAAGTCATCGCCGGCGTCCGCCCCGGCGACAAAGCCCAACACATCACCCAACTCCAGGCCGCGGGCGGCAAAGTCGCCATGGTCGGCGATGGCGTCAACGACGCCCCCGCCCTCGCCCAAGCCGACCTCGGCATGGCCATCGGCGCCGGCACCGACGTGGCCATCGAAACCGCCGACGTCGTCCTCATGCGATCCGACCCCCTCGACGTCGCCATCGCGATCCAGATCGGCCGAGGCACCCGCCGCAAGATGCGCCAAAACCTCACCTGGGCCATCGGCTACAACACCATCGCCCTGCCCATCGCCGCCGGCGTCTTCGTTCCCGCCCTCGGGTTCGGGCTACGCCCCGAGATCGCCGCGCTCACCATGTCCGGCTCCAGCATCATCGTCGCTGTCAACGCCGTGCTCCTCAAACGTCTCCGCCTCCCTCGGGCAGAAGCTCATCGGAGCAGCCTCGACGATCGGAACGCCGCGCGCTCAGCGGAACCGCAGAGCGCTCTATCGCGCTTGAGCACTGCCGCGACGTCCAACACCGACTGAGACGAACTCATCCACGCCTGATAGGACCAGGCCCGCGGACATGGAAGGACTCGGGCTACAGCGGCTCGGCCTCGGGGTGCATTTCGAACCACCGGTCGAGGGTGTCTTCCCATTCGGCGATCTCGTCGTCGGTGAACTTGTCGACGTTCATCTCGGTGAGCAGGAAACCGCAGTGACGGACCGCGAACGCGCACGCGGGGTGGAGGCCTGTCTGCTCGATGCCGTTGGCTATCTCGTTCGCGATCTCCGCAGCGGAAATGGGCACTGGCTCTTTGGGCACCGACGGATCCTAGGACGAGTGATCTCGAAGCCGTCCCACTACTTGGGGGTGCGCGCCGCCCGGCGACCGCGAAGGTCGATCACGTTCCCGGTGCCGGCCTGAGGGATCGGCGTGGACCGGGCCTTCTCGCTCATGCGCTTGCGGAGCTCTTCGCGGTCCTTCTCGAAGAGGTGCCCGTAGACGCGGTCGATCATGCGGGTGTCGGTGTGGCCGAGGACCTCGGCGAGCATCCACGGGTTCGCGCCCGCGGAGATGAACAGCGACGCTGCGGTGTGCCGCAGATCGTGAGGGGTGAGCGGTGCGAGCTTCGCAGCCTTGACGGCCGGGTTGAAGAACCGGGCCCGCCAGTTTGTCGGTCGCAGGATCCCGCCTTCGGGTGAAGTGAACAGCAGCGCCTGTTGGTCGTCCTCGTCGACGAGGCGGTCGATGTGGCGGCGGAGGTGCTCGAGCGCGAGGTCGGCCATTGGGACGGTGCGGAAGGCGCGTTCGGTTTTGGGGTCTTCGAACTTGACGAGGCCGTCGACGTCGGTGAGGCCTTCGTCGACGCGGATGTGGCCGCGGTCCCAGTCGATGTCGTCGATGCGCAGGGCGCAGAGCTCGCCGATGCGGAACCCGCCGTAGGAGCCGACGTAAATCATTGCTTGGTAGCGGTCGTGGATCTTGTCGCTGAGGGTGACGACCTGGGTCTCGTCGAGGAACCGGACCACTTTGCGCTTCTTGCGCGGGATCGGTGGGTGCTCGGGGCAGGGGAGCCTGCCGATCTTCCCGTCGTCGTAGGCCGCCGCGATGATCTTGCGGAACACCTGGTAGATCTTCTCGATCGTCGCCGGTGCCAGTGATCCGCTGTTTTTGCGGAGCGACGCGCCGTCCTCGGACAGCCCGGCGATCCAGCGGTCCACGTCAACGCGGGTGATCCGGCCGATCTTGACCTTGCCCCAGCGGGGGAGCACATGGTTGTCGAGGTAGGACCGATCGCGGGCGAAGCTGGTGCGGGCGAGGCGTTTCTCGGCGATGGCCATGTAGTGCTCGGCCCACTCGCCGAATGTGATCTTGCCGGCCTTGTCATCGACGTAGACACCGCGATCGACGTCGGCCTGCGCGTTGCGCACGTGCTTCTTCGCGTCCCGCTCGAGGTCGAACGTAAGCGAGCGCTGCTTGCCCGTCGGGTCGTACCATCTGGCCCGGTACTTGCCGTTCGACAACCTCTCCGTGAACCCCATGGCGGCCTCCTGGACGTGTTCAGAACGCCCAGACCCTATCCGATGGAGCAACCAGAAAAATGGAGTGAGAATGGAGCGAGACCCTTCCTAGCCCTTCATCAGAAGGGCCACCGAAGGACCTCAACCACGAAACAGAAACTGCAGCTGACCAGGGCAAACCGTGTCCGATGAGCGACCTCGATGACCCATCCGATGAAGCCCTCTCCGAGGGCAACTTAGCCTTCACACGGCAGAGGTCACAGGTTCGAATCCTGTATCGCCCACTCGAGAAACCCCTCCTCAGCGGGGTTCTTTCTGCGCTTGAGGTTGTGGGCGGTGGTTCCTGGCTCAGGTGGGCGACTCGGCGGTTAGGTACGCCGGGATGTCGCGTCGGGCGTGGAGGACTCGCCAGATGTCGATGCGGTCGTCGTCAGGCACGTAGAACAAGAGGTACGGGAAGCGCTGGAGAGGCCAGCACCTCAGATCGGGGATATCGAGCTCGAAGGCGAACCGAAGCGAGCCGATCAGGGGGTATTCGCAGAGGTGGGTGATCGCTGCCTCGAGCTCATCGACGAAACCGAGCGCTGTTTCGGGGCCCGCCTCGCTGCGGTAGTGGGCCACCGCCTCCTCGACGTCGTGCTCCGCGACGGCGCGAAGTTGGGCGTGCACAAGCCCGATCTCAGCTCGCGGCTCGGTCTCGGAGCGAGGCGAAGTACGCCGCGTCGGCAGTGACGGTGACCGGGGCTCGAGCGCCTTCGAGGAGGGCTCCTCGAAGCTCTCGGCGGTCGTGATCGCGCCTGATCAGCTCGCGGACGTACTCGCTGGTGGACCCGAAGTTCCCTTCGTTGACTTGGGTGTCGACGAAGGCGCGGAGCTCGTCGGGGAGCGAGACGTTCATCGTGGTCATGGCGGCCATCGTAGCCTCTTGGCAAGATTTGCCAATCTATGGCCCGCATCGATCGAACGGCTGCGTTGGATCCGTCGCCGACGAAGTCCCGCGGAGTGGTGGTCCTTTGAGGTGTGATCCTCGGTGTGTTCAGCCCGCCAAGTGGGGCCGGCGATCGCGTGGCGCCGACACCTCAGCGCAACGTCCGCCGAGCGTCCTTCATCAGTAGTGCGAGGTGGAGCTCGTCGGTTGGGCTGGGGAGCAGCTCGGGGATCAGGTGCAGGTAGAAGTTGCGTGCATCTTCGGACTCGGCGTGGATGAGCAGTCCTCGGCAGCCGATGTCGTCGGAGAGGTCGACGAGGCGAGTGACGACGTCGGCGAGGAGGCCAGCGCCGAGGCCATGGCTCTCGTGATCGGCGTGCACGCCGAGGCGAGCGAGAAGCGCCACAGGTTGGGGATACCGACCAGCGCCCATGCGGAGGCGTGGGGGAGCGGACTCGAGGTCGAGCTGGGCCATGCGCCAGGCGTAGTACGCGACGACATCCCTGCTGCGTGGGCGTGTGACGACGAAGACCTCCGTGCCGCTGGACGTGGTCGACTGGGGGGCGCGGCGGCGAAGCCAGTCCGTCTGTTCAGACGAGCGGCAGATGAACTCGTTGAGGTGGTCTGCGGGTTCGAGGAGTCGAGGTGGCCGGTAGCGGGTCACTCGGCGAACGGGGACGATCGCTCCATCAGCCGCTTCAGTCCGGTGAGCTCTTTGGCGGGGTGACAGTTGATCCGCTCCCACTCCGCTGCCGCATCGGCGTCGAGCGTGAACCGATCCTGGACGGGCGGATGGCGCGGCGGGGGCTTCTCTGCGGTCTGGGGCTGGTTGCTCCGAAGCTGTCGACATCACCGGTTCACGTCGCTCTCCGACTTCGCTCGAGGGCTCGACCCCCCCCCGATCACAGCGAGAAGTGCGCAACGGTGGGTGCTTTCCCGGATCCGAGTCGACTCGCGGTGGCGAGCACATGGTTGGCGGTGGGCTGGCTGACGCTGAATGACCAGGCCGACGGGTCGCGGTCGACGTCGGGTGCGCAATCGAACCCGATCAACGTCGGGGTGGACAGGTCGAAGCTGAACGACCGCAGCGGCGTGGCGAGGCCGGTGCCCATCGCCTTGATGAACGATTCTTTCAAGGCCCACGTCCGCGTGAATCGCAACGGTCGCTCCGCCACGGGCAGCGCCAGGAGTGAGGCACGTTCGGCGCTGGAGAAGCTTGTTCGCGACATGGCGTCGAGGTCGGCAACGCGTCCGATGCCCTCGACATCGACACCGGCATCGAATGATGGGTTGACGATGATGGCGATCATTCCGGGAGTGTGGGAGAGGTTGAAGCGAAGCCCGTCCGGGGCGTCGAGGTTTCGGATCTCTGGGCGGCCGTTCTCGCCGGCATCGAAGCTCCAGTCCTGCGGAGGTATCGGCGCGTATCGGGACAGCGTTCGGCGCACCGCGATGTGGGCCGTGGTGAACAACCGGCGGTCGTCAGGGCGTCGAAACCGTCGAGCCCGGACCCGTTCGTCGGCCGAGAGCACCGCCAGGTCGTCGGCGGTCGGCGCGCCTGACTCCTTCGTGACGCTCGCCGTCCAGATGTGGAGCGAGTCATCAGCTAGAACGATCGGTCGAGGTTCAAGCGCCATGGGGTCGAGGAAGCGCGTGGGTCTCCACGCCTTCGAGGTGGACCACGACGGCGCCGTCAGCGTCGGTGACGACGACATCGGATCGCACCATCGAGGTCGTCGCCCTTCGTCCGACGAGGGTGGCACGGAGCGAGCCGGGGCGAGGACGATCGAGGACGCGGACGAGGGAGATCGAGGTCGGCAACGAGGGCCCGCCGAGCACGTGCTCGCTCCACAACAGGGCGAGTTGCAACGCGCCGTCGATCACACCGGGATCGGTGATCCAGGGCTCGCCGGGCCAGCCACGGTCGACGACACCGGCAACCGAAGCGGTGAGGCCGGCTCCCGCGTGCAAGCGGACATCGTGGAGCACCTGGAACGCCGGCCCGTGGAACAAGACGCCGCCCTGCTCGTAGATGGCGGGCAGATCGGTGGCGGCGCCGTCGAGGATCGGCGGAGTGGCGTCGTCGTGGTCGAGCAGAACCGCACGGCAGTTGTAGCGCCGGCGCCCGCTGCGGTCGACCAGTTCGAGACGAAGCGCTCGGCTCTGCTCGGGGGGCGTCACGATGCGCAGTTCGAGATTCTGCCCGTCATGGAAGCCGCTGGCGACGACACCGTTGAGCACCTTCACGTCGCGCAGTCCGACCGACTGTCCGTCGCCGACGGCCGTCTGTGCGGCCCGGGCGAACCACTCGATGGCATAGGCGACGGGGATCACCGGTGCCTCGTCGACCGTGTGGTCGACGAGGTGCGGATGGGTCTCCTTGTTGATGACGAGGAGATCTCGATCAGATCCCAGGAACCGCTCGGCCACGTCGCTGAGCCACGGCCCCAGCGAGGTCGTATCGGACTCGCTCGTGGCCGTGGCATGACGTCGAAGCTCCTCGGTCTCTGCGCTCGGCGACGCGCGGTCGACGAGGAGCTGCCAGGCCGCCGCATAGACCTCGTGGACGCCGGTCCGCCACTGCGAGTCGGCGACCCTCGACGCAAATGCTGGATCGGGTGCGTTGGGCTGTTCGACGGCGTTCGAGCCGCCGAGCCCGTTGATGGCTGACACCACGTGCTCGACACGGTCTCGCAGCGGCATCGCCCGGAGGGTGTCGGCTTCGATCGGCTCGCCGATCCAGTAGTCCTGGGCGGCGTGACCGTGGGGGAACTCGGCCTTGCCGGCGATCGGGGTGACGGGCAGTCCGCCGGTGAACCGAACCGGGACGATGGGCAGGTCCAGCTCGAGCGCCAGGTCGAGGAAGACCGAACTGCATCGTGTGGTCGGGTGGCGGCAACTCTGCGCACGGGTGCCGTCGGTGTGGACGAAGAACGAATGTGACCCGTCTGCCAGGCGACGCCGGAGACCGTCGATCACGTCGAACATGGAGCCGGGATCGTTCTGGTCGAAGTAGGCGATCTGCTCGACGGTTCGGGAGCCCGGGTACGCCTCCAGCATCCGCACCATCTCACCGATCCATCGATGCTTGTGCTTGACGTTGGAGACCGTGGTCATGGCCACATCGGTCAGCGCCGGTAGCAGGTTCGAGATCAGCAGGGACTCGATCTGCACCTGGTGGTTGGCCAGGAAGATGGCGGATCGTCCTTGCAGTCTCTCCAGCGTGTCAGGTCGTTCGGTGAGGACCCGACCCACATACCGCTCGAACATGCCGTCGAGAAGATCGTCTCCCAACCAGGCCTCGGGAGTGCCCCGGCGCTCCGTCCAGTACTCGTGCACCGCCTGTCGGCAGGCGGCCCCGTCCATCTCGGCACCGCTCGCGGGCGAGTCGGCGCTCTCGACGAGGCGCATGCCCATGTTCTGGACCTCGTAGATCCGGATGCCGTCGCACCACAGCGAGCCGGTACCGATGACGAAGGGTCCCCGTTCGTCACCTCCGATCTCGGTGATCTCCATGAGGCTCGTGATGAGTGCGTTCCTCGGGGTCACCTGCCCGCGGTACTTCCACGTGAGCGGCGCGTCGATCAGGAGCGGCTCGAAGCGCGGGTAGTCGAGACCGTCCCCCATGTCGGTGTCGAGCATGAAGAACTGCAGCAACTGCAGGAGCGCCTCGACGCCGAGCGAACCGGGCTGCACCGGATCCTGGAGGAAGTGCGCTTTGAAGAACCACTCGGTGACGTCGACGTCCTTCTCGCCACGGAGCACGCCGAGGCCGGCCCGGCCGGCCGACGCCACGTGGGTCGCCCGATCGATCATCAACAGCATCGGCCGCGCCAGGCGCGCCGATCCGGCGAAGAACTTGTCCGGACGACTGGTGAGGTCGACCATGGGTGGCGCGGCGAGCTCGAGCGGCAGCCGATGTTCGTCGGGTGTGGGCAGGCCGACCTGATGGTCGAACGCTTCGGGTGGGAAGAAGCCGAAGACCGTCGTCATGGTGTAGACGGATCGGTCGCCGAGGAAGCACTCGACGTTGAAACCCTCGATGACCATGCCGCCGGCCCGCGAGACGCTCGTGAGCTCGACGTGGGTCGTCAGGGTGCCGGCGGTGCGAGTCAGTTCGCGGGTGAGCGTGCCCGTGCCATCGAGGTTCCGGAACAGCATGTCGTCGTCGATGGCGGTTGCCGACCCGACGGCGGAAGCCACCCAGCCGCACGGTTGCAGCGCAGCCTCGAGCAACACGGCGAACGGCATCGTCTCCGCCCCGTTCTCCTCGAAGTACCAGGCGTCGTCGGGGATGTCGTACTCGCAGATGATCTTCATGCCCGCGGCACAGACATCGAGGTCGCCGTCGATGTGGGTGATGCGGCTGATGAAGTGATAGGGCGGGCCGGGAAGTCGCGGTGACCGGCGGGTGCCGTCGAACATCGAGTACATCGAGCCGAAGGCCTCGGACGGGCGGCCCCACGCGCAGGAGATCATGGCCTTCCAGTCGAAGGGGAATCCTTCGCTGTCGGTGGCAACCTCCGTGGGCTCGACGACCCCCTCGTACAGCTCGGCGCGTGAGGTGAGCGGCCAGCTCGGCGTCAGTTCCACGCCGATGCGGTGCGCATGGAAGGCGGCGTGGCCGTCGACGTAACCGATGACATCGGCGATCACCGTCGGATGGGGGCCGTTCCAGACCTCTTCGACGTTGACCTCGTACACGACCGCGTTCGTTCGCGGGTTGATCTCGCCCCGACACTTGAGCTCGAACGGTTGCCCGGGCAGTGGTTGGAACCGCCACCCATCGAGCTTCGTGGTGAAGCCCATGGCAGCCAGGTAGAAGGACAGCGCCTCGATGCATGCCTCCACCATGAAGTTGCCGGGCATGCACGGGTCGTTCTTGAAGTGGCCATCGAAGAACCAGGCGTCGTCGGCGATGGCGGTCTCGCAACGCAGGAACCCCCGACCCCACGGCCCGCCCGTCGGGTCGAAGGCGGTGACCTCGTCGATGAACAGGTGGTCACCCGACTGGATCTTGGGGGTGCGGGTGTGGGTCTGGGCCCAGGAGAACGCTGGCCCGAAGCAGTCGACGATGCGTCCTTCGCTGAAGGCGATCACCTCTTCGTTGGAGAATCTCGACTTGGTGCTCAGGATCGCCGGTGGGTCGACCCGTGCATCAGGATCGAGATCGCCCAGTGCTCCCTCCGGCGTCCACAACACGCCGAGCGCGTTGGCGAGCTCCTGGGGACTGAAGAAGCCGGCTTGCCCGTCTCGCACGGTGAGACGACGTTCGCCGTCGACGAGGCAGTCGTACTCGAAGAAGAACAGCCGGATGTCGCCGTGCTTGGCGTGGCCGGTGATCCGGATCTCGTACTGCAGGGTGTCGCCGGCCGAGGGAAGATCGCCGTGGTAGGTGAGCGTGCAGCCGAGCAGTCGGTACGCACGGTCGTCACTGGTGATCAGGTCGATGCCCATGTAGCTGATGAGCATGAGGTCGGCTTGGCCCGACTCGATCATGAAGCCGGTGGGCATGTAGCCGTCGTTGAGGTACCACGCATCGGCGACCACGTCGGTCTCGGTCCAGATGGTGCCGGTGCCCAACTCGCCGGGCGTGGCATCGAGACCCGTGACGCGATCCGCCAACAGCAGCGGCGGTTCTGGCATGCGGCACTGGATGACCCGTCCGTCCTGCGCCTCGAAGCGTGGACCGAACAACTCCGAGATGGCGCCGGACGAGTGGATCTCCAGATGTCGCTTGTCCCAGTGGACATTGCCCGGGCCAACAGTTGCTCGTTCGGTGATGCCCGTGATGTCGGTGATGCCCGTGCCCTCGGACAGCACGGCAGCGATCATTGGCGGTGATCCGGCGTGCGTCGACGTGTGGACCGCGGCCACCTGCCCGTCGAGGAACTGGTGGTGCAGGGCCGCACGCTGGTGGATGAAGCCCTCGTGGAGTGCCGCCATCTGCATGACCTGGGCATGGATCTGCTGGACGAGGGGATCCGCTGGGGGATCGCATGCCGTCACTGGCGCCGACGTGAGGGCATCGGTCGTTCCGACCGGAGGTCGCCACGGTGCGGGGGCCATGTGTTGACGCGCCATGTCGGTGGGGCTCTCCGTCTGGTCGTGACGAGGTGGAAGGCTTGCGGGTTCAGGGTGGGCGACGAACGAGCGGGAGCGGTCTGCCGAGGGCTCGAGCTCGGCGCTCGTGCTGTTCAGCCGCGTGGCCAGTCGGACGGTCAGTGCGTGGTGGTCGACATCGACTCCGGCCGCCACCAATGCGGCGGCGACCTCGAAGACCTGCTCGATGGACTTGTTGCGTCGGTCGAGCTGGATGGCCAAGTGATCTCGATCGCCCAGCACCTCGGAGATGAAGTTGGTGCAGGCCCCGGCCGGACCGTGCTCGACGAAGATGCGGACGCCGTCGGCATAGGCGGCTTCGATGGTGGCGGGGAAGTCGACGGTGTGCTCGGCTTGATGGGTGATCGCTTCGGCGCACGCCGTGCTGCTCACCTCGTAGGCCCCGTTGGTGCCGTTGGAGTAGTGCCGCACGCCGAGAGCGGGGGTGACGGCACGGGTGTGGATGTCGATCCACGCCTGGTGGAACCCGAGTCTGACCTCGGGCACATGGCACGCCAGGTTGTACGCCACGGGCCGACATCGGCGTCGCCCCAGTGACTCGATGACTCGCTCGCAGGCGTGCGCGTCGCCACCGATGACCGCATCGTTGGCCGTGTTGATGATGGCGAGGTGCACTCGGCGTTCGTCGGCGATGGCCAGGCGCACGTCGTCGATCGGGGCGAGGACGTTCCACACCGCCCACGTGGCCGACGGTTCGCCCCAGGCCCGGGCGACGGCGGTGAAGTCGACGCCCAGTTCGCCATCCATCATCCCGCTGGCCTCGATCTCGGCCCGCATGGCGGCCCGGTCGGACCAGACATCGAAGGCGAAGAGGCTGTTGCTCTCGCCCGAGGAGTACCCGATCGCCGCCGTGGGCTTCAGGGCCAGGATCTCGCGGGTGACGTAGGTGTGTGCGGAGCTCAACAACGACGTACCCCACAGGAAGTCGTTCGCCGTCGGCTGGCGCTGGGGATCCCCGAACACCCACGAGGCGGTCTCGCCGAGCGGGAACGACTCGGCGACCGAGTCGACGGCCTCCGGAATCGCTTGCAGGAGCTGTGCTCCCATGCCGGGGTAGGCAGCGCCGGCCGCAGTGAAGACGAAGGCCAACTCGCCGGCGAGGGGTTGGAGCTGGAATCGCACTCCCTCGCCGGGTGGGTGCCCGTCTTCGATGTGTCGCCGGGCCCGTGCGGCCCGCCGCTGCAGCTGTTCGTCGCCGTCGGCGACGATGACCAGTCGGGCTGGCCCATCGTCGCTCTCGTGGCCACCGTCGAGGCTGCGGAGCACGGCGGCGGGGTCAGCACCGGAGAAGACGTGGAGGCGGGGCGCGCCCGTGCGGCTCGGCCCGGGGTGACGACTCGCCTCGGCCAGCAAGATCGACCGGGCGGCGATGCCCTCCATGGCGTCGACCTCGACCGCCACCGTCCGGGGGCCGGCGCCTTCGGGAAGTCCGCTGCCGCTCGCCGGGTTCGAGGCCAGCAGCGGTTCGTCGCCGAGGCCGACGCGATGGTGCAGGAGGATGGCCGCGGCCGCGGTGTGGACCAGCCCGCTGGCGGCATGGGCGTGGCCGAACCGTGGCGTGAGGCTCGTGGCCCGGGCGCTGAGTCCGAGGACGAGGTCGGGGCGGTCCTCGAGTCGGACCCCGTGTTCGTCACGACGGCCGGCGGGAAGCAATGCGTAGATGGTGTCGCCGTCCCGTTCGGCATCGTCGAGGCGTTTGAGCACGATGGCCACGGCCGCATCGCCTGGCGTCTGGCGGTCGTCGGCGAGACAACGGGCTGCCGCCGACCGGTGCACGGACTCACACGACAGATCGACCGCACCCACGACGGCGGCATCGATGTCGCGCGCGTCGAGGGCGCGCGTGGCGATGCTGAGCGCGTCGAGCCCGCTGTGCTCTTCGGAGCTGACGGTGAAGCTCGGCCCGGCGAAGTCGAACTGGCTGTTCAGACGGTTGGCCACGATGTTCGGCATCGTGCCGAGCACCGCCGGCGCATCGAGCACCGGGCCCACCTGCTGGCGAGCATCGGCGATCCACGCCTCGGATTGGCCCCACGCTGCGCCACGGGTGGCGAGGCGCCAGCGAACACCGAAGCGAGCAGCCTCGGCGTCGGTCCCCATGCCGACGTACACGCCGGTGGAGGCTGGTTCGAGATGCTCCGTGTCGGCCACCGCTTCGTGGGTGACCTGCAACAGGGCGAGTTGCTGGGCCAGCGTCTTGTCGAGATCGTTGGGCGGGAACTTCTGCACGGCCAGGTCGAGAGCGATCGGCGGCATCGTTCCGAACCCGTCCTCGTCGAGGCACGAAGTGTCTCGCAGCAGGGCGTCGGTGAACGCCTGCCGGCCGACCGCCGACGCCGCGCGGACGGCGATACCCACGATGGCGATCGGCCCACCCGGACGCGGGAGCGGCGTTGGTGGTCCGCTGGCCCCCGCCGATGGCGGTTCTTCCACGATCAGGTGCGCGTTGTTGCCGCCGAAGCCGAAGGCGGACACGCCGGCCCGAAGCACGCCGTCACCGATGGTGGTCCGATCCCAAGGTTCCGCTTCGGTGAGGAGTCGGAACGGGGATGACTCGACGTCGGCGATTGGCTCGTCGACGTGGATCGTCGGTGGCCGGACCTCATGTCGCATGGCCTCGAGCACCTTGATGAGGCCTGCCACGCCGGCTGCGGTGATGAGGTGACCGGTGTTCGACTTCAGCGAACCGATGGGGAGACCCTCGCAGGCGCCGTAGACCGCGGCCGACGAACGGATCTCCGTCGCGTCTCCGACCGTCGTGCCGGTGGCGTGGCATTCGAGCAGCGACACGTCGGCCGGGTCGAGTCCTGCGATGCGAAGGGCTGCGCTCATGGCCCGAGACTGCCCCTCGCTCGACGGAACGAGCATCCCACGCCCGCGTCCGTCGTTCGAGAGCCCGACGCCGCGAATGACCCCGTGGATGA
>Ga0335397_10009304_pt1 | contig 12271 bp, 10 predicted proteins | sample MAT04_FD_205740 | JGI IMG/M metagenome (GOLD analysis project Ga0335397, IMG submission 205740) | Freshwater microbial communities from Lake Fryxell liftoff mats and glacier meltwater in Antarctica - MAT-04 (spades assembly) (version 2) ...
GATGACGCTCGGCCCGGCGGCGATGCTCAAGGGCTATCTGCTGGCGAACATCCACGACCCGCGCCAGAAATCCGCCGCGAATGAGTTGTGGCAGCAGCGCATCACCGAGCTTTCCGCGCTCGGCAAAGACACCGACGCGGATTTGTTCAAGACGTGGTTACGCGCCCGTTATGCCCGCAGCATCCGCGACCCAAAACGCGGCTCGTCCCCGCGTGATTACGAGAATATCCACCGCTTCCATCGCTGGATACGCGATGAACGTCAGCGAATCGGCCTCCATAAAAGCACCGATTTTTACGATTTTATAACAACGCGCTTGAACAAAATGGCGCAGGTCTATTTGCGACTGCGACGGGCGGCGGCGACGTTCACGCCCGGATTAGAAGCGGTTTACTACAACGCCCACAACGGATTTACGCCTCAGTTTATGGTGGCACTCGCGCCGCTGAGTGCGAAGGATGACGCGCTGACGATTGAGCGCAAAGTGCGGCTGGTGACGACCTACCTCGATATGATGATCGCGCGCCGGATGCTGAATTTTCGTCCGGTGAATCCCAACGCGCTGATTTATCCGATGTTCAATCTGGCGAAGGAAATCCGCGATCTGGATGTCGAGTCGCTTGCTGGACTGCTTCGGCTCAAAATCGAGACGATGCCGGAGACGTTAGAAGCGGCGGAAGCCTTTTATCTCACGCCTGGCAACCGCCGCGCTGTGCATTATCTTTTGGCGCGGATGACGTATCACATCGAGCAGGAAAGCGGCATCGCCAGCAGTTTCGAGCATTATGTCTCACGCGAACTCAAGCGCCCGTTTGAGATCGAGCATATCTGGCCGGATAAATTCGGGCGGCACATGGACGACTTCGAGCATCCCGAAGATTTTGCGCTCTATCGCAACCAGATCGGCGGTCTGCTGCTGCTGCCGCGTGGGTTTAATCAGAGCTTCGGCGCACAGCCGTATGAGGACAAAGCCGAGCATTATCGCTCACAAAATCTGCTGGCGTGGAGTCTGCACGAGAGCGCCTATCATCATAACCCCGGCTTTTTGCGTTATATCGAATGCAGCGGCTTGCCCTTCCGCGCCCACGCCGAATTCAATATGGATGATCTGGACGCACGCCAGCATTTGTATCGCCTGCTGTGCGAAGAAATTTGGTCGCCTGCCCAGCTTGAAAAGATATTGATATAATCAATGATTGAGTTGAATCGGGAGAAAGCGGATGTTGACTAAAATAGAAGCGCTAAAATATCGTGCGCTTCACTACACTAATCAAACCCTAGATCGTTTTCAAGTACTTATTGGCCCAAACGCTAGTGGAAAATCGACATTCCTAGATGTTGTTGCCTTTATGGCAGATATCATTAATAAGCCAAGTCTAACTGATGCAGTACGTGAGCGAGTACCTGACCTACGAGATTTAACTTGGTTAAGAAATTCGGACTGGTTGGAGTTGGCTATCGAAGCTGATATCCCACCAAATTTGTCTAGTCGATATACTAGGCTTCGCTACGAAATCCGCCTTGGTATCGAACAAGAATCATCGGAGATTTCTTTATTAGGTGAAAATTTATGGTTTATAACGCAAGCATCTGAATTGAGCGATGATTATGGCCTGATGAAACAGCGTCAATTATTCCCGACTTCGCCAACACCTCCACCAACTATTGTCCGTGAATCTAAAACGCATAAGCCTACCGGATGGAGGAAAATTGTTAGTAAGACAAATACGGGAAATGACTACTTTCAATCTGAAACGACTGACTGGAAGAATAATTTCCGTCTAAGTCCGCGCCGTCCTGCTTTAGCAAATTTACCAGAGGATGAAGTTCGTTTTCCGGTTTCGACTTGGTTTAAAAGATACCTTTCAGAAGGTGTTCAACGGATTATGTTGAACAGCGAAGAATTAAGGAAACCAAGCCCACCACAAAGTCCACGTACTTTTTTATCAGACGGTTCAAATCTTCCTTGGGTTATTTATGGCTTAGAGAGGGATTACCCAGAACTTTTACAAGATTGGATTGAACATATTCGAACAGCACTGCCCGATATACGATCTATTGTCACAGTCGAGCGCCCTGAAGATCGCCATCGGTATCTGATTGTTGAATATGACTCTGGGTTGAAGGCACCTGCTTGGCTTGTCTCTGATGGTACTTTACGCATGTTGGCATTAACCATACTCGCATATTTACCGAAACTTACAGGGGTATATTTGATTGAAGAACCGGAGAATGGTATACATCCTCGTGCCGTAGAGACTGTATTCCAGTCTTTATCCCGAATGTATGAAGCCCAAGTCTTTCTCGCAACCCATTCACCGGTTATTTTAAGTTTAACTGATCGAAGCCAACTATTATGTTTTGCTCGCACAGAAACCGGAGAAACGGATATAGTTCGAGGCGATCTTCATCCTAGCTTAATAGATTGGGATGGAAAAGTTAATCTATCCATTTTATTTGCTGGTGGAGTACTTGGATGAAAAAAGACCTTGTTATTCTTGTAGCCGATCTTGATATGGAACAAGCCTTAAAAGGCCTATTAAGTCGTCAGCCTAGTCTGGGAAGCGGGCCATTTACCTATGATATATTTCGACATCCACAAAAGGATCCCGGTTGCTTTAACGACGCGCATCACTTTCTAAGAAGCCAATCGCAACTTTATGATTATGCCATTATCATGTTTGATTTTGAGGGCAGTGGGCAAGAGCAAAAAGACATCAAGACATTACAAGAGGACTTAGAAATAAGATTAAGTAAAAATGGTTGGCAAGATCGCTCATGCGTCATCGTTATAGCGCCCGAACTTGAAGTTTGGATATGGAGCGATTCTCCCCAAGTTGATGCTTGTCTTGGTTGGGGTAATCAACAGCCAAATTTACGTACTTGGTTAAAGCTACAAGGTCATATAAAAGAAAACGCTAAACCGAATAATCCGAAATTGACCTTAGAAGTCTCTCTCCAAAAAGTTGGTAAGCGCCCATCAGCTTCCATATTTCGACATCTTGGCGAAAAAGTCTCTATAAACCGCTGTACTGATCCCTCTTTTCAACGTCTATTGAACACACTGAAAAAGTGGTTTCATTAAAAAAATAAAGGCCATTTGATTTACAATAGCGACGGGCGATATATGCAAGCGAATGATGAGATGACAACAAAAACGATTGATCTTAAAACCACTGCTACCAATTTAGATGAACTGTTGGAACTGCTGCAAAATACCGATGAAATTCTTTTGACAAAAGGTGATGTGCCACTTGCACGATTATCTTCCCTTGAGATGTTCGCTAAACCCATTTTGCAGCGTACTCCCGGCCTTCACGCAGGCACAACATGGGTCAGCGATGACTTTGATGACCCACTGCCAGACGAATTCTGGTTGGGTGAGGCATGAAACTACTGCTTGATACACATGCGTTTATCTGGTGGGATGATGAACATCCGCGCCTTTCAGCAGCAGCCCTAGCCGCATGTAAGGACATAAACAACACCTTGCTGTTGAGTGTTATCAGTGTTTGGGAAATGCAGATCAAAGCGCAGTTAGGCAAATTGAATTTCAGCGTTACTTTGGAAGAAAAAATTCAAGCGCAGCAAGAGAAAAATGGTTTAGAAATTTTTCCACTTTCCCTCGTGTTACATCCCCCTCAAGCGCCATCACGAGTGTAGTATCAGACATAGTTCGTCTACTTTACGCACTTATGTTCTATCTGCTGCTCTATTATAACGAAATTATCCTTATGATGTTACTATCGAACTTTACTCATATTTATTTCTAACATATTTTGGAACGTGAATCTACAAGCCTCGTTCATCTAGCCAATCGAGGATACGATCTGCGACGGCCTGCCAGCGCGGTTCGAGCATCACATCATGCGCCAGATTCGGGAAGATTTCGGCGCGAGTGCCGTAAGCCTTCGCAGTATTTTGTTCTTCACGTACCGTAAACACGTTATCATCCACCGCGCCAATCACCAGCATCGGGATATTTTTAGCGCGGACTTTGCCTGGACGCGGCAGATTGAGCATCGAAGCCTCTAGTGTAATCAAGAACGATTCATCTTGAATCTGTTTGTGATATTCGTTCACTGTTTCCAGCGGCACCTCATCGCTAAAGAAGTGCTTTTTTGCGAGTTCCGGTGTGGCTACGAGCGGATAACCGCGAAGCTGCGTGAAAATTTTGAGCATTTGTACCGGATAGTGTCGCGTCATACGAAACACAAAAGGCAAAATTCCGCCGGACGGAATCGAAGCCAGCAGTATCGCCGCCAGAGCCGTGTGTTTTTCTAGAAATTTCTGCGCGACATACCCTCCCATCGAATGCCCGATCACTACCGGACGCACACCGGTTTCAGCTTCGATTTGCGCCGTTACCTGTAGCACATCCGCCACATAATCGCGGATTCCTGTCCAGCGCAGCGATTTATCATTGTCGCTTTTGCCGTGTCCGCGCAGATTGAGCGCATAACAGGCGTAACCTTTGCTGGCGAAATAGGGCATAAAGAACACCTCCCAACACCATGCGCCGTGCCACGCGCCATGAATAAACAGCAGCGGCGTGGGGCGGAGCGTTGCGGTTTCTGGACGGCGGGTGAGAACTTCTAAAGGCATTGTGTTATCCCCTCAATGATTTGTGTCCGGCAAAGGCTTAAAGATTGAACCACAGAGACACGGCGGAAACCGAGATTCAAGTTCAAAACCTTTGCGACTCTTAGCGTTCTTCGCGCCTTTACGTCTAACATGTTAGGATTTTTGCAGATGTTTTCTCATGAAATGAGTTTTATGACCCGGCGGACGGTCTTCCAGCACCGCAAAATCGATATATCCCCGCCGATGGAAAAAGTCGGTCACTTGGAAATCCGCCACATCGACCATGACATGCGGGCAACTTCGCACTAGCGCTTCTGTTTCTGCCAATGCCAGCATCTCACTGCCGATTCCCTGACCACGATAGGGCGCATCCAGCCAGAATTCTTGCAAATCGAACCAGCCCCAATACGTCGCGCCCAGCAATCCGCCGTGTATTGCCCCATCCGCATCGCGCAGAAAAATCGCTAAACGTTTGCCATCGGCCTTCGCCCCGCGTGAACGATTGTGGGCGCTGAGGCCGCGTTTGAGGGCGGTCATATCGTCAACAGCCGGAGTGTCGGTCACTTCCAACGTCGTTATCGGATCAAACTGTACCTGCCGCCGGAGATAATAATAATTCCAACCGGGCGGGCGATTTTCTAAAGTGCCGAACAAGCGATAACCGATGCTGTGATAAAAGGGCAGGGCTTGAAAGCTGGTCGTGGCTAAATGAATATGCTCCACACCGCGCACGAGTGCTGCTTGTTCTAGGGTGTAGATCAAACGCGCCCCTTCACCTTGCCCACGCCGCGATTCATCCAACCACAGCAGATCAATATACAGCCAACCCCATCCCAATTCTCCATACGCGCCGCCTACAGCATTTCCGCTTTCATCGCGCACAAACGTAGCGAGTTCGGTCACGGGCGGGAAGCCAAACGTCATGTTATAGGTGTTTAAACCTTGCCGGACAATCACTAAATCGTCAGCGTCCGGTTGATCTTCGACAATCAGGGGCAGATTAGATGGTTTCAAAACGGCCCTTTCCGCGTAGGCTGAAAGATAAACACCCTTATTTTAGCGCATTTTGGCTTGAGCGCCGCCTAATTATCGGTACGTAAATCCGGTGGCAGATGCCCGATGTCGTTGTGTGAAATCAAGAACATATCCCCATCGGTATCAATCATCACCCGTGTGATGCCGCAATTGTGAATGAGTAAGCTGGCCCACACTTCTGCATTGATTCTGAGTGCCGCCGTGACGAAATAGCGGATGATGTTGCCATGACAGATCAGCAGGTCATAGCTGTTAATCCCTTCCGGCGGTGGGGTGAAAAAATAAGCGAAGGCGCGATCAAACTGATGAGCGCACAGCGTCATCTCTTGCGGGTCATAAGCGGGGGAGCGCATCGCGAACAAGGCCGCCAAGCGCTTTGGCATAGAAGGCACACACTCGCGCAGCAGTTCAGACGATTGAATCTGAATGCCGGGGAAGGACTCCGCGACAATTTCGGCGGTTTGGACGGCACGGCGCACGGTGCTGACGTGGATCATATTAAATGGGATGTCGTGCAGCGCTTCCGCCGTGATACGGGCTTGTTCTTCGCCCATTGCGGTGAGTTCACCTTGATCGCGTTGTTTGAGTTGATATTGTCCGTGACGGACGAGATAGAGAATGCGATGTGACATGGATACGGTTAACTTTCAGCGATTAGCAAATAGGTGCTGATGCAGAATCAGCGTAACACAAGAGTCAATGTAAAGGCACAAAGATGCAAGCCAACGCAAAGAAAATTTTATAATTCATTTGTCTCGGAAACGTGATGTGGCTTTTTGAACAAGAGACTAAATCGGTTAAAAGTAAAAATGTGCGATCACCTTCAACTTATAACGCATCGCTCGTCACTACTTTGAAACGCTGGCGACGAATAAATCCAACGCCAAGTCGGGGTCGATGCGTCCGGTTTTCATCTTTACGTCATAATCGAGCAGAGAACGTAAGATGCGTTCTAGCTGTTCAACGCTGAAGGTGCGCGACTGCTGCGCCAATTTTTGAGCGGGATAGGGTTTAATGCCGAGCGCACCTGCAACACTGCCGGGGCTGCCGCCTGTCGTCAGATGTTCTTTCGCCAGCAGCAGCAGCCGAAACTGCCGGATAATCATCCCAAACAGGCTAAAGGCATCCTGATCTTTTTCCGCCATCAAACGGTGCAATAGCTGGAGCGCCTGCTGCCCGCGCCCAGTTGCCAGCGCGTCGATCATGGCGAAGATATTGGCTTCCGGCACATACGGCGTGAGCGCGGCGACATCGGCCTCGGTGATGGGACGTTCCCCCGCCACATAATTGAATAACTTCACCAGTTCATTATCGGCGCGTTGCAGATCATCGCCCGTGACCTCGGCTAAGGCGGCGGCGGCGCGGTTATCAATCTGGATATTATATTCCGCCTGGGCGCGTTTTTGAATCCACCCAGTCGCGTCTTTAGGCGCGGTAAAGCCTTTGCTATAGCCGTTGGGGGAGGATTCCGCCAATTGGACGAGCTTATCTTTGTCGGAAAGGGTCTCGCGCTCGATCAGCACCAGCCGCGAATAATCCGGCAGTGTGGGCAGCACTTCGAGAAGATGCTCGATTCCCTTTTTACCCACCGCACCCGCACCTTTACGAGTCAGCCACGCCAGTAAATCTTTGACGATCACCAGCCGCTTATCCGAAAGAAACGGATACGACGTAACCGCGTTGATGATCTCGGCTACAGAAGCCACTTGACCATCAAATTCGCTGATGTTCAAATCGGCATTCGAGTCGCCGCCCATCGCCTCGCGCAATTTTTTGACGGCTTCGCCACGGGTCAGGCTGTCTTCGCCGTGAAAGATATAAAAAGTTGGGGTAGGTTTGTTGGTCATAAGGGTTATTTTACCATAAAAGCTCAGGGATATTGGTTCATTGCGATGGTATGATAGAAGTCATCGCACGAAATGATATAGGGACTGCGTAGAGATTTCGTAGGGGCGCACCCATGTGTGAGTCCGGGCAACACGCAGGTTGCCCCCCTACAAAAATAACCTTTGAGCGAAAGTCCTGAAAATAAATCTTCCTTTCTTTGCTCCCTTTAAAGTAAGCCGTTGATGGCGCTCTATGACCACAGTTCGTCCGGCTGGGGACACCTGCGGCAGCGGTGATGATGTCAGCAGGATTTTTTACCACGATGCCTGCCGGAGCGACCAAACCCGGCGTGATGAAAAATTTAATTCTGGCGGGTGCAGGACTTCTGGCAGTGTGCGTGATCATTTTGGGCATTGGTTTAGTTACGGCGAACCAGACTTAAGTTAAGTACGTTCCAATGGTATCATGGCGCGTCTGATAAAGAAACCAGACGCGAGGCTGTAGGCAGTGTTTGCTGATTTACGCATCCATCCTTTAAAAGCGCTCTTGATCTTGCTGATTCCGGCGCTGACGGCGGCGGTGTATCTGCTGTATACCGTCCAACTGACGCGCAATGAGAATGATGGGCAGATCGGCGCGGTGTTGGATGATACGTGGATTCATGTGCGCTTTGCCGCCCATATCGCGGCAGGGGAAGGGCTTTCTTATAACGAGGGTGTCCTCACCAGCGGCGCGACGAGTCCACTATGGGTGTTGATTTTGGCGGCGGCGTTCAAAATCACGACTCCGGCGTTGATGCAGCAGGTCGATACGGCGATTTTCCTGAGTGCTGTCGGGCAAATCGCGGCAGTGCTGGCGATTACGGGTTTCGGTTGGTTCATCACACGGCGGGCGTGGGTCGGCTGGCTGGCGGGGATGATGACCGCGCTCACTGGGCGCATGGTGTGGATGGGTTTATCCGGGATGGAAATCACGACGTTCACGACGCTGTGCATCCTTGCCCTGTGGAGTCATGTCGATGATTTGCGTAACGGGCGCGTGTTTGGCTGGCGCACCGGGATTCTGGGGGCATTAGCGACACTCGGACGGCCTGAAGGGTATTTGCTGGCGCTGCTGATTGGGCTGGAAGCAATTTTTTTTACGCCGCGAATAATTTCCCAGCCTCCCTCCGCGTTCTCCGCGTTCTCCGCGTCTCTGTGGTTCAAAATTCTTTCAGCTTGGCGCGGCGCTCTCGCCTATCTCTTGCTGGCGGGGACGTATCCGCTGGTGTGCTTGCTTATCAGCGGCTATCCGCTGCCGAATACCTTCCGCGTGAAGTCACAGTTAGGCCGCGAATGGCCTGATCTGCCGTATTCATTTTTCTGGCAACCGCGTGTCGATTTCGGCTGGCTGCTCATTTTGCTGGCGGGTGTTGGGCTTGGCTGGATGATATGGCGGGCTTGGCAGAGCGAACAACGACTTACGAAGGATTCAAGTCCCCTCACTATGGCATGGAGAGGGGATTTAGGGGTGAGGATCACCGGATTCATCTATCCCTTATGGCCTATCTTATTTGTACTGGCGGTGCTGTTGCTGGGAGCAGATCGTTATGTTGTGAACAATTCGCGTTATGTCGCGCCGGCGATTCCGTTTCAGGTATTGGCGGCGGCGGTAGGCGTGATGGTGATCGCAAACAGCTTTCAGCGGTCAGCCGTCAGCGATCAGCAATCCATAAAAATATCCTCCGTGTCCTCTGTGTCTCTGTGGTTCAAAAATTTTATTCCCGTTTTTTTAAGCGCGGCTTTATTATTTTTCGCTTTTTTTACTGGACGCGGACAGCCGGGAAATGTCGCCAATGATGTGCGTCAACTCCGCACGATGCACGTCGCGGCGGGTGAGTGGGTGACGCAAAATACCGCGCCGGATGCTTTGATCGCTTTAAACGATGTCGGCGCGATTATCGAAATTTCTGATCGGCGTGTGCTGGATTTAGAAGGCTTGGTCAGCGCGGAAGTGATTGATGCCGTGCGCGGCACATCGAAATATTCCTGCGCCCGCGATCTGCCGTTGATGCGGTTGATGCTCCAACAGCGCCCGGCGTTGATCGGCGTGTTCCCCTGGTGGTATCCGTGCATGACGGGCTGGCCTGATCTGTTGCAGCCGTATCATGTATTCACGATTACGGGGCCAACCGTGATTGGCGGCGGCGAGATGGTAATGTACTGGCCTCAGTGGGAAAATTGGCCGATCCAGGCCGAAATGTCGCCGCAAGTCACGCCGATTGACGCTGAATTCGAGCAGGGAATTTGGCTCGTCGGCTATGAAACCGCACAAGTCGAGGGCGGCTTGCAAGTTACGCTGTGGTGGCAGGCACAAACGCAGCCCGATATGGATTACACCGTGTTCGTCCATTTGACCGATTCCAGCGGGGAAATCATCAGCCAGCACGACAGTCCGCCGCAAGACGGGCGATTCCTGACTTCGCTCTGGCACGCGGGTGATATTATCCCGGATGCACATCTCATCCCGCTTACGTCGCCTTTGCCGCCGGGCGTATCCGTCAATTTGCGCGTCGGGTTATATCCGAGCGCAGGTGGCGCGAATCTGCCGCGTGTGGCCTCTCCCATCGACCAGCCCGATCATGTCACGATTCCTCTGCAAGAGCGCTGATGACTTAATTTCGCGTTACGAGATCGTAATCAACGTGTAACCTCTCCGCAACGCCTTCCGAGAAAACTTAAAGCTGTCAAGTGCCACGAAAATAATTGGTTTACAAGCCAATTGTGTCGCTTGGTACTTGTTTGGCTAAGAACAGTTTTTTTAGGAGATCTCCATGAACCGAAAAGTTTTACGTTTGTTTTTTCTGTGGGTGCTGATGCTTGCTTTGGGTGTCAGCTTTGTCAGCGCTCAAGATGATGAACTGCCCGGCCCCGGCGAGGGCGGAGCAGTCATTCGCGCCAATACACGCGGCTCCGCCAATCTTGGCCCGCTCACGCCCGTGCAACGCAGGGGCGTGGACTGCACCGACCCCAATACTCAGATGTGGCCTACCCTAATTGGCCTAGACCCCGCCACGCTGCAATATGCCATTGGCGCACCCGTGTCATTGGCGACGGGTTGGGAAGTGTCTGAAGATGGACTGACTTACACAGTGACGATGCGTCAGGATGCGTTCTGGAATGACGGTACGCCCGTCACAGCAGAGGATATTTACTTCTTCTGGGAAGCGCTGCAACAACGAGATGTCGTCGGCATCGCAGGCGGCTTTATCCCGACGGCGGATGCCCTCGTCGCTGCCGAAGTGATTGATGATTACACGATTGCTTTTACGTTTGCCAGCCGTAACTGCGAAGCGCTGCGCCAATTGGCCTTAGTTTCCCCACTGCCGCGCCAAGCCTATGGTTACACACGCGGGCAGGATTATGACTGGGCGAGTATGGTCAATCATCCGATGGATACCAATCCGGCGGTGACTTCTGGGCCGTTCCAATTCCAACGCTCCGAGCCGGGAACGGCTGTTTATTTGACCGCCAATCTTAATTATTGGGATCCGATTAATGAGCTTTACACCGTGCCGGAAGGCTTTGTGTATGTCGATATTCTGGATTTCAATGTGTTGGCGGAACGTTTCCTGTCCTTTACGCTGGGGGATGTAAATTACGTGCATGAACCCGACCCCAGCATCTTCAATACGCTGTTGGCCTCCGACGAAGCGCAAACATTTGTCGCGCCGGGTCGCGTTTGGCATTACGTCAGCTTGAACCTTGCCGATCCCGACAATCCGCAGCCCGGCTTGGATGAAGATGGCAACGTCATCGATCAAGGCCATCATCCGTTATTTGGCGATGTGCGCGTCCGTCAGGCCTTGCAAGCCGCGATGAACATTGATGAAGTCATTAATGGCCCGTTAGGTGGCAACGGTACCGCGATGGTCGCCGGCACAATCCCGACGGCCTACACCATTCACCCCAGGCTGGAACGTCGCGCTTTTGATCTGGATGCGGCTCGTGGGCTGCTGGATGAGGCTGGATGGGTATCGTCTGGTGATCCGTTGGTCAATGGCGGTGATGGTCTGCGTACTTGCCAAGGCTGTATGTATGCCGAAGAAGGCACTGAATTCAGCTTTGAACTCATGAATCCCGGTGGTGTTCGCAATGACGTGTCCATCGTGCTGCAAGCGCAGTTTGCCCAAATCGGCGTTGATGTTGAAGTAGCCCAATTAGACTTCAATACGCTGCTGACCAACATGGGTGTTCAGACTTATGATGCTGCCATCATCGGCTGGCGTGGATCGCTGCCGTTTGAAGCCGATCAACGCGGCATTTTCGGCTCGGCGGCAGATGTACCGTCTGCTGACAATGCCGGGTCGAATCGTGGGTCGTATTACAGCGAAGAATTTGAAGAACTCGGCCTGTTCATCGCGGAAGGCGAAGGCTGTGTTGAGGAAGAGCGTATTGCCGCCGCGCAGCGCATTCAGGAAATTTTCTGGGAAGAACAGCCTTACCTATGGCTGTATGCCTTGAATGACCTGTATGCCGCCGCGCCGAATGTCGCAGGTTTCGCACCGTATCCCAGCCAGGGTGCATGGAATCTCGATGCGTGGAATGTGTCGCTGAATCAATAAGCGCCTGAATATTTAAGATTTTCTCGTAGGGGCGTAGCAGGCTGCGCCCCTACACACGATCAATTATTTTAGGACTTTCGCTCACGCATTTACCCCACCCCTAAATCCCCTCCCCATGCAATGGGGAGGGGACTTCAAGATGCGTTTTTCTCCCCCTCTCCAAGTATTGGCTATGCATTACCCACAAATCAGAGAACGGGGAAAAGTGGGTTAAAATAGAGG
>Ga0335397_10009306_pt1 | contig 12270 bp, 6 predicted proteins | sample MAT04_FD_205740 | JGI IMG/M metagenome (GOLD analysis project Ga0335397, IMG submission 205740) | Freshwater microbial communities from Lake Fryxell liftoff mats and glacier meltwater in Antarctica - MAT-04 (spades assembly) (version 2) ...
GTCGGCGAGACCGTGGCGAAGCTCGTGGCGGCCGGCGAGAAGGTGGGCCTCGTCACGATCCGACTGTTCCGGCCGTTCCCGATCGATGCGCTGCTCGACGCGTTGCCCGACACCGTGCGATCGATCGCCGTGCTCGACCGCTGCAAGGAGCCCGGCTCGGTCGGCGAACCGCTGTTCCAGGACGTGATCACCGCAGTCGCCGAATCGGAGCGCACGGGTGTGCGCACCATCGGCGGCCGTTACGGCCTCGGCTCGAAGGAGTTCACCCCGGCGATGGCCAAGGCCGTGTTCGACGAGCTCGCGCTGGATGCACCGAAGCGCCGCTTCACCGTCGGCATCGTCGACGACGTCACCCATTTGAGTCTCGACGTCGACGACACGTTCCTGGTCGACCAACCCGGGCGCTCGGCGGTGTTCTATGCGCTCGGCAGCGACGGCACGGTCGGCGCCAACAAGGCATCGGTGAAGATCATCGGCCACGAACCCGATCTCTACGCGCAGGGCTACTTCGTGTACGACTCGAAGAAGTCGGGCTCGATGACCGTGTCGCACCTGCGGTTCGGGCCCGATCCGATCCGCTCCACCTATCTGGTGCAAGAAGCCGACCTCGTCGCCTGCCACCAGTTCGGGCTGCTCGACCGGTTCGACGTGCTCGACGACATCCGCCATGGCGGCACGTTCCTGCTCAACGCGCCATACCCGCCGGACGAGCTGTGGGAGCACCTGCCGACGGCGATCCAGCGGCGCATCCACGAACGCGGGCTGCGGGTGTTCACGATCGACGCCACCCGCATCGCCCGCGAGCTGAAGATGCCCGGGCGCATCAACACGATCATGCAGCCGTGTTTCTTCGCGCTGACCGATGTGATGGAACTCGACCGGGCGATCGGTGCGATCAAGGCCTCGATCGAGTCGGCCTACGGACGGCGCGGACGCCTGATCGTCGAGCGCAACGACGCTGCTGTCGACCGAGCGCTCCTCGAGTTGGCCGAGGTCACCGTTCCCACCGGGCAGGCAGGTGCCATGCGGCCGAGCATCGAGCTCGACGAGACACTCGACATCCTCGACTCGGCTCGCGAGAACGCGACGACCGACTTCATCGATCGGGTCACGATGACCATGATCGCCAACAAGGGCGACCTGCTACCAGTGTCGGCGATGCCGATCGACGGCACGTTCCCCACGGGCACCACCACCTACGAGAAGCGCAAGCTGGCCATCGAGATCCCGATCTGGGAACCCGAACTCTGTATCGACTGCGGCAAGTGCGCCGTGGTCTGCCCGCACGCCACGATCCGCATGAAGGCCTACGAGCCCGGCGCACTCGACGGCGCGCCCGAGGGTTTCCTCACCAAGAAGTTCCGGTCTCGTGAACTCGACGGTCATCAGCTCACCATCCAGGTGGCACCCGACGACTGCACCGGTTGCGGCATCTGCGTCGACGTGTGCCCTGCGAAGGACAAGACGCAGGTGAAGCGCAAGGCCATCAACATGCAGCCGGCCCCTGAGCATCGGGTGGTCGAGCGAGAGCGCTGGGACTTCTTCACCTCGATCCCCGAACTCGACCGGGCCTCGATCACCCACGACTCGGTGAAGAACTCGCAGCTGCTGCAGCCGCTGTTCGAGTTCTCCGGTGCCTGCTCGGGTTGCGGCGAGACGCCGTACCTCAAGCTGCTCACCCAACTGTTCGGTGACCGGCTCGTGGTGGCCAACGCTACCGGCTGCTCCTCGATCTACGGTGGCAACCTGCCGACCACGCCGTGGGCAAAAGACGGCAATGGGCTCGGTCCGGCATGGTCGAACTCGCTGTTCGAGGACAACGCCGAGTTCGGCTACGGCATGCGGCTCGGCATCGAGCACCACCAACGTGACGCCCGCCGTCTGGTCGAGGAACTGGCCGACGAGGTCGGCGTCGACCTCGCCACAGCCCTGCTCGCCGATCCGAGTCCGACCGAGAACGGCGTGGTCGAACAGCGCACCCGGGTGGCGGTGCTGCGTGAGCGGCTCGCCGACCTCGTCGGCTCTGACGATCCGGTCGTGGCCGACCGGGCGCGCCGCCTGAGCGTGATCGCCGACGAACTGGTTCGCACCAGCACCTGGATCGTGGGCGGCGACGGCTGGGCGTACGACATCGGCTTCGGCGGTGTGGACCACGTGCTCGGCAGCGGCCGCAACGTCAACCTGCTCGTCCTCGACACCGAGGTGTACTCCAACACCGGCGGCCAGGCGTCGAAGGCCACCCCGCTCGGAGCCGTCGCCAAGTTCGCCATGGCCGGGAAGCCCACCGGTAAGAAGGACCTCGGCGCGATCGCCCGCCGCTACGGCAACGTGTACGTGGCCCAGATCGCCATCGGCGGCAGCGACATCCAGACCGTGAAGGCGCTCGCGGAAGCAGATGCCTGGGACGGCCCGTCGCTGATCATCGCCTACTCCACGTGCATCGCCCACGGCATCGACATGGAGACCTCGATGTCGCACCAGAAGGACGCCGTGAAATCCGGCTACTGGCCGCTGTACCGCTACAAGCCGACCACCGACGAACACGAGCATCCGTTCCAGCTCGACTCGGCGAAACCGAGCATCCCGCTGAAGGACTTCGCGCTGAAGGAAGCCCGGTTCTCGATGCTGGCACGATCGGACCCCGACCGATCAGCGATGCTGCTCGACCTCGCGCAGCAGGACATCGACGAACGCTGGCACTACTACGAGCAGCTCGCCGGCCTCGAGCGGATGGTGCCCGAACCGCACCGCCCGGTGCTGGGCGATGACGTGTCCGACGATGACCTGTTCGACGACGAGTCGGGCAGTGACGATGGAGGTTCCGACGATGCCTGATCTGCACACCGACTACCTGGGATTGCAGTTGCGATCGCCGCTCGTGGCGTCGGCCGGACCACTCACCGGCCAACTCGACCGGCTGGTCGAACTCGAACTGGCCGGCGCGGGCGCGGTGGTGCTCCCGTCGATCTTCGAAGAACAGATCGAACGCGAGACGGCGGAGATCGATCGATTGTTCACCGTGCACACCGAGAGCTTCAACGAAGCGACGTCGTTCTTCCCCGAGGTCGACGACTACGGCTCGGCGATCGACTCGTACATCGAGCTCATCGAGAACGCGAAGATGGCGGTCGACATCCCGGTGATCGCCAGCCTGAACGGTGCGAACATCGGTGGCTGGGTGAAGTACGCCCGGCTGCTCGAAGGAGCGGGCGCCGACGCGTTGGAACTGAACCTGTACACGGTGGCCGCCGACCCGCACATCAGCGGGGCCGCGCTGGAAGCCGAGCACCTCGAACTCGTCGCACTGGTCGCCGAAGAGGTCGACGTGCCGGTGGCCGTGAAGATCTCGCCGTACTACTCGTCGGTGTCGTCGTTCGTGGTCGGGCTGCAACATTCGGGTGCAGCCGGCGTGGTGATGTTCAACCGCTTCTACGCACCCGACCTCGACCTGGAGACGCTCGAGTTGGCGCCACGCATCGCGCTCAGCACGCCGGAGGAATTACGCCTCCCACTGCGGTGGGCCGGGATCCTGCGTGAACACCTCACGATGTCGATCGCCGGCTCGACCGGCGTGCACTCCGGATTCGATGCCGCCAAGCTGATCCTCGCCGGAGCCGACGTGGCGATGACGACGTCGTCGCTCCTGCATCACGGCAGCGCACATCTGGCGACGATGCAGACGCAGCTGTGCGAGTGGATGGACGAGCACGAATACACCTCGGTACGCCAGATGTGCGGTGCCGTGGCCAGTCATGCCGCCGCCGATCCGGCTGCCTACGAGCGGGCCAACTACATCGGCAACATCGCCACCTACACCAGCCGTTTCATCGGCTCCGGCGCTGTCCCCCTGGTCCGCCACCGCCCCGAATAATCCGTTTGCGTTGCAGTTTCGGTGACCCGGCCCGCCGAAACCGTCACGCAAACGGGAATGGCCCACAGCAGAGACGTTCGCGTTGCACTTCGGGTGGCGCGCCCCACCGAAACCGTCACGCAAACGGGAATGGGGAGTGTGAATGTCAGCAGACGGCGCGGACGTACGGGTACGGGTTCACGGCGCGACCGCCGGGGCGTACCTCGAAGTGGAGGTGGTTGGCCGTGGTGTTGCCGGTGGCGCCGACGTAGCCGATCACCTCGCCCTGTGACACGTTGCGACTCGACCCTTCCCATGCGCTGAGATGGGCGTAGAAGTACCGGGTGCCGCTGTTGCCGTTCACCCACACCGAGTTACCGCCCAGGCGGGTGGTCTTGAACTCGGCATAGCCGGACTCGACCGCGACCAGGGGGGTACCGCTGGGTGCCATCATGTCGACGCCTTCATGGCTGCGGCCGCCGGAGCGGGCTGCGCCCCACGTGTCGGCAAAGGCGTGCGGGCCGGCCACCGGGCACACGATGCCGCTGCCGGCGTTCGACGGTGGCGGGCTGGGGGGCACGGGCGCTGGTTCGGAGGCTGGTGCCGGCGATGCGGCTCCCTGTGTGGAACCGGACGGTGCAGGTGCTGGGGCAACCGACGAACCGCCCCCGGACGAACCGCCGCCGGACGAATCGCCCGACGACGAATTGTTCGTGGAAACAGCAGCATTCGCCAGCGCGGTCGCAGCGTTTGCCTCTTGGAGCTGCCTCGCCGCAGCGGCTTCCTGCGTGAGCCTCGCTTGGCGCTGTCGTTCGAGTTCACGCTGTACCGCCACGTCGGTCAATCGCTGTTTCTCGATGGCTGCGAGCTTCACCACTTCGGCCTCGGCAACCGCTTGGAGGTCTTCGAACTGCTGGCGGGCCTGCGTGGTGGCCTCCTGCTGGCGTTCGAGGTCGGCGCGCTTGGCCCTGACGTCCTTCATCACCGCGTCGAAATCGTCGAGTTCGACCGACGCAGTGCCTCGGGCGACCGATGCCTGACGGTCGGCGGTGATGCCGGCGTTGGCTTGATCGAGGTCGATCAGCAACGGCATCGCCGCACCGGAGTTGACGAAACTGCGCTGAGCGTCCTGTTGCAAGCTCGATCGCATCGAGTCGGCCTGTGCCTCGACGCCTGCCAGTTCCTTCTCGGCGGCGCCGATGTCGACTTCGAGGGTGTCGAGACGGGACTCCGCGTCGAACATCGCCTGTGCCGCTGCGTCGGCGCGATCGCGTGCGGCCTGGATCTCGTTGGCGGCGCGGACGGCGGCGGGGTCTTGGGCGCTCGCGACCGCGAGCGGCAGCGTCGTGGAGCCGACGGCAACCGCGGCCACGACGGCCACCAGGGTGATCGCGCGGCGTAGGCCGACACCATGAGCCCGTCCCGTTCCCGACATGACGGAGGAGCCTAACCCAATATGACGGTTTCGTGACAATCGCGTGTCAGTCGACGTCACCGCGGAGCGACGTCGATGGCGTACGGGAACCAGCGCAGCGTCTCGAAGTCGGCGTTGGTCACTGGCGTCGCGCCTGCGGTCGTGCGATCGGCTCCAGCATGGAACAGCTGGTGCGCCGACGTGAGATGCCGTGCCAGGTCCACCGGTTCGCTACGGCGCCGATTCTCGAACAGCATCCGGCCGCTGCCGTAGGAGATCTCGTCGAGACTCATCGACGGACCCCGTGTGCCGCGTCGGTGGTGCCAGAGGCCGCTGTCGGGCTCGAAGTCGTACTCGCCGAGCAGCGACGCTCCGTGGGAGGCGATCATCGTGACGGCGTCGACGATGTAGTCGAACGTCTCGTCGTCGATGAAGTAGTTGAAGTTCACCCGCACCCAACCCGGCTTGATGCCCTCACAGCCCCGGTTGATCTCGCGTTGGAACTCGTGCGACCGGTCGAGGTCGATGCCGAGTAGCCGATGTCCGTATGGCCCGGCGCACGAACAGCCACCGCGTGACTGGATGCCGAACACATCGTTGAGGAGCGCGACGACGTAGTTGTGGTGCAGGTGCTGCTCGTCGTGTCGGATCACGAACGACACGATCGACAGCCGGTCGGCCTCGTGGCTGCCGAGCACGTTGATGTTCGAGTGTTGCCCCCACCGGGCGATCGCCCGACGGACGAAGGCGGACTCCTTCGCCTCGATCACATCGGCGCCGACCGCCTCCTTCAGCTGGAACACGAGGCCGGCGCGGATCGACTCGATGATCGCCGGCGTCCCGGCTTCCTCCCGGTGCTCGATCTCGGGGTGGTAGTCGTGTTCGGTGGTGCTGACGTACCGAACCGTGCCCCCACCGGGCACGTCGGGAACCCGGTTCGTGAACAACTCGCGCCGGGCCACCAACACCCCCGGAGTGCCCGGTCCCCCGATCAGTTTGTGCGGCGAGATGAACACGGCGTCCGCATACGCCAGATTGCCGTCGGCGCTCGTGCCCATGTCGATCGAGACGTAGGGCGCCGCAGCGGCGTAGTCCCACAGCGACAGTGCGCCGTGCTCGTGGAGCAGCGTCGACACGGCCACGGTGTCGGTGATGATGCCGGTGACGTTCGACGCGGCAGAGAACGATCCGATCAAGGTGGCCCGATCGCCGTGGCGGACCAGCTCGCGTTCGAGATGGTCGAGGCTCACGTGACCGTCGGCGTCTTCGTCGATGATCACGACGTCGGCGATCGACTCGCGCCACGGCAACTCGTTGGAGTGGTGCTCGTAGGGGCCGATGAACACCACCGGCCGCTCGTCGGCGGGGATCGAATCGGCGAAGTGGTAGCGGTCGTCGAGCACGGACGGGATCTTCAGCCCGAGCACGCCGATCAGTTTGGCAACAGCGTGCGTGGCGCCGCTGCCACAGAACACCACGGCGTGCTCGTCGCGGTTCGCTCCGACGCAGCGCCCGATGATGTGGCGTGCTTCCTCGCGCAGCCGGGTGGTCTGCAGACCGGTGCCGGACGACTCGGTGTGGGTATTGGCATACAGCGGGAGCACCACGGCGCGGATGTAGTCCTCGATGAACGTGAGCGAGCGCCCCGATGCGGTGTAGTCGGCATAGATGATCGGGCGTGGCCCGTACGGTCCGTCGATCACGTCGTCGCGCCCGATGACCGAGTCACGCACGTAGGCGATCAACTCGTCGAGAGCGAGAGCGTTGGAAGCCACCACCCCAGTGAACCAGCAAATGAAATGGAGGCATCTGACCCCGCGGTGTCATTACGCTGCGGCCGAGATGGATCAGCCACGGGTCGACACCGTAGAGACGATCGGGCTGACATCGGCCGAGGTCGCGGAACGCGTCACTGCGGGACAGGTCAACGTCACGCCCGAGCCGCCCGGGCGGTCATTCGGCCAGATCGTTGCCGCCAACGTGTTCACGGTGGTCAACGCGATCATGCTCACGCTGTTCGTGCTGGTGCTGGTGTCGGGCAACCCGCAGGACGGACTGTTCGTCGGCGTGGTGCTGTCGAACTCGGTCATCGGTGTGGTGCAGGAGGTGCGTGCTCGTCGCGAGCTCGAGCGCCTCGAGGTGATCACCGATCCGAGTGCAACCGTGCTCCGCGATGGCGTAGCGGTTGACATCGCGTCGGACGAGATCGTGCTCGACGACGTGGTGGAACTGCGCCTCGGCGGTCAGGTCGCCGTCGACGGCGAGGTCCTCGATTCCACGGGGTTGCGTCTCGACGAGTCGATGCTCACCGGTGAATCCCTGCCGGTACACAAGGAGCCTGGAGATGAGGTGCTGTCGGGCAGCTTCGTGGTTGCCGGCAACGGACGCATCCGCACGACCAAAGTCGGCGCCGACAGTTACGCCAGCAATCTGGCCAACGAGGCGAAGCAGTTCGCTGCGGTGCAATCACAGTTGCGTCGCGGGATCGACAGGATCCTGCGTTGGCTCACCGTGATCATCCCGATCGCCGCGATCTTCCTTTTCGTCAACCTGCTCGATGCGGAGGACCGCTGGCAGGATGCGCTGCTCGGCACCGTCGCCGCCGCCGTGGCGATGGTGCCCGACGGACTGGTGCTGCTCACGAGCTTGTCGTTCATGGCCGGCATGCTCGCGTTGGCGCGCCGCAACGCACTGGCCAAGCAACTCTCGACGGTCGAGGTGCTGGCGCGCGTCGATGTGCTGTGCCTCGACAAGACCGGCACGATCACCACCGGCGACATCTCCTTCGCTGCAGCTCACACCGCCCTGGGACGCACCGACGACGAGGTCCACGACGGCTTGGTCGCCCTGGCTGCATCCGACCGTGACCCGAACGCTTCGATGGCAGCGATCGCTGCTGCGGTCGGCACGGCGTCACCATGGACGGTCGATCGGGTCGAACCGTTCGACAGCGAACGCAAGTGGTCGGCTGCGTCGTTCGTCGATCATGGCTGGTTCTATCTCGGTGCCCCCGACTTCCTGCTCGCTGCCGACGACCCAGCCCATTCGCTCGTCGAACGGTTGAGCGCGGGCGGCAAGCGACTCCTCGCCGTCGTGACCTCCCCCGACGGCCCCGACGGCGACCACCTTCCGGCCGGAACGCGTACGCTCGCCGTGGTTGAACTCGAAGACGAGATCCGCCCCGACGCGGCCGAGATCCTGGCGTACTTCGCCGAGCAGGACGTCACCCTCAAGGTGATTTCGGGCGACAACCAGGACACGGTTGCAGCCATCGCCGAGCGGGCCGGTCTCGCCGTCGTGGGCGCTCCGGTCGATGCCCGTGACCTGCCGACCGACATCGACGAACTGGCAGCGGCGTTGGCTGGTGCCACCGTTTTCGGCCGGGTCAAGCCGCAGCAGAAGCAGGCAATGGTGCGTGCGCTGCAGTCATGCGGACATGTGGTGGCGATGACCGGCGACGGCGTGAACGACGTGCTCGCATTGAAGGACGCCGACCTCGGCATCTCGATGGGCTCGGGCAGCCAGGCCACCAAGGCGGTTGCCGATCTGGTGCTCACCGACAACGCCTTCTCGAGCCTGCCGACCGTGGTGAACGAGGGTCGCAAGGTGATCAACAACGTCGAGCGGGTCTCGAGCCTGTTCGTCACCAAGGCCGCCTATGCCGTACTGCTGACCTTCGCGGTCGGTTTGTTGAACAGCCCGTTCCCGTTCCTGCCGCGTCAGCTCACGTTGATCGGTACGTTCAGCATCGGAGTGCCCGGCTTCTTCCTGGCGCTCGCGCCGGAGGTCGACATCATCCGGCCCGGTTTCCTGCGGCGTGTCCTGCGCTTCTCGATCCCCGCTGGCGTGATCGCCGGGTCGGCCACACTCGCGGCGTACCAGGCTGCGCTCCACGTCGCCGACATCGAGCTCGATCAGGCCCGCACCCTCGCCACCGTCACGTTGTTGGCGATCGGTCTGGTGGTGCTCGCCGTTGCCAGTCGACCGCTGCGTGCCTGGAAGATCGGGCTCGTGGCTGCCATGGGCGTTGCCTACGTGGTCGTGTTCCTGGTGCCGTTCCTGCGCGATTACTTCCGACTCGAGGTCTTCTGGGACCCCGCGTGGTGGTACTCGGCGGTCGCTGTGGGTGTGGCCGGGTCGTTGATCGTCGCGGTCCCTCGCCTCATCCCGACGCGCTGAACCAACAGTCGGGCAGCGAGAGTGACGCGGACTCAGCGGCCCATGCTGGGCACGTCGATGTCGTCGTCGAGCGCGACCAGGGCGTCATCGAACGCTTGGAGGAGACCGGCGAACCACTGGCCGGCACGGTGGAGTACGAACATGTCCTCGTCAGTCTCCCCGCTCATGGCAGGTTCCACACAACCGGCAGCGTGACTTCGTCGACAGCGATTCGGGAATACGGCCCCGAACGCATGGCGTCACGACAATCAGTAGCTGCCTTCGGCGCCGCGATCGATGGTCAGCAGCTGGATGAGATCCTCGTGGAGTTCCATCCAGATGTCGTGGAACGAGCCGCACATCACGCCGGTGAACATCTTGGTCTCGCCGTTCACCGCCCGTGCTGACGCGTTGCTGAGTCGGTGTCGGTAGGCGGCGAATCGCGGCACCGCGGTGGCGAAACCGTCGAGCACGTGCGCGCATTCTGCAGTGAAGCGGTCGAGGTCGTCGAGCCGATCGGCGTCGTAGGCGGCATCGGTGTGGTCGTTGATGTCGCCGTTGCGGGTCTGCCACACGGTGCACAGTTCCTTCAGTCGGGTGTTCAGGCCCAGGAACGCTTCGTAGTGCTCCCTGAGGCCGGTCCCCTGCGCGGCAGCCGCTTCGACGATCTCGGTGGCGTGACGCGCTTTGCCGTCGGGGGTGAGCTGCCAGAGCTCACGCGCTTCGAAGAACTTGGTGTGTCCGCACTCGGCGAGTGCGCCGAGGATGGAGTTCGTGCGGTCGGGATCGATCGTCGACAGCTCGGCCACGGTGGAGGCCGGGCTGAACCCCTTGATCCGCAGCGCGTGCAGCACCAGGAATTGGGCTTCGGCGTCGTTGATCTCGGTGGAGGTGCCCGGTGGGGCGGAAACTCGCGGGGAGGCGTGGTCGTCGGCGACGTCGGCGGTGAGACGATCGATCTCGTCAGTGGGAACCCGGCCGGCGTCGAGGAGTGCCTGGGCAACGGCCAGGCGGGCGATCGGCACCCGATACGGCGAGCAACTGACGTAGTCGACTCCCGCATCGACCAGGAAGCGAGCCGAGGCCGGGTCGCCGGCCTGCTCGCCGCAGATGCCGATCTTGATCCCGGGCTTCACCGCCCGAGCATCGACGCAGGTCATCTCGATCAAGCGGCCGACACCCTCTTGGTCGAGTTGCTCGAACGGATTGAACGGGAGCACGCCTGCCGCGACGTAGGCGGGCAGCAGTCGTACTTCGACGTCGTCGCGGCTGAACGCGAACGTGAGTTGGGTGAGGTCGTTGGTGCCGAACGAGAAGAAGTCGGCATGAGCGCTGAGGTCGGCGGCGACCAGGGCAGCGCGTGGCGTCTCGACCATGGCGCCGATGCTCACGGCGTCGAAGTCGGCCACGCCCGCCTCGGCGAGTGCTTCCAGCACCCAACCTCGCGCCATCGCCAGCTCGTCGGCACCGATCACGAGCGGGATCATGATCTCGACCTTCGGGTCGTGTCCGGCAGCCAGCGCGTCGCCCACCGCCCGGGCCAGTGCCCTCACCTGCATCTGGTAGAGGCCCGGCTTGATCACGCCGAGGCGAACTCCACGGGTTCCGATCATCGGGTTGGCCTCGCGCAGGCGCCGCACTGCGGCGAGTTCTGCCCGGGATTCGTCGTCGAGCGTGCCGGTCGCCTCGGCGACGACCAGACGTTCGTAGTCGGGTAGGAACTCGTGCAGCGGCGGGTCGAGGAGACGCACCGTCACCGGTAGACCATCCATGGCCGCGATGATCGCTGCGAAGTCGACCTGCTGGACGACGTCGAGTTCGTGCAGGATCTCGCGCTCGTGGGCCGGATCGTCGCTGAGGATCAGTCGCCGGACCAGCCGGAGTCGCTGCTCGGCGAGGAACATGTGCTCGGTGCGACACAGCCCGATTCCCTCGGCGCCGAGGTGCCGTGCGTGTGACGCATCTTCGGCGGTGTCGGCGTTGGCGCGCACACCCACCCGTCCCGACCGGATCAGGTCGGCCCAGCGCAGCAGCGTTTCGAGTTCAGGTGGCGCCTGGCGTGTCGACGCCACGACGGCGCCTGCGATCACGTTGCCGGTGCGACCGTCGATGGAGATCTCGGTACCAGCGGCGTGGAAGTCGTCGCCGATACGGATTCCTCCCTCGGTGACGACGACGTCGCCGGCGCCGACGACTGCGGGGATTCCCCAGCCGCGAGCGACCACGGCAGCGTGGCTCACCAGACCGCCACGAGCGGTGAGGATGCCTCGTGCGGACTGCATGCCGAGCACATCGTCGGGGGTGGTCTCGGTTCGCACCAGGATCACGTCGACGCCGCGGTCGGCGGCTTCGACGGCGGCCTCCGCGCTGGTGACGATCTGTCCGGAGGCGGCGCCCGGCGAGGCCGGCAGTCCGGTGGTGAGGATCGTGAAGTCGCCATCGGGGTCGAACCGAGCGTGCATGAACACCGAGAGGTCGCCAGCGGGCACCCGCAAGATGGCATGGGCGATGGTGGTGTCGGTGAACGGGTCGCACGCTTCGGCCACTGCCGTCACGATCAATTCGCTCAGCCCCTCGCCATTGCCGTTGTCGCCGTTGCCGTCGCGGCTGCCGTGAGGGTCTCGGCGCGTTGATCCGATTGCGGAGCTCACCGGTTGAGCAGCACCGGCAGGTTGCGGGGGCCCCGGATCTGGCCATTGGCCCACGTGGTCCGCTGGGTGGTGTCGAGCGTGTAGTCGGGGAACGCTCGCAGCCATTCCTGGAAGGCGATGGTGCACTCGAGTCGGGCCAGGTTCGATCCGACGCAACGATGGATGCCGAGACCGAACGCCACATGGCGGTTGTTCAG
>Ga0335397_10009307_pt1 | contig 12269 bp, 10 predicted proteins | sample MAT04_FD_205740 | JGI IMG/M metagenome (GOLD analysis project Ga0335397, IMG submission 205740) | Freshwater microbial communities from Lake Fryxell liftoff mats and glacier meltwater in Antarctica - MAT-04 (spades assembly) (version 2) ...
TGGGCAGAGTTGCGCATTGTTGACGTCGTCGGCAACGGCCCGGCCGCGATTCACGCCGTAGATCGACATGCGCCGGACGTGCTATTTCTCGACATTCGGATGCCAGGCCTCACCGGGCTGCAGGTGGCGGAGCGCCTGGCCGGTAGCGAAGGACCATTGGTGGTTTTCGTCACTGCCTACAACGAATACGCAGTGCAGGCGTTCGAGCGCGAAGCCGTGGACTATCTGGTGAAGCCGGTCAACGATCAGCGGCTCGCAGAAACCGTCGAGCGCCTGAAAAAGCGATTGACCGCAAAAGAGCCAGAGGCCGAAACTAGCGAACTCACCCGCGCGCTCGACCTGATCAAACGCCTTGCAGGCGGTGGCAACAGCGGCGCCACGTCGTACCTGAAATTTTTCCGCGCTGGCATCGGTGACACGGTGCGCATTGTGCCCGTCGACGAGGTCACGCACCTGCAAGCGCAGGACAAATACGTCTCGCTCTACACCGCCGACGGCGAGCAACTGATCCGCATTTCACTCAAAGAATTAGCCGATCAGCTCGACCCGAATTGCTTCGTACAGGTTCACCGTTCGACGATCATCAATATGCGCTCAGTCGTCACGGCAGATCGTGACTTCACGGGGCGCGTCATGCTCACGCTCAAACACGTGAATGAAAAAATTCAGGTGTCGCGGCAGTATGCGCATTTGTTTGCGCGGATGTAGTTCGTCACGCGAGACATCGGTTCTCGCGTTTACGCCTTCGCGTAAAACACATTGAAATCCTTCCGCTCATCCTGCCAAAGCTGAGGCTCGGTAAAGCCGGCCTCGATCAGGAGACTGCGGAACTGTTCGGGCGAATATTTGTAGGAATTTTCGGTGTGAATACGCTCGCCTTGGGTGAAGCGGCGAGTTGCGCCGCGAATGCGAATGGTGACTTCCCGGCGCGCTTCCACATGCATTTCGATGCGCCCTAGCGCCGCGTTGTAAAACCCGCGATGCTGCCAGTCGCGCACATCAAAGTCCGTACCCAGCAATTGATTGACGTGACGCAGCGTGTTCAGATTGAAGGCTGCGGTGACGCCCAGTGCATCGTCGTACGCGGCGTCCAGCCTCGCCGAGTCTTTCTTGGCATCAACGCCGATCAGGAGGCCGCTCTCCGCCGTGTCGCAATGCGCACGTATTTGCTTTAAAAACCAGAGCGCTTCGTCGGGTAAAAAGTTCCCGATCGACGAGCCAGGATAGACGAAGAGGGTGGGCGCTTTCACCATGACCGAAGTCACGTCAAGCACGCGTGAAAAATCGGTGATGAGGCCCGCAAGCGCAGGCGCGTCGGCGTTGCCTGCAAGGCGGGCGAGTGCTTCTTGCGCGGCGGTCTCCGAGATGTCGACGGCGACGTAGCGCGAGGGTTTCAAAGCTGCGAACCACGATTCTGCCTTCACCGAATCGCCCGAACCCAAATCGATAAATTGCTTGCCGGTACCGATGACCTCCGCGATCTCACTGCGATGGAGCTCGAAGATCGCCGCCTCGGTACGCGTCGGGTAATACTCTGGCGTCAGCACAATCGCGTTGTAAAGCGTTGAGCCAATCGCGTCGTAGAAAAACTTCGGCGGAATGCTCGCTGCCGGCGCAATCAGGCCGCGCTCCAAAGCATCAAGCTCGGTCTTCGCATCGAGCTTGAGTGTGTTGGTTATCGTGAAACTGCGAGCGGGCGGTGCGTCGGCGAGATCGGCGACACGGTGCGTGGTAATCAGGTGATGCGTTGGCATGAAAGACCTATCTGGCGAGGCGAATACCGCTGAACTGCCAGCGTTTCTCAGGTTGGAAAAAGTTGCGATAGGTCACGCGGGAGTGACCCTCGGCAGTGGCCGATGAACTGCCCTTCAGCACGAACTGATTACACATGAATTTTCCGTTGTATTCACCGACCGCGCCAGCCGCCACAGTGAACCCCGGGTGACCCAGGTAAGCAGAGGCCGTCCATTGCCAGCGCGAACCAAAGTATTGAGTCAACGCGTCAGCAGCGCTGACTGCGTGCTCCCACTCCGCTTCAGTCGGCAACCGCGCGCCAGCCCAGCGCGCATAGGCGTCTGCCTCAAAAAAACTGACGTGACAGACCGGTGCGTCCAGATCTAGTGCCTGCGTTCCGTACAGCGTAAATTCGGTCCACGCGCCGCGCTCTTCTCGCCAGTACATCGGCGCGCACCAACGATCAAAGCGCACCCGATCCCAGCCGTCTGAGAGCCAGAGATCGTGTCGTGAGTAACCGCCGTCAGCGATGAATGCCAGGTATTCGCGATTGCTTACGAGCCGATTGGCGATTTGATACGGACGCAGGAAAACCTGATGACGCGGCGATTCGTTATCGAACGCAAATTGCTGATTTTGCTCGGCGTCGTGACCGATTTCAACCAGACCGCCCGTTAAGGATGACCACGCAGTCGCACTTTTCGTCGCAACCATATTTTCGGCAACAGCCTCCAGATACACCGGTGCAGACGGGTTCATCGAGAGCATGTGTTTCAGGTCGGTCAGCATCAATTCCTGATGCTGCTGTTCGTGATTGAGCCCCAGCGTTACCAGGCTGTGCAACGCCGCAGCCTGCGAGGTTGTCGCAAGAAATTCAAGCATCGCCGCGTTAACATGAGCCCGGTATTGCCGAACGCGGTCGAGCGAGGGTCGCGAAATCAGTCCGCGCTCGGGGCGCGGATGCTTCTCGCCAATCCCGTTGTAATAGCTGTTGAACAACACCTTGAACGCCGGATCAAACGCGCGGTAACTGTCCGCGTAAGGCTCAAGAATGAAAGTCTCAAAAAACCAGGTCGTATGCGCCAGATGCCACTTGATAGGGCTCGCATCCGCCATCGATTGCACCTGACAATCCTCGGGCGACAGCGGCGCGGCGAGCGCATCGGTTTGTGCGCGCAGGCGGGAAAACTGATCGGACAATGAAGGCTGCGCGATCGCGTTTCTGTCTACGCTACTCACGGAAGATTCGGGCTTTGTTAATTGATGCATGCTTCCTCGTCTTTGTGCAGCCTTATCGCCATTTGCGGGCGACATCCCCGTCTTGCAAGCAAAACAGCCTGCAAAAGCCCATTTGTCGTAGAGATGGTACGTTGAAATCGTCCATCTGGTTTCAGTCGCCACTCCGCCACAGTTCCTGACAGCCAAAGGCGCCGAAGGCAGGGAACGCCGCTTGATGCCGCTCAGCGCAGATAGTTCGAAACCTGCGCCCGATCGGGTGCCCCGATGCGTCCGCCGAACACTTTGCATTTGAGGCTCGCCGCGACACAGGCGAAGCGCGCGCTCTCGTGCGCAGACATACCCTCAATCAGGCCGAGCGCGTAGGCACCGTGGAAGACGTCGCCCGCGCCCAGCGTATCGACCGCAGTGACCGAGAGGCCGGTTGCATGTTCAATCTGGCCTGTACCTTTTTCGAGCCAGAAGAAGCCCTCTGCGCCGCGCGTAACGCCGACGAACGCCTCAGGCAACATTGCGTGAACCCGCTGAAGCTGCGAGCGCACGTCGCCCTCTCCCACATGCGCAGCGAGGCCCGTTTCGCTGTAAAGCACGTGCGTTGCGCGCCGCGCTAAATCCTCGAGTACACCGGGCGCGCCGACTTCGGCATCGAGAATCGCTGGAATACCCGCGGCCTGCGCCGCGTCAAGTACCGCCGCTGCGCCCTCGGGCCAGCGCACTTCTGTGAGCACCGCTGAGAATTCGCCGTTTGCGATGCGATCCAGCGGCAACCACGTCGTGTCGTTCGGCAACGCCGGGTCGTGTCGCGGAATCACGATGCGCTCGCCGTCGCCATCAATCACGACCGAGCAGAACGAGCCTTTCACGCCCGGTACGTAGCGGACCTGCGAGCAATCGAGTCCTGCTTCGGTCAATGACGCGATGGCTGCGCGACCATTGGCATCATCGCCTACGCGTGCCCAAAACTCAGCGCGACCCCCGAGCTTCACGATCGCACACGCGGCAGACGCGCTCATGCCATCGCCGATCTGGATCGCTTCGTCGGGGATGATTTTTGCCGAGCCCTGAGGTAAGTGAGGGACGCGAAAAATCGTAGTCCACGCGCACGCACCGACACAGAGAATCGGCTTCAAGCCACGGCTCCAGTCGCGCGCGCCTGCACGCCCCGATGCGCCGACGGAATGCCCGATGCGAACAGTACGCCACCGCTCACCAGTAACGCAGAAATGCCAAACGGCACCACCGCCGCGCCAAACGCGAGCGGCACGGCGACTGAGCAGCTATTGCTCAGCACCGAGCGCAAGCCCACGGCCTCACCACCGCGTCCCGCAGGCGAAGCCGCGTGCAACAGCGACAGCATGTTCGGCTGACTCATGCCCACCGCGCACCCGAACAACAAGCCCAACACCATCAAGGCAGGCGCGACACCGGCCCAAGGCAACGCCAGAAACACCAGTGTGACCACCGCGAGCGACACCCGCAAAATCTGCCACTCGTTCGCCCGTCGTGACAACCACGGCATGGCTGCACGCGCCGCGAACGTTCCGACCGCAAACAAGGAAAACACCAACCCAATGACCGATGCCGAATAGCCCATCCGGTGCCCGAGCACGGGCAGCATCACGATGAACAAATCCCACGACGCACTCATGATCATGTTCACCCAATAAATGCGGCGCATTTCAGGCGTTGCCAACAGGTCGAATACACGCGGTTTTTGCGGCACCTCCCGTGCTTCGCCATCCTCGTTCATCGCCGATTCCTGCTCGAGCGCTGCGATCGGTGCCGCGCGTGGCAAATCGCGAGCACGCGTCACCACCAGCCAGGCGGCAACGCAGGCAAACAGGGCGAGGGCAGCAAACGAAGCCCGAAAACCCAACGCGTCAATCAAAATCCCCGCGATAAAAGGCCCGAAGGTGCTCGACGCCGAATGCCCCAACGCGAACCACCCAAAGTTCGCTAACCGCTCAGACGGCGTCGCCTTCGCGACCAAATGCCCGACCGTGTGCTGCGAAGCCACGGAGAGCACATTGAAGCCAAAACCAATCGTCAACGCCGTCAGCAATAGCGTTGGCAGCGACAGATAAATCACCGGCATCCATGCGCCCACAAGCACGAGCCCGATCCCCAGCCGCATCACCCGCGTCGCCCCCACACGATCCACCCAGCGACCAATCGACAGCGCGGTCAATACCGAAATAATCGAGAACAGCGCCATGAAAACGCCGACCAGATATTCAGCGTGCCCTGACTGCAAGATGTAGAGCGAACCGGTGACACGACCGCCAGACAAAGCCATGTGACCCGTCAAGTTGATGAGGATCAGCGGCAGCAGGAACGGGGGGAGGCGCGGGAAGAACGAGGAGACCACCTTTATATTTTAGTGTGCGTTAACGCGCGAAACTTACGGATAGATCGTAAAACAGCGCGACGCCGCGTTGGGCACGTAGGGTTTGCACCAGAGTGCGCATCGACCGAGAAGCCGCCGCCGTGGGATTAGCGCGCCATGTCGCTGGCGGCATGCCACTCCAGGTGGCCGCGTGCGACGAAGGCACGCTGGGTGCGTTTGTGCACGTTGACTTGCGCTTGGGAGATTGCCGTCTTGTAGATCTTTGCCGGGTGAAACACGATCAACTGGGCGTTAGCCGAATCGGGCGTCTGTGCATCTGACGTTCCATCCAGAAGCGCTTTAGCTAGGTATGTTGCGCTCTTGCTAAACAAGGATAGATGTCATATGCCAACAGCATGGTTCTTCGGATAAAATCGTTAGCATGCAAGAAAAATTGCTCCAATTAAAGTACCGCTCATGAACAGTAACTGTAAGCGCATTTTCGTCGTCGCCACGCTGGACACTCTCCTTCGCAAATGCCTCCCATTGGACTCAGCCATGAACCTCAAAGTGATTTTTATCGTGACTCGCCTGAGAAGCCTTTTGGCGTCGGTGATTCTGTTGGCCTTCAGTACCTCGGCGTTCGCGCAGCCTGCCCCTACGCCAATATCGGGCGTAGCGTTTGATCCGCCTAGCCCTAAGGTGTACGAGCCGTTTACCGTCGCCGTTACGTTCAGCAAGCCATACTGCATCGCAGATGCGCCGCAGTTTTCGCGAGTGCGATTGTCCGGCAACGCCCTTTTGTTGTCCCTTTCGCATTTGGGTGAAGGCCCCTGCGCGTTGCAGCGCACGTTCGTTATGCCTGGATTGCCTGACGGCAACTTTGCAGTCACTGTGGCTGTGACGGGTACGTACGTGGACACGACACTGAACATACGCGAAACGATTGTTGTTGAACGCGGGACTTTTTCGCTCGCAGTCGATCCTACTGCGCAGTACAAGAAGGGCGTTGTTTACACAACGCAGATTGGCGATGCGTTTGTTCTTGACCTTGCGCCGTTTGTGCCGCCCTTTCCGCGCACGCCCGTTGTGAACATGCTTACAGGAAGGGATGATCCGGAATTCACGGTGTATACCGGCTTGGGACTAGGGAGGATCGGCGTACCCAGCGCGGCCGTCCCGCTCTGGCAGTTGCAATACCCGAGTCCGCTAAAAGGCAGCTTTGCTACCACCAGTGAGGCGGAGAAAAATCGCCTCGCCACCCATGGGTTCAACTGGTTCGGAGGCGACCTTCTATTTTTCGTGCTGCCCGTTCAGAACGGAGCTTGCCCGCTCGGTGCATCGCCTGTATATCGCGTTTTCAACCCCAAAGTCCCTGCTCACCGCTACGTTTCGAGTTTTGACACGTACAGCGTACTGGCCGCGAATGGATTTGTGGGTGAGGGCATCGTATTCTGCGCGCCGCGTCCGTAACCGCCTGACTTCCGCCTTAATCAAATGCGGGTAGAACAACGGTTCATGGCTGTGTTTGCTTGAGGGCAGCGGCGCTGCGTGGCCTTTGCCACAGCGCGAGAAGAACGAGGAGAGCACCTTTGCATTTTACTGGGCGCTAATCCGCGAACCACGCTGCTAAATCGTAAAACAGCGTGTCGCCGCCTTGGGTAGGTAGGGTTTGCACCAGAGTGCTTTCCGACCTAGAAGCCGTTGCCGTGGGCGTGTCCCGCCATGGGATTGGCGTGATGCGACTTCAGACGAACACGCGTCTCAGAGGCGTGCTGGGAGTGTTGGCGAACATTCACGCAGCCTTGCGCGATGGCCGCCTGGTCCACGTGTGCCGATTAACGTGAACAACCGTACGTTGGCCGAATTGAGCGACTGCGTATCGGATGTGGCATCTGGAAGCGCGAGTTAGGTATGTCTCGCCCGCGCTAACCAGTAGATGTCGTATGCTAATAGCATAGGTTTTCGGATAACATTGCTAACGGGGAGGAGACATTGATCAATTTAGGGAAACGCCCATGAACAGTTACTGCAGACGCAACTTCGTCGTCGCCACTCTGGTGACAGCACTCGGGGGGGGAGCGGCGTTCGCTGCCTCAACCCCACCGAGTGAGTCCTTTAAGGTGCTTTGCGAAGGCACAAACACGCTGCCTCCCGTTTATGTAGCCTACATCGCGGATGGCCCATTCGAGCGTTTGAACGTCGTTCGTGACGAAAAGAGCGGTCAGCTACGCGGTCGCTACGTCCCCGTTGAGCAACCAGAGATTGACGGCATCTGCGCCAAGGGGCAAGCTGTTTCAGCAGCACCCAAGCCGCGCACTGCCGACGGTGATCAGGCTAAGGTGTGGACGGAGTATTCGCTCCCGAGCTCTTTCACTATCGCGACGTATTACGGAATCATCTTCGGTAACTTCTGGGTGCCGGGCGATATGCCTTCGGGCCATGAGGCGCATTTGGCGTCATACAACCTATACGGCAACTACTTTCGCATTTCCACAGGCGGCGCGCACTTCGTGAATTCGATGCTCACGCAGGCTAACTGGACCTCGAACCACACGGGCATGGGGATGATATTTGGTGGCGACGTCGCTGGCGTAGGCAGCAGCGGTGGCGCAACGTGTACGCCTTTCTCCGCGGTCACTGAATCGTGGCACACTTTGACGGCGTCTTCGCCGTTCAGTATCACTTGGCGCTTTGGGCAAAGTTCAAATACTTGTTCTCCAGACTTCTATGTCGACAACCAGACATTCACGGTTCTTAGCGGCGCGAATGTGCAGCAAAGAAGCACTTTTTATCTCTACAACTACGGCAGTTCAACGCCGTTTTTCCAAGCGCCGATTGCCGACAGCACGGGGAACGCCTTTCAACCGGGTTACGCCGGCATAGCGTTTCTCGTAGCCACCGGAGTGACAAGCCTTCCTACAAGCGAATACTGGACGCTGTCCTTCACAAATGTCACCCAATGGACTCAGCCATGAACCGCAAAGTGATTTTTATCGTAGCTCGCCTGAGAAGCCTTTTGGCGTCGATGATTCTATTGGCGTTCAGTACCTTGGCGTTCGCGCAGCCGGCCCCTACGCCAATATCGGGCGTAGCGTTTGATCCGCCTAACCCTAAGGTGTACGAACCGTTTACCGTCGCCGTCACGTTCAGCAAACCTTACTGCATCGCAGACGCGCCGCAGTTTTCACGAGGGCGATTGACCGGCAACGCACTTTTATTATCGCTTTCGCATTTGGGTGATGGCCCGTGCGCATTGCAGCGTACGTTCGTGGTGCCAGGATTGCCCGAGGGCACATTTGAAGTCACTGTGGCTGTATCAGGCACGTACGTAGAGCCGACATTCAACCGACGCGAAACGATTGTTGTTGAACGGGGCACCTTTCAGCTCATCGTTGATCCCGCAGCGCAGTACAACAAAGGCGTTGTTTACACAACGCAATTTGGCGATGCGTACGTTCTTGACCTTGCGCCGACGGGGCCCGTGAGGACGGTGTTCGAGGTCACCATGGTGACGGGAAGGGAAGATCCAGAATTCATGGTGTACACCGGCGTGAGGCTAGGGCGCATTGGCGTACCCAGCGCGGCTGTCGCTCTTTGGCAGTTGCGATACCCGAGTCCGCTGAAAGGCGGCTTTGTGACAACGAATTACGCGGAGTACACGCGCCTCATTACCCAAGGCTTCAACCCGATGGGAGGCGAGCCTTTGTTTGTGCTGCCCCTTCACAACGGAGCGTGCCCCCTTGGCGCATTGCCTGTCTACCGACTTTTCAACCCCAAAGTCCCCGCTCACCGCTACGTTTCGAGTTTTGACACGTACAGCGTACTGGCCGCGAATGGATTTGTGGGTGAGGGCATCGTATTCTGCGCGCCGCGTCCGTAACCGCCTGACTTCCGCCTTAATCAAATGCGGGTAGAACAACGGTTCATGGCTGTGTTTGCTTGAGGGCAGCGGCGCTGCGTGGCCTTTGCCACAGCGGTAGACCTGATCAGCGTCGGCTGCTTGAGGCGGTCTATGGCAACGGGTGATCGCGCACAGTAGCGCAGCAGGGCGGGAGCTCAAGCCCTGCGCGGTCGGTGGCTTCGATACGCAACCCGGCCCAACGGTTCGTATTTTCCACGTTTGGCTATTTTCGGATGGCGCGCATTCTGGTTCGCGCCCTACCCGTCCGCGGGCGAGCGTCGCAACCTTGCTAACCTTCGCCCCATGACCCAAACCGCCCTAGAAATACTCAAAACCACTTTCGGCTACTCAAGCTTTCGCGGCCCGCAGGCCGACATCATTGATCACGTTGCCTCCGGGCACGATGCGCTTGTGCTTATGCCTACTGGCGGCGGCAAATCGCTGTGCTACCAAATCCCCGCGCTGTTGCGGCCCGGTCTCGCGATTGTGGTGTCGCCGCTCATCGCGCTCATGCAGGATCAGGTGGACGCGCTCACTGAGCTGGGCGTTGCCTCGGCGTTTTTGAACTCGTCGTTATCTGCGATCGAGGCGACCAAGGTCGAGCGGCAGTTTATGACGGGCGAAATCAAGCTCCTCTACGTCGCGCCCGAGCGGCTCATGATGGAGAGTTTTTTGAAGCTTCTCGACCTGCTGCATGATCGCAATCAACTCGCGCTGTTCGCCATTGACGAGGCACACTGCGTATCGCAGTGGGGCCATGACTTTCGCTCGGATTACTTGCAGTTGGCCGTTCTCGCAGATCGCTTTCCCGGCGTGCCGCGCGTTGCATTGACCGCCACCGCTGATGCGTTAACGCGCACCGAAATTCGCCTGCGGCTCAAACTCGACGACGCACGTGAATTCGTGTCCAGCTTTGATCGCCCGAACATCCGCTACACCATCACCGCGCGCGGCGACGAGCGCGAACAGCTGCTCGCGTTCCTTGCAGCGCACGAGGGCGAGGCGGGCATCGTCTACTGCCTGTCGCGAAAAAAAGTGGAATCCACGTCGGAGTGGCTGACTGAAAAGGGCGTCAAGGCGCTGCCGTACCACGCCGGTATGGACGCCGAAGCGCGGCGCAAACATCAGTCCCGTTTTTTGCGCGAACCAGGCCTCATCATGGTCGCCACCATCGCATTCGGCATGGGCATCGACAAACCCGACGTGCGCTTCGTCGTGCATCTCGATTTGCCAAAAAGTGTGGAGAGCTATTACCAGGAAACGGGCCGCGCCGGACGCGACGGCGACGCCGCTGAAGCGCTCATGGTGTACGGCCTGACCGACGTCGTGCAGCAGCTCCGATTCATCGACGCCAGCGGTGCCGGCGACGACTTCAAACGCACCGGGCGCGTCAAGCTTGATGCGCTGCTCGGCCTTTGCGAAACCACCGCCTGTCGACGCGGTCGGCTGCTCGCCTACTTCGGCGAAAACAAGCCGGACGGCTACGCTTGCGGGAACTGTGACACCTGCCTGAGCCCGCCGAAAACATGGGACGCCACCGAGCAGGTCGGCATGGCGCTGGCCGCGATTGAGGCCACGGGCCAGTGCTACGGCGCGACCTACGTCATCGAAGTGTTGCGCGGCCTCAGTACCACGCAAATCCGCACGCGCGGTCACGATCAATCCGACGTTCACGGCATCGGCACAGCGTTTGACGACGCGGCGTGGAGGAACGTCATCCGTCAGGTCGTCACGCTCGGCTGGGCGGAGATCGACGTCACGAATTACGGTGCCCTGCGCTTGACATCTGCCGCCGCGCCTGTGATGCGCGGCGAGGTCACCGCGATGCTCAGGAAGCTTGCCGAAGTCAAAACTTTCGGCAGCGCCGCGAAAGTCGTGCCCAAACGAACCAGTCGCAAAGGCGCAGCGGAACTGCCAGTGGACGAAGCGCTGCACGAAGCGCTCAAGGGCTGGCTGGTCGAAACCGCCGCCGTAGAAAACGTCGCCCCCTTCGCCATCCTGCACGACAACGTCCTGAAAGAAATCGCCAGTCGCAAACCGAAAGAGCGCAGCAAACTCGCAGACATCAACGGGATTGGCGAGAACAAATTGCGCAAATACGGGGACGCAATTCTTAAACTGGTGGCGGGTTTTCCGGGATAAGCTTTTGGCTGAAAGCGCCGTTGCATTTGGGCTGGTGACGATAAAGTGTGCAAGGCGACTTTGATCGAATCGGATAGCTAGCCCCAACGCAGTGGTCGTTTCACGAATAAGCTGAATTGCGAATTCAAACCGGTAACAATTCTTGACGCGCTGAATTTATCTTGGCGCAATTGGTTTCAGGACAAGGTTCTCCGAGCGGTTCAGCCAACGAGCAGCAGCTTGCATTGTTGTAATCGAACGATTGCAATCGCGCCGTGCTGAACATCAAGCAAACCGACGAGTTTCGCGTCTGGCTAGCCGCTGTCAAGGATGGCCCCTCGCAGCGACGCTTAATCGCCCGGCTGCGCAAAGCCTCTTTCGGTTTGTTGGGCGGTGTGCAGCCGCTGGGTGAAGGCGTGATGGAAATGCGTGAACACTTCGGCCCCGGCTGGCGCATCTACTTTATTTAGCGCGGTTAACAAATCATTGTGATGCTGGGCGGCGGCAGCAAGTCATCGCAACAGGCGGATATTCGAGCGGCGATACGTCTCGCCAATGAACTTGAGGATTAACGATCATGGCTATTAAAGTAAGCGAACTACAAGACTTCGACCCCTCCGTATACCTCCAAAGCGAAGCTGCCATGGCGGAATACTTAACGTCCATCATCGAAGAAAACAACCCCGCGCTACTCGCTGCCGCGCTCGGCGACATCGCCCGCGCACGAGGCATGACCGAAATCGCCCGCGCCAGCGGCCTCACCCGCGAAGCGCTCTACACAGCGCTAAAGCCCGACGCACAACCGCGCTTCGACACGATTGCTCGCGTGTGTACCGCGTTGGGGTTGAAGATATCGGTGACTCCGGCTTGAGGGCACGGCCACGCGGTTTCAATCAAAACCAAGGATCGCGTTGACCGACTGTTCGAGCTGGTCAACCAGCTCTGGGT
>Ga0335397_10009308_pt1 | contig 12265 bp, 6 predicted proteins | sample MAT04_FD_205740 | JGI IMG/M metagenome (GOLD analysis project Ga0335397, IMG submission 205740) | Freshwater microbial communities from Lake Fryxell liftoff mats and glacier meltwater in Antarctica - MAT-04 (spades assembly) (version 2) ...
TTCTGCCTCCGATTCGGCATAGCCTCCCACCGTTTCTACCGTATGTTGATATCGCCGCTCCAGCGTTACCTGCACGGGAATATACTGATCCTTGAGAACAATCGGCTCATCCGCATGAAACAGCCGAATGGTGTTGAAATTAGCCTCGATCGCCCCCAACAACTCCCGAACCGCCTGCTGCTCCACCTCTGGACTCAGCCACAGCGGTTTCATTGGGGTTGGATTGGGGTTGATTTTTAGAACGGGAATCAAATGCTCCCGATTTTGAGCTTTGAGAGGGCTGCCATCCTCACCAAAGACCTCAACTTTACGGCTTGGCGCATGACGCGAGGTCGCTTTCCCCAATACCGCGTTCTTGCCCACCTCAAACGCCCGTTCGTAAGATTCCCCTGCTCCAAGTGTGTCATAAAATCCCTCAGCAAACGCGATCGCCGCATCATCCCGCACCTCCTGGTTCATGCCAATCACATAATTGAGATGCTGTACGAGGTCGTCAGCCAGGTTTTCCGAATCACAGGCATTCAGCAAAACACACTCAATGCGATCGGCAAAAGTCCGCAGCAAATCCGTCAAGACTTCATTCGGGACGACCTTAGCCGTACCCGTGTCATCTTCTAACACCAAGCCTTGCTCGGTACCATGCCCACAGAAGTGGATGATACTGGGTTTGACATCCAGGATGTAGCGGCGCAGATCAGCTTGGTGCTTGGCTATCCGCCATTCCACTGTGAAGCGATCTCGATGCTGCGATCGCTGCAAGGCTTCCTGCAAATCCCGAATTTCAGGCAGAAGATTCAGGTTAGACGTGCCCTTGGGATTAGATACCAGAACCAGGATTTTCTTCTGCATGGGATGGATTAGTCGGGGATGTCAGTCCAGTATATTTCTTCTGTTGAGCGTTCTTAGATTTTTTACCTGTCACGCTTAAATCAGGAGCGTTAAGCTTCAGCACCCACCAGCACGAACGGTGCCCAATAGCGAGGATGGCTGTAATCTGGCTGCGATTCGCGAAGCGATCCATTCTGGAAGCGCACCTGTTGCATTGCCTGCTGAAGAGCGATCGCCTTTTTGCCGTGCTCCAGATAGTGCTTGTAAAAAGCAACCATCAGTTCCTTTGTGGCACTGTCGCTTACACTCCACTGACTAACGAGGAGCGATCGCGCCCCAGCTACCAAAAAGGCGCGACTCAGCCCTAACATGCCTTCTCCAGTAATCCGTCCCAGTCCGGTTTGGCAGGCGCTCAACACTACCAGATCTGCCGGAAGCGAGGCAGATTGAATCACTTCTCGTGCTGTCAGCAATCCATTCTCTTGCTCAGTCGGTGAAAGGGCGACCAGAGACGCTAACGGATCACTACCAAACGCTAGCCCATGCGTTGCCAGATGGACAATGTTATGACTTAACGCCAGTTGTTTCACAGCCGCTTCGGTGGCTTCAGTTTGAATCAACAGCGATCGCTGAGTTTCGGGAAATAGCTGGGCGATCGCCTCCACCTCTGCTTCGGCACCCGGTAGGGATGACAGCGTAACCTGACTGCCATCCGGTAAGGTTACGGTTGGCATGATGGGATTTCCCACTGCCAAAAGTTTCGCGCTAGCCATGGGGGCATAGTACGGCTCCTGACGGATCTCTTCCAAAGTTTGAGCCGAGGGCGCATAGATCAGCGACCAGCGATCGCCCATCCAGCTCCCATCCTCAAGTTGCAGTGCCGCAAAGGGAACCAGCCACAGCGAGCAATGGGGTTCAATCACAAGCGTGGAGCCATCGGTTGGTAGGGCATCAGCAACCGGAGCCACAAAGGTGGCGTACAGGCTTTGCAATAATATCTCCAGTTTGATCGGGGCAAGATCTACTAGCTCAACCTGATCGACGACCATTGCTTTACGCAAATCAACCCCGCGATTCACCTCATCGACGTGAAGGGTTCGCCGCAGTTGTGTCACCTGCTCTACGATCGCCGCATCCCCAATAGGAACCACATGTCCCCTGACTCGTCCATCGGGTGTCGCCACAAAAACAGCAGTGCGATCGCTGAGGGAGTAAAAGACTAATCGCGTTAATGGGGGTAAGGCATGCATCCGTTGTAGGGGTTCATCCGTTTCCTGAAGCGAGTCGATAGGATTGAAGCGATTGGAGTCAATGCCCGCTGCTGCCTGCACTATCATGCTGTCGGGAAAAGGGCTATTGGCAAAATCTGAATCTGTCCCAACGGTGGGTGGAACATCAATTGCAGTTGATTCTGCTTCAGCCACGGCTTGAGGATCGATCAACTGAGGACGCCAGCGCGATCGCCCCTCCATCAAATCATGCAACGCCTGTCCCCGTGCCCTCTCTGCCACCTCTAATGCAGATTGATAATCCTGTTCACCTGCCTGTGCTAGCTCCAGATGCACCGTCAGCAGTTTCTCAAATACTTCCTGGATATTCTCCAGAAAGGCCACTTTCCCTTCATCAGTGCGGAGATCTTGCTGACGCAAATCAATCCACTGCAAGCTTTGTTCAAACGAGGCGATCGCCCCCTTTCTATCCCCATCCTGAGTCTGACAGCAGCCTAATCCCCAGTAAACAAGCCATAGGGTGTCCTGATCTTGCCCGGTGTTAGCGATCGCCAATGCCTGTTGAAACATTGGTTCCGCCTCAGAGTAACGTTCTTGCTTGAGATAAAGGCTGGCTAAGACGGCATAGGTTTTGCCCATCCCTGATTGATCATTTGCCTGCTGGTAAAGGGCGATCGCCTGTTGATAGAGGTCAATGGCGTGATCAATTTGATGGCGATCGCGGGCAATGCTGGCAAAAAGCGCCAGTGCGCGTCGTTTTTCTAATGGGTCAGGCTGTTGATCAAAAAGCTGGAGGGCTTGCTTTAATTTGACGGCGGCATCGTCTGTTCTATCTTGACGGCGATCAATTTCGCCAAGGTTGGCAAGAACATACGCTTGCAGCAGTGGGCTTCCCTGGATTTCAGGACGTTGTAGCGCGTGCTGATAGGCATTCAAGGCAGGGTGCTCTTGGGGCTGCTGCAAATACGCATTGCCCACATTCAACCAAAGTTTGACCACCAGAGTCGGATCGGTTTCATCGGACTCTATTGACTCTGCGACTTGAGCGTAGTAGAGATCTGGTAGAGGTTCAGGCGTATTGATCGCATAGCCTTTAGACACCTGACTCAGTTGTTGAGTGACCTGTTCTAGATGCAACTCTGCATCGGTTTCCAGCGCTCGCAAGCCAGATTCATAGGCAATCACGGCATCCTGAATTTTGCCCTGAATCTGTAAGACTTGACCCATGCGATTTAGGAGCGCAGCAATGAGGCGCGATCGCCCCATCTGCTGAGCGATGTTTAGCGTACGGGTGTAAGCTTGCAAGGCTACTTGCGGATTACGGTTTGCCACTGCAACGCTGGCTTGCTGCACCAGTGCCACAACCTCACGGTATTGCTCGCCTCCCGCCTCTTCACCTATCATCGGCATCTTCTCCGTACAGACGCTTTCAACAAGCCTTTATTGCCGCACCACTTCAAACAAATCATGCACGGGTGATGGCGTTTGTTCGCCGTCGGCTTCAGTTTTCACCGTTACCCGATACAGTCCAGACGGTAGGGTATCCATTGCCAAGAGCCATTCGTTCTCTTGCTCAACAAAATCGAGACTGAGGAGCGAACCGCCCGCAACAGCTTGAATCTCTGCCTTGAGCTTGGCGGCGGCATTCGGCAGTCCAATGAGTCGAGCGCGCATGGCGATCGGTTCGCTGTCCAGGTAGAGATCATCCAGGCTCAGACCGATCGCGGTTTGCGGTGCCCGCACCTCTGATAGGGAGTATTGGCTAAGCCGCAGGGTATTGAGCAGGCTGTCCAGCACCTGCGGCTGATTTTGCAACCCGCCGTGCTGTTCGGCAATGAAGAAGTTATCGAGATTTTGCGATCGCTCCAGTGGAATTGAAGAAATTTTGGGAACGGTGCCATCCCCATCGCCGAGATCAGCACGATTTTTCAGCACCCCTGGTAGAGCTTCACTCGCGGTCAGTTTGCCATCGATCAAGGTTGCCGACTGTAAGGTGGGTTGGTGGACACCCGAAATCGGCACAACGGTAAAAGACGTGCGGTATTGTTCATCCTGGCGATGCCGCTCCACCGCCGCTTCAATCTCTCGATGGAAGGCTAAGGCATCCTGTGCTTTGAGTTTGTCAATGTTGGGCAGATTGTCCAGCTCAGCAATGCGGTGATAGTCACCGTTAACGTTGATGGCTTTGTAGATGGGCAAGAGCTGGTAGATGGAGGTGAGCGATCGCATCACGTCGGTCAAGTCCAGGAAAAGCTGTTTGTAGCCATTCGCCAGAAAGTTAACCGGCTTGAGTGAACCACGATAGGGCGTACCAAAGGTGAACAAAGCTCGACTATCCTGCCAGCCTTCCAGCACTTCCAGATAGTAGCGAGACACCAAACCACCCATGCTGTGTGCCATCAAAATCACTTTGGCATCGGCGGCTCCACTGCTTTCGCGCCAGCATTTGAGCCGTTTATCAATCAGCTTTTTCAGGATGCGGGCATTGGCGCGATTGTCTCTTCGCCAGTCGTAGGGAAACTGGTAGAAGTTGGCGGCTTTGTCATCCGCGTCGTTGTAGATATGGCCGGGAGTGACATCAAAGTTATCGATAATTAGCCGCGCAGTTTTGGTATAGCCATCAATCTTCCAAAATCCTGGGATTAGATGGGTATCCTGAATCAGAGTCGTAGCGCGAACGCCATCACCCAGATTTTCAGCTTCGGGATCATCTTGCTCTAACTTCAGGTTGCGAATGGCTTCGCCAGACTGGGTGAGTATTTGCCAAACAGCCTGCCCGGAGACTGCCCAGAGGTCTTTGCCATCCTTCTGCAACACACTTCCCAGAATGCCGGGAAGGATGACCACCAGATCTTTCATGGGGGCTTTGTTTGTCATGATTCTCCTTAATATTTCAACTTTAATATTGTGAGCCTTTGGGTTGGCTCTAGCTAGGGTTCATCCGAGCAAAATGTTCTAGCAACATGCGGTGGAAGAAGACATATCCTCCTCCGACTTTTTTCATCAAGAGACGGTCTGAAACGAAGTCAAGAAATTTTGCATAATTCCAGGGAATTCGCCCTTTTTGGCAAAGTATCTGGCGCAGGGCGAAGTGTTGAATACACGCAATTCCACCAAATCTCAGCCCCAAAACCAAACCCAAAACCAAACCCAAAACCAAACCCGAAATCGATCTTCCAATTAGCCCTCCAATTAACCCAAAGATGATGAGGATGATGAGGCAATTTCTTAGAGAACTGCGAATTCCCTGATTTGGAACTGTTCGCTGTGCTATTTCCGAGCTACCCAACCCGCTAAGCAGCCCAAAAAATATCCCGCCAAGTAGCCCAAAAAATATCCCATTAAGTAGATTAGCAATACTCAGTCTGCTAATCATTTGGGAACACATTATTTTCATTATATTCAGCGTGCCAAACAGTACGCTGCTTATACTATTGAAGTTAGTATCAATATGTGCCATCACTAGCTGGTTCCGCTCAGCAGCTATTCCCATGATCAATGCCCCATATAGCCCTAGAGCAATACCAATAGACAATTTGAGCACAGCTCTAGACTTAGCTCTTTGCCACGACCAATTGAGCCTCTCAAAGGGAGAGATTTTTCTGGACAACAGAGTAATAGAGCCACTGATCAATCCAAAGCATAGCCCCATAAATAGCCCTTGGTTCAGTCCTTTACTCGACATACTATTCATATAATCAGTCACCCTCTCAACATAATTAGTCATCCTCTCAGCACTCATTCCATATCTTTGTTCAGCACTCAATTTAGTTAGTGAAGTAATTGTCGAAAGACTAGTTAACTGAACACTAATTGCCTCAAAAGTCCGCTTCAAAAATATCCCAAAACTTAAACCAACACTTAAAGCAACACTAAGTCCAGAAAATATAAGAACTTCAATCATATATGCGCTTTCCTCGCTTAGATCCTGTAACCAGGTTGATTGCATCTTTTCCATCAAAAAGACCGTTTGCTTTTCCTGTACCATCCGACCTGCTAAGCAACTCAACCAACGAAGCACCTGATGCTTGGGATAGTCTGAAACAGCACCTCGCTCTAGTCGGCGATCAATATAGGTGTCAAATAAGTGCTGATTACGATCGGGGGCTGAGCGGAGTTCAGCAACCAACTTCTCTACAGACCACCCCTGATACGCCGAACTCATAAAGTTCAAAATCAGCGGAGTCTGAGCAAACTGCTCCAGGTCAACATCTTCTTTTAACAACGTCTTTAGGCCTGCCAGGGCACCACCCACACTGTCTAAAAACTGATACACCTGCTCTGGTGAAAGGGGTTGCAAACAAAGGGCACTGCTGATCTGTAAGCGTTCTGTCAGTGCTTCATAATCTTGCACCCGGCTACAAACCGCCACTTCAGTTTGGGGAAACAGCCCAATAAAGTTGTTCAAAGCTCGAACGCAATCATTACGATACTCTTCACTGACTTCATCTAGTCCATCCAGTAACAGAATGAGCTGCTGCTGAGTGATCCACGGTTCGCTTAATAACTTAGGCACTTGATAGTTTTCTCGCAGTTCATCGATCAACCAATCCACGATCGATTTTCGATCCTTCGCCCAGGACGACAGATTAAATACGATAGGCATGGGTAAGCTCAAATTCTGCTCACTGCTCTCGATCAGGCGCTGTGCCAGTTGCAAGAGGGCGATCGTCTTTCCGCCTCCTGGATCGCCCAGGATCAGCAGCGTCCGACCCTGCCCGATTTCCTCATAAATCTGTGTGTCTCGTAACTCCTCATAGGAGTCATCTAACTCCACGGACAAAGCCTCAATGCCCTGGGATAAATCGGCGATCGCCTCTGGACGGTCTGTCAGGTCAAGCTGAATCACCGTATTTCCCTGAAGCGACGGCTTGAGAAATCCTTCAATCCAGAACAACTTCACCTTGCCGACCACAATCTTGCGCTGGGCATACTCCGCTTTCGTTAGCTCCGCCGGATGCTCCGCCGAAAACTGCCCAAAGTTGTCGTACGCTGCTCTCGCCTGATCTTTGTAGTCTTTGCGATCGATTTCTTGTTGAACGTATTCTACAAATCCTTGAGGCGACTCAGTAAGGACAGACAAAGAAGGAACCTGAGGAACCGAGGGGGATCGCTCACTCTTTTTCAGCAACACGGGTTTCAAATATTCTGCCAGTTGAGGTTGTGCGGGTTGTGCCACCTCCCCAGCGTATTCAAACTTGCGATACTGCCGGGATTGCGTCGCTTGGGAATTGGTTTCGCTCCAGATTTGAATCGCAATACAACCCATCTCATAGGCTTGCTCGATCGATTTTCCGGCAGCTAAGCCTTTATAGAAACCGACCGAAAAGAGATGGGCGGCTTGATCGAGGATGGGCTGACTCATTCCAATCACATAATTGATATGCTCAACGATCGCTTTTGCCTGACGATCGCTGTCGCAAGCATTCAACACCGTACAATTAATCTCGTTTGAAAAAGTCTTGAATATGCGAGTCAGTATCTCCGTGCTAACGAGCTGTTCCCGTCCATGCTCATCCTGGAAAACTAAGCCTTTTTCTCCTGCTCCATGACCACAAAAGTGAACAATCTGTGGACTATGCTCCGCCAGTAGTTCCTGTAACTCCTGAGAGCGAACCTCAAACCCAAACCTGAGTTCAAACGTGCCTAAGCGCTGTATCGCCGTGGTCAAATCTGAGATTTCTCGCTGAAGATTCAGATCTCGTCTTGGATTAGAGGAGAGGATCAGGAGTTTTGGCATGGTGTTCACCCTGCTGTACAAAATTGTCAAAGCTCATTTTTACGATCAGCGTTGCGGAATCGATCAAGGAAGCAAAGACTGAAAAACTTGAAGACTGATTCAGACTTTGACAAAATTATCATGTCATGCCACAACGCCACTGGTTAATTACCGCTCCACCACAATTTGAATTTGCTTCGTCACCCACTCCTGTCTTGGATCAACTACAACGCTAGCCGATCTCGTCGCATTGGGTACCTTATCCAAATCAGCACCAATCATCGCCAGGAGATTGTTGAGCGGATTAATGCCCTCCGGCTCGTCTCCTCTAGTCGCCGATCGTGTAACCACCTCTTCTAATGCTTCATCAAGTTTGGTTCCTCTCGTTTCTGATGGTTCATCCAGTGGTGGTAGCGTTAACCACCGGAAATCAGCCAGTCCTCGTTGAACTGCAAAGACTTTAATCGTCTCCTTCGATTGCTTGTAGGCATCATCATCCGGGACTTTCAATCGGAGCAACACATTTTCCACTGCACCTGTGTCAAGGGCAAAGAAAGGTGCCTCCATGCCTCCAACGGCGATCTGTGAAACTTCCCAAGTTGGCTCAATATCCAGGACAGCAATCTTCAAAGGTTGAGTACCTTTATTAGACAAACGGAGACAAACAATATCCTCACTCTTGACCGTTAGATTCTGAGGATTAGGGAAAGGCTTCTCATCCTCCATGAGTATTTCCACTTCAAGTGCTTGAGCCAGTTTTGAGCTGGAGTTATCCAGGCTTTCAACGGCTTGATACTTCGCCAGATGAACCAGCCGATCGACCACTCGCTTCGGAGCGGTTGAATCATCGATCGAAAGCAACGGCCTGAGATTGGCGATAGGTCTGCTTTTGCAGATTTCGTAGTTCCCCTCTCGATCAATGGCGACCTGATATAGGGCTGATTCTCCCTCTTTCTCCTCCATAACCCAGCCATTGCCAGCCAACGCCTGCCGCACTTGGTCGAGCGCCTCTTTCTGGCGACCCACCAAATTCAGCGGCAAGTCATTCTCTTGCTCGCCTTCAACTTTGTCGTCCGTAAACCGAACCCGTTGGATTAAATCAACTGGGGCAGACACCATGATGGCTGGCGCACCTGGCTCCAGTTTGCCATTCACGGCAATGCCTCCTTCCTCTAGCTTCAGGACTTTTGCAGTGGATTCAGAAGCATCGACCCGCGTCAGCTCAACGATCGCAACCTGACTCGCCTTGTCAGTAAAGTCAGTGGTTTTGAACGGGTAAATCGAGAAGCGTGTCCCCTTGCTTAATCCCTGTGCTTGCCCAGCATTCAATGTGATCTGAGTGTTTGAAATAACCTTGATCACACCGACCGTAAAGGGCGTAGACCAGGTATCGCTGCCAAAGACAAGGCGATCGCTCTCACCCAAAATCATTGGGATTTGTTGGGGAAATTTGCTTTGAATTTGGGCATTGACGCGATCGTGCAACAGCTTATACGTCAGCGGTTGACCACTGGTCGCAACACTAGTGAGTGTATCAATCATCCAGTAGGTCAAGGCACCATTACGCTCCGTCCCCCCATTCACGGCATATTCGTAGGCATATTCATTGGGACGACAGGCAGCAAGCAAAACATACTCTCTAGCCTCCGGTAACCCCGCAGCACCAATGGCTCTGTTGCGTGTGAGGTCAAGCCAATTTTGTTTCAATTCTTCAGGTTCAGCCACCAGACTTTTTGATGACCGTTGCGCTGTATCCGTCTGCCCCGCACTCCGGATCTCAGCATCCCCACGGGTAGCTCCGCCAGAATGACAACTGTCCAAAATCATCGTCACAATCAAGCCTTTATCCGTCATGCGCTTGAGGAGCGTTGTTATCTCCACATCCCGCAGATAGCGCCCCTCTTCGGTATCGCCAATATCCATCGGCACAATACCCTCGTCATTCAGCTCCTGCTTAAAGGGATAAATGCTTGTAGCCCGTCCACCATGACCAGAATAGTGAATGTATACCTGATCTCCCGGTTGAGCTGTGGCAGTGATTTCATTGAATGCGCTGATGATATTTTCGTAGGTTGGCTCCTGTTCTTGAGCCGATCTGGCTTCTAGCAGCGCAGTGTCTTCCTTATTGGGGGAGACGAGTCTGCGGATACGCTCTGCCGGAATCTTCAGCGTTTCTGTTCCTGTGAGGAATGTGTAAACTAGATCAATGTCTCGTACGGCTCCTTTAAGGCTCTTATAGAGTTGGTTGGGTTTGTAGTAGTCAATGCCGATGAGAAGGACGTGAATAGTTGGGGGCTGTGCTGTCATGGGTTATTCTATCTTCAGTTACTTATTTGTCTCTAAATCAATGCTGAACCAGCCTACTGACCCACTAATGGCTTGGTCTCAGCAAGGCGGATACAGCAATTCGAGCGTTGGGCGTTGATTTCAAGGCGCTTTTTACATCGCTTCAAGTGTCTTCGGTCCAACGATGCCATCGGCAGTCAGTGTCTTCTTCGCCTGAAATTCCTTGACGGCTTTATCCATCCCAGGTCCAAACTCACCGTCAATTCCAACATCGATTCCTGTTGCCTTGAGCTTCTCCTGAAGTTTGAAGACATCCGAACCTTCCATGCGAGGTCGGCTCAGACGTAAAGTTCTGGGATGCTCGTCCCACGGAGCCTTCTCAAAACCTTTGGCGGGCGATCGATTGAGCCGCTTCTCAGTCTCATCCCCGTAACCACCATCCTCTTTCAGCTTGTCGCCAGGGTTGTTCTTATTCCAAAGCACTTGAAACGCTAATATGGTTGCCTCGCGGAGATCTTTTGCACCCGTCCCCTTATAGTCCACATGAGGAGGATCACCTGCCAGGGGATGCCAACCATAACGTTTTAGGTGAGGCTCCCACCCAGGACGATCTTGAATATCCAAAGCTAAACCGCTCTGATGATTGCTTCGACCTGGCTTAGCTACAGGGTTGCTGTTACTGCCCTTCCAGTTGAAGAGCAACAACTGCTGAGCGAGAGTTCGGTAAGCTGAGTTGACAACAAGTTTTTTTCCGCGATCGTTAATGGCTTTCCTCAATGCCTCTTTACCTGCAGGTGGCACAAAAGGGTAAGCCGCATCTCCCAAATCAACATTAAGATCATCAAAACTTACTAAAGCATCTGGAACGATGAGATTGATTTGATAGATCAACTGCTGGGACAATCCGTTAACTACCGAAGTACTTCCTTGTGGGGCATCCTTTAATAAACCGTTAAAGGCTGGTGCTCTCGGTGCACTTTCCTCAAATTCATAAATCTCTTCGCAAGGTTCAATAACAGAGTAATCTTCCTGATTTAGTGCATCATCGTTTGAGCTGACCATAGCAACCTCTTCTGTACTTTATTTAATGAGTGAAATAATCACATGCCCAATGCTTTTTGAGTTCCAGTACCAGCTTTGCCATCTACAGTGAGACCGTTCTGCTTCTGAAACTGTTTCACTGCCTTAGCGGTGTCTTCCCCAAAAACACTATCAACTTTGACATCAAATCCTGCTTTTTTTAAAGCCTCTTGTAACTCGCGAACGTCTTCTCCTTTCATCAATGGATCAGTTAATTTCAAAGTTCTAACAGAATCTTCCTGATAATTGAGGAAGGGCTTCCAGTCATTGCCCAGAAACAAAGCTTGCTCAGCCAAGCGTCTACGGGTAAGACCTAGCCAAGGTTTCCCCTTAACCTTATTCCATATTGGGAACTGATTCACTGCTCCTTGAAAATCTCCCTGGTTCAAAAGCCTTAGCAACGTTGAACCGCCAAATCCTTTTTGAGAGGGGCCTACGTTGAAACAGAAACAAACAAGGGCAGAAAATTGATTGTCATTTACTGAGACGTTGACAGCATCTTCCACAAATGATTCAAACTTTTCCAAATCATCTCGAAAGAATTCTTCTGCCTGCGCCTGAGTAATTGTCATACCTTTACGAACACTTTTTGTATGCCCATAGCCAATCGTCCACACACCTGCTCCATCATCATAGGCAGTCAGCTCACAGCCTTCAAACGTAGTCAGCAGCTTAAACCCTTCCTGGTTTATATGAAGTGAGCCTCTACGCTCCGCTACATCGGGTGGCTGTTTGTCAGAAGGAGCAACTGTAAAAGTTGCCGCTAACGTAAATTGCAAAACATCAATGAGCGCTTCAACCTGACCTTGCGTTTCTGTAACCTTGATAGCCTGGTCATCTTCCATTTCGTAGACACGACCATCACTGAAAATCTCAAGCGATCGCTCCATAGCATCCTCAATACTTCGGTTGTAAAAATCCTGCTGCTGCTGAAAAATAAAGGCGCTGACAATGATTCTGTCCATTGTCAGGTAAGAAGCTGGTAGATTCACTGAACCAGACGATCGTAATTCTTGAGTCTTGAAATGTAAAAGATTCTTTACATGTCTTAATTTTTACTCCTGCGCTCGAATAATAAAGCAAAATTACTAGATCGGGCGACTAGCAGCGATCGCTCTTTTAA
>Ga0335397_10009316_pt1 | contig 12261 bp, 14 predicted proteins | sample MAT04_FD_205740 | JGI IMG/M metagenome (GOLD analysis project Ga0335397, IMG submission 205740) | Freshwater microbial communities from Lake Fryxell liftoff mats and glacier meltwater in Antarctica - MAT-04 (spades assembly) (version 2) ...
GTACCACTCATGCTGACGTGACGCGCCCGCGAGGAGCAGCCTTGTGGATCACCCCAGAGTGTGCTGGAAGGCCGACCGTCCACCGAGTCTGTGCACAACCATCACCGAAACGTCGACGACGGTGGGATCAAGCCCATCGCATGTGGACCAGGTGTGGACGAGTGTCAGTCCACCCTTCGGATGACACCCACGAGCTTGCCCTGGATGCGCACGTCCGGATAGAACTGCGGCGGGTAAGCGTCGTTCGCTGGCTGCAGGCGAACCCGGTCCTTCTCGCGGAAGAATCGCTTGAGCGTCACCGCGTTCTCTTCCACCTGGGCCACCACGATGTCGCCGTTGCGAGCCGTCTGCTGCGGCCGGATGACCACGAAGTCACCGTCCGCGATGTGTGCGTCCACCATGGAGTCGCCACGCACCCGGAGCACGTACGCATCCCCGCTGGGCGCGAGCATCTCCGGCACCGACATCGTGTCGTTCACTTCCTGATAGGCCTCGATGGGGCCACCAGCGGCGATCTCACCGACGATCGGCAGGGAATGGGATTCGGTACTGCCGGCCTGGGGCACCAGCTCGCCCCCCAGTCCCGCATGGAGTGCAGCGGTGGGCGTCAGCCTGAGTGCGCGTGAGCGGGTCGCGCCCCGTTCAAGATACCCGTCTCGCTCGAGGGCGGACAGGTGGTGATGGACCGCCGACGTCGAGGCGAGGTCTACCGCGACCGCGATCTCTCGCACGGACGGTGGATACCCGCGCGCGCGCAGGGTCGCCGCGATGTAATCGATGATCCGTTGCTTGCGTAGCGCGTCGTGCTTGGTCACCAGGCGACTCCTTCTCTGGGCAGCACGTTACCGAACGTCTGTTCGGTTGTCAAGCGTCGCATGTCCCTGCTGAAGCCTGCCCGACGCGCGTGTGCAGGTTGCGCCGAACGTGCTGGTAGACTGCCGTGTCCCATGCCCGTGCGTTCGAGTCTCCGATTTGGGCTGACCGTCCTCAGCTTCTGGCCCTTCCTGCCCGTCGTGGCCCGTGCACCGCTGTATGGTCGCTTGCTCGTCGAGCTGATGCTTGACGGAAGGGTGCCAGCCTCACGGAAGCTGCTCATCGGTCTCGCAGCCGCCTACGTGGTGTCACCCATCGATCTGGTACCGGATTTCATCCCGGTCATCAGTCGACTGGACGACATCGCGGCGCTGGTCATCGCTCTCGACCTCCTTTTGGAGGGTGTCCCCAAGGAGGTCATGATCGAGAAGATGTACGAGCTGGGTATCGATGGACGGGAGCTCGAACGGGACATGGCCTCGGTCCGACGCTTCCTGCCAGCACCCATCCGGGCGGCTGCACTACAGCTGCCGCTCGCCATCGACCGCGGCGCCGCGGTCATCCGCACCTGGATCGGTGATCGCCGGTCCACACCCCGCCCCAAGGAGGAGCCCCTCGCGTGAAGGTCATCCTGACCCAGGATGTCTCGCCGCTCGGCAAGAGTGGTGACATGAAGGACGTAGCCGATGGCTACGCCAGCAACTTCCTCATCCCCCGCAAGCTCGCGGTCCCCGCCGCGGGTGGCGCGTACCGCGCGTGGCAGCACGACATCGCCAGTCGTGAGGAGAAGCGCAAGCGTGAGCGAGAGGAAGCCGAGATCGCTGCACAGCGCATCAGCAGCACCACCCTCACGCTCGGCGTGAAGGTGGGTGAAGGCGGCAAGCTGTACGGATCGATCACTGCCAAGGACATCGCTGACGCACTCGGCCGTCGAGGTATCGTGGTCGACCGCCACAAGGTCGACCTCAGCGAGCCCCTCAAGACGTTGGGCACGTACAAGGTGGCCATCCGCGTCTTCGCAGGCCTGACGCCGGAAGTCACGGTGGCGGTCGAGCCCAAGGGGTAGCGATAGGCCGTGGATGATGGGGTCATGCCCGTCACCCGGGGCGCCACGATCCTGCACGTCGATCTCGACGCGTTCTTCGCTGCCGTCGAGCAGCGGGATCATCCCGAGCTGCGCGGCCGTCCCGTCATCGTGGGCGGCCGCCCTGGTGACCGGGGAGTCGTGAGTGCGGCGTCATACGAGGCACGCCGATTCGGTGTGCGCTCGGCGATGCCCCTTCGGACTGCCGCGGCGCTGTGTCCGGATGGTGTCTTCGTGCCCGTTCGTGGCGACCGGTACGGAGAGGTGAGTCGCGAGTTCATGACCATCCTTCGACGCTCGACGCCGTTGGTGGAGCAGATCTCCATCGACGAGGCGTTCCTGGACGTCGCGGGCACTCAGGCGTTGCATGGCTCCCCGGAGCGCATCGCGGAAGCTATCCGGGTGGTGGTCCGAGCCGAGCTCGGCTTGACGGTCTCGGTCGGCGTCGCCTCGACTCGGCTGGTAGCCAAGATCGCGTCCGACCTGCGCAAGCCGGATGGACTCGTGGTCGTGCCACTCGGCACGGAGGCCGAGTTCCTCGCGCCACTGCCCATCTGGCGCCTGTGGGGCGTCGGGGAGCAGACGCGGCGGGGTCTCGCTGACTACGGGGTCCAGACCATCGGAGACCTTGCAGTCCTGCCCGCGGACGTCCTCATCCGCCGATTCGGGGCGCACGGGGTGACGCTCGGCGATCGAGCACGGGGCATCGACCCTGCGACCGTCGGCAACGAGGAGGTCGCGCGGAGCGTCAGTCATGAGCACACGTTCGATTCCGACACGCGCGACCCCGAGGTCATCGAACGGACCTTGTTGGCGCTGGCTGAGGGTGTCGGCGCGCGGCTTCGCGACGGTGGTGTCAAGGCGGCGACCGTGGGCGTCAAGATCCGCGACTCGAGCTTCGCGACGCGCACCCGCCAGCGCACACTGCCTGTGCCGACGGACCAGGTGGACGAGATCTTCCGGGTCGCGCTCGCACTGGCTCGGCCGGAGATCCGCGCCATCCAGGTGCGTCTCCTTGGCGTCGCCGCGTCCAATCTGACGGAGCGCGAGCAACTACCCCTGTTCGATGACGACGATCGACGGCGCCGTGCCGCCGCCGCGACCGATAGCATCCGGCACCGATTCGGGCCGGGCACCATCGTCCGGGCGCGACTGCTGGGCAAGGACGTGCCGGAGCCGTTCGCCCGTGACCATCTGCATGCGCCTGAGGCTCCCCGAGTCGGAAGGGTGGTGAGCCGGGCGGAGCCAGGACAGGCACCATCACCGGCTGAGGACGTCGACCACGACGAGTGACACACGAGGTGGCACGACCCGCTCCGATGCTTGCCCCCAGTCGCGATCGATAGGTTGACATCGAACAGACGTTCGATTAGCCTCGGTCCAGCGATAGAACAGATGTTCTCACCAGCCGACGTGCCCGGGCCGGAGAGCGCCATAACGGAAGGAGTCCGGAAATGTCGATGGTGGACCTGCACCCGATGGAGATCTCGGTCTCGTGTGACCGCATGACTGGAGCCCCGCGGACCCTTCGGGTCGGACCCGACGAAGTCGGTGTCCTGGCGGTCGAGCGTGTCCGGGACGAGTCGGCGGCCTATCCAGTCCTGGAAGGCCCTCGGACGGTCTTCGTGGTGCGCACTGCGCGTGCCCGCATCCGGCTCGCATTCCGTCACCGCGAACGTCGCTGGCTGATGCTCGGCATCGATCCGCTGCGGACGGAGCTGCCGGCTGCCGCTTGACTCGCGACGCGCCTGATGGGTCGGGCAGCGGACGTGCGAGAATCACCCTCTGATGACCGCTGATCGACCCGGGTACTCCCAGCTGAGCCTGAGCGCATTCTCGGTTGCGCTTGCGTCAGACTCGCCGACCCCTGGAGGTGGCAGTGCCGCGGCGGTCGCGGCCAGTCTCGCCGCGAGCCTGGTGTGCATGGTGACGCGACTGTCGCAGGGCCGACCGCGATACGCGGCCTTCGAGGCCACCCACACTCGCGCGCTCGAGTTCGCCGAGCAGGGGCGATCACGGTTTCTGGAGCTAGCGGAAGAGGACGCCGCTGCGTATGCGGCATTGGTCCGAGCCCGCGGCCTGGTCCGCGATACGGATGCCGAGCGAGCGGTCCGGGACGAGGCAGTGCGGCGTGCGGCGCATGACGCGGCCAGGATCCCGATGCTCGTGGTCCGAGAGTGCTACGCCCTCATCGACCACGTTGACCGACTCGCTGGTCGCAGCAACCTGAATGCGTCGAGCGACCTGGACGTCGCCGCACGCCTGCTGGAAGCGGCGGCTCGCGGTGCAGGCGCCAACGTCATCGTGAACCTGCCGGCTGTTGGTGATGAGCGCCTCGCGGACTCGATGCTCGGCGAGCTCGAGGTACGTCTCCACGAGCTGGTGTCGGCGGTCGCGAGGATCGCCAGTCAGGTGCGATCGGACGGTCTGCGGGCACCGGAGTCAGCGTGACCAACGGGGACGCCGGGCACACGGCCCGCATCCTCGAAGGCGCCCCGGTCGCATCGGCCATCAAGGCCACGGTCCGGGACGATCTGGAAGATGTCATGGCACGACGTGGCGTACTGCCGGGTATTCGCGTGTTCCAGGTCGGCGACGACGAGCCATCGAGGGTCTATGCCGGCCGGATCCTGCGCAATGCGTCGGGGATGGGCATCCCAGGCGATCTGGTCGAGTTGCCCCAGGCGACCACCACCCTTGAGCTCGCTCGACGCCTGGCGGCAGCGAGTGCCGACCCGGACGTCGGCGGCATCATCGTCCAGATGCCGCTGCCCGCAGGCATCCCGGTGCTCGACCTTGCCGGTGCGCTCGATCCCCGCAAGGACATCGATGGCATCCATCCCTACAACGCGGGCCTGCTGGCACAGGGCCTCGACGGCCACCGGCCCTCCTGCGCGGAAGCGGCCATCGAGATGCTACTGGCCTACGGCTACCCCATCGCTGGCCGACACGCGGTCGTCATCGGCCGGAGCAATGTCGTCGGCAAGCCTGCCGAGCTGCTACTCCTGCGCCACGACGCCACGGTCACGGTGTGTCACCGCCAGACGCGTGACCTTGCCGCAGAGGTGTTGCGCGCGGACATCGTCGTGGTCGCTGCCGGCAGTGCCGGTCTCGTCCGGGGCGAGATGCTCCAACCCGGCGCGGTGGTCGTGGACTGTGGCATCAACGTGGTGAACGGCACGATCGTGGGCGACGTGGACCGGCTCTCGGTCGATCGGGTCGCAGCCGCCGTCACGCCGGTACCGGGTGGTGTGGGACCGGTCACCAACGCGGTCCTGCTGCGTCACCTCGCGTCAGCGATCCGCCAGATCGCTTAACCCCGACCGCCAGTTCAGCCAACAACCCCGACCGCCAGTTCAGCCGACCTCGGCCCGTGAGGCGGCCCTCAGCTGGGATGGGTGGTGAGGTACAGGGCTCCCGCGACGATCACGGCCGCGACGGCGCCGACAGCGCCGGCTCCCCAGGCCCGCCAATCGATCGGCCCCAGGGGCTCTCCGCCGTGGCCATCACCATGACCGCCCGCGTCACCGTGGCTACCCGCATCGCCGTGGCCGCCCGCGTCCTGGTGATAGGCCGTCTCGGCGGCTGCATGCGCGTCCGTGGCGTCGGTTCCGGCCACTGGGTCGTCCTCCAGTCGGTGTCGTGGGTGGACCATGGGTGGCCCGACGGACACCGTTCACTCAGGATAGCGGCCGCCACGATGCGCGTGCCGCCACCCGGCCACGACGCGGCCGCGGGCCACATGGGGGCGTCGCGATGGGCCTCGCGTGCGCATCCGCGCCGGTTGGGGCATCCTTCTCGGCCTCATGGCGCGAATCACTGCACTCCCCGGCTTGCTCGTGGCCCTTCTGGCCGTGCCGCTGGTATCGGGCTGTGCCGCTCTCAACCTGCCGACCGCCGGCGACGCGCTGGATGTCCTGCCGGCTGTCGGCGTAGAAGGCGATGTTCCGACTCCAGGCGCCGATTCCAGCCCCACGTTCTTCTCCAGCAACGACGGTTACGCGCTGACCCTTCCGGCGGGCTGGATCGCGACCAAGACCAACGGCAATGCCAGCAGGGATGCCTTCGGTCAGCTGGAACAGCAGGACGCGGCACTCGCCGCCGACGCCACAACGGTCATGGATGCCACCGGTGCCCACCTGAGCATGGCCGGCGTCGACACTGCGGACCTGGCGGGGCTGACGGAGGGGACCCTACCGCGGGGGGTGGTCATCATGGTGATGTCCACGAACGGTGCGTCGGACGATGAGACGCAGCAGGAGCTGGGTGGCATCGTCGACGCCCTCGGCACCCTGAACGGGCCCGTCACCCAGGGCGTGGCCTCCGTCGCGGCTGGCGACGCACACACGTACGATTTCGTGGTCACCGGCGATGGGATGTCCATCCATGCCCGGGCGTACCTGTTCACCGTCGGGGACGACGGCGTGATCGTCCTCTTCGGCGCCGACCCGTCGGTCGTGCTGGTTGACGACAGCGACGTCCTGTCGATCATCAAGAGTCTTCGCTTCGGCGTCTGACCGCGGATGCCCGATCTGCGCATCGTCGACGTCCAGGATGCCGCAGGTTTCCTGTCGCTGCCGCCCTGCGCGGATCCCCGGTTCGACCACCGGACGTGCGACTACTGGGAGGACGCCGACCGAGGGTCGGCCGTCTCCCGTCCCGCATGGCTCCAGCCCAGGCCGGTGGCGAGCGAGCGGTCCCGAACGAGTCCGGTCGTCGACAACCCATTCGCGGCCTCCCGTGACACCGCCGCGGAGCTGGCCGCGGCCCTGCGCGCCGAGGAACCCATCCAGCAGACGATGCTCTTGTCCGCGTCGGACGTGCTGGCCGGCGACGACCTGTTCGCGACGCCGGCGTGGAATCCCTTCGCCCCCGGACCGCCGCCGGAACGTGCCCGTTCCGCTGGCGTGCCGCGAAAGCTCGGCCTGCTCGACCGCGGCCGGGGCATCTTCGGCTCCTACGCCCGCGTCGCGTATCTCGTCGACGAACCTGTGGCGTTCGCCCAGTTCGGGCCCCTCTCGGCGTATCCCCGGGCCCGTCATATCCGGGAGCTCTACCCGGCGCTGCCCGTGGCACCACCGCCGGGTGTCATCACCTGCATCGCCACGACCGCGGCCGCTCGTGGGCACGGGTATGCCCGGGCGCTCGTGCTCGATGTCTGCGAGGAGCTTGGGCGACGGGGATTCGCGGCCGTCGAGGCATATCCGGACCTGACGCGTCCCGTGAACGAAACGAGTGCCGCCCGACCCGACTTCTGGCTTGGCTGCGGCTTCTCGATGGCAGCCTCCGACGATCGCTACCCGGTGATGCGCCGCGAACTTGACTGAACGGCTCCCCGCCCGTGGTCCGATCGGGTCATGGCGGTGGTCGCGCTGCCGCCCTGCAATGGGGGCATGACTCGACGACTGGAGACCGCCCTACTTGCCACCGCCGTGCTGGCCGTCGGCGCCGCGCTGGCGCTCACGTCCGTCACTACCGGGATCGCTGCCCTTTTCCCCTGAGTCGTGACCAAGGTCGATGACCGAGTGGGGCATCGAGATGCCCATGGGCTCCAGACCCGAGAGGGCGCCCTCCGCTGCCAGGCCATCCCCAACCAGCTCGTGCCCTGCCTCGTCGAGCGGCCGCGGGAACGCGCGCAGTCGCCGCACCGGGCCCACGAACACGGGCAGGAACGCCGTGCACGCCAGGATGCTGCCGATCCAGAGGGCCTGGGTCACCGACGCTCGTCGCGATGACCCCACCGATGGTGGCACCGACGGGCACCGTGCCCCACACGATGAAGCGCATCGTGGCGTTTATGCGCCCCTGCATTCGCTCCGGGGTGATGGACTGGCGCAACGAGACCTCAGCAGGCCCAGGCGCGAAGGCGGCCGTCCTGCCGCGTCGGACTCTGGTGTCGCCGAGTCGGATCCGTTCACGATCGTGCCCCGCTCGCCGGTCAGTCCCGGGACCAAGGAGGCCTCTGATTCCTGGTGAGCGCTGACCTCAGCGGCCGAGCCGCGCCACAGCCTCGGGCACCTGGTGGAACAATGCCGGGTCGGCATGACCGGGCAGGACCCGGATGAGCGAGGCCGGACGGAGACCCATGCTGCTCTGGCCCTTGGGACCATCGATGGTCACAGAGTCACGCGACTGCGATACCTGGGCGACATGGGCGCGAACGCCCGGGGTAAGGCCCTGCTCTTCGAGGTAGACCAGCAACCCGGCGTCTTCCTCGGCCTCCTCGGAGATGCGCAGGATGGTGATGTCGCTGTCGTTCTCGGCCTCGCTGAGCGGGATGCCTGCGGGTCGCTCGCGCGCCATCGCAGCATTCATGGGATTGCCATGGGGACACGTCGTCGGGTGGCCAAGGAGGTCATCGATGGCGGCCTCGACACGCGGCGAGATGGCACTCTGTAGTCGCATCGCTTCCTCATCGGACTCGGCCCAGCCCAGGCCAACGACTCGCGTGAGGAGCCACTCCATGAGGGCGTGGCGGTGGAAGATGGTGTCCGCCGCGGCCCAGCCGGCCGGAGTCATGGACAGTGTCCGGTCGGAGCGCACCTCGACCAGCCCGTCGACGGCCAGCCGGCTGACCATCTCCGAGGCTGCCTGTACCGAAACGTGCATCCGCCGGGACAGTGACGCCGTCATCGGCGTGGTCCCGGAGCCTTCCATGGAGCGCAGGGTGAGCAGATAGGCCTGGGCGGCCTCGGATGGGGGGTGGCTTGCGTCGTGTTGCCGTGTCACCGTCCCATGGTAGCCGTCCCGACCGGGCAACCGGGCGGCGATGCGGCGAGAGCCTGACGCGTCTCACGCATACACTCGGATCCGTGTACCAGCTCGTGGAGTGTGTCCCCAACATCAGCGAAGGACGCCGGCCCAGCGTCGTCGATGCCATCGTGGACGCGGTGCTGCGCGTCCCCGGTGTGACGCTGCTCGACCGGACGTCCGATGCGGATCATGACCGCAGCGTCCTGACGCTCGTTGGCGTCGCCGACACCGTGTTGCTCGCGATGCAGGTCGTCGCATCGCAGGCCATCGCGCGCATCGACCTCCGCTCGCAGCACGGACAGCACCCGCGCATCGGCGCCCTGGATGTGGTGCCCTTCGTGCCCCTCGGGGATACATCCATGGACACCTGCATCGAGCTTGCCGGGCGCTTCGGCGCGTGGCTGGCCGAGGTCTACACGCTGCCGGTATACCTGTATGCCCGTGCCGCGCGACGACCCGACCGCCGGATCCTGGCCGATATCCGCCACCCGAGTTTCGAAGGACTGGGCGCTGCGCTGGCAGCCGAGGATGGCGCGCCCGACTTCGGTCCGCAGCGCGCCCATCCCACCGCAGGTGCCACTGTCGTGGGTGCCAGACCCTTCCTCATCGCATGGAACATCCAGCTCGAGACGGGCGAACTGGCCATCGCTCGCCGCATCGCAACGACCATCCGAGAGCGCGATGGCGGCCTGAGCGGTGTCCAGGCGCTGGGCATCCCGTTGGCGGCAGCGGGCTGTGTCCAGGTGTCGATGAACCTCCTCGACCACCAGCGCACCCCTATGTGGCAGGTGTTCGAACGAGTGCGTGACCTGGCCGCTGCGGGTGGCGTCGCGCTACGGGACACCGAGCTGATCGGGCTGGCGCCCCTGCGTGCCTTCCTGGATGTGGCCGACCACGCGGGCGTGCCGAACACGCATTCGACCGATGGTCGCGTGCGTGCCGCCGCGCAATGGCTCCAGATCCGCGACGCGACATCGCAGATGGCACTCGAGCTGCGACTCGCGGCGCGACTCGCGGCGACCGGCCGGCCTGCCGGAAACCCTGCCGCGGACTGAAGTCAACGGCGGTCAGGTGCGGGCGCGCTGCTCCAGGACGACCACGGTCGTCTCCGGCGGCACGGTGGAGATGGACACAGAGAGCTTCGCCACCGGCTGCCTGTCCGTGACGCTCATCTCCTTGAGGAACCGCTCCAGGACGGCGGCGCGTTGCTCCTCGTCGCCGAGGGGCATGGGGATGACGAGGTTGGCGTCCAGGCCGGCGACCAGCTCCGCGGCACGGGCAGCGGAGAGTGCCCCGCCGATGGGCACGCAGGCGACCTGGACCGGGCCGATCTCGCCCAGCATCTCGTCCGTCAGGACATGACCCACGTCACCGAGGTGGATCGCCTGCAGGCCGTCCAGTTCGAATACGAAGGAGGTGTTGCTGCCCCGCTCGCCGCCCTTGGCGTCGTCACGGAAGGTGCGCACGCCGGTGATGAGTACCTCGTGGACCTCGTACTCGCCAGGCGAGTCGACCGCGAAAGCCAGGTCCAGGCTGGTGGGGCGGATGACGCCGAGCTGCGTGGTGCTCAGGACTCCAGGCGTGGCCCGCCCGTCCTTCGTCGCGATACTCGCGTCATCGGTATGGCTGTAGGTGCAGATGTCAGCGGTCAGGCCGCGGCCCGTTGGCCCGGCGACGGACCGGTATGCGTCCGCCACCACGACGCCTTCGCGACCCTTCAGACGGATGCACGTGTCCCCAAGCCAGGTGATCTCCATGGCTGGATGGTGCCACAACCGTCGGCTCTCACGGCTCGATCGATCGGCTGGGCATTCCCCGGACATGGAACGAGGGGCGCCTGCCCAATCGGCGCCCCTCGTTCCGAGGGAGGGAGAGGAGCCGGGAATGTGTCCCGGCCCCGCTGCAGCAAGGTATCGGCGCTGGCGTGAAGGGGCCAGCAGGGAGAAGGTGAAGAAACGCTTATGTGCCCACTGAACGGCCGAAACAGCCATCGGAAAGCACCCCCAAACGCGAAACCTCCGGTTACGATGCGCCGGCGATGACAGACCCGAACACCCCCCAAGACCCGTCGTCCGCGCCTCTCTGGAACCCCGCAGAGCCCGACGCAGCAGCGTCTGGCCTGGCCAGCGACGCGACCCAGCTCTGGGATCCCTCGGACGTGCCGACCGCGGCCGCCACGAGCGCTGACCTCGGTGCCGCGAGTGCGGCTGATGCGGCGGACGTTGCCGCCGGCGAGGCCGGTGCTGCTGCCGCCGGAGCCGAGAGCTTCGGCACGCCCGCGGCATGGAGCCCCGACGCGTCCCAGATGGCAGCGGGCACCACGCCGCCACTGGGCACCGATGGCGTCGCCCGTGGCGTCGCTGCGGGCAGGCCGCGGATGCCGGAGGGACCCCCGACCGGACGCACGGCCCCGCCGGTCGCCATCGTCGGCGGTGTCATCGGCCTCGCCATCGTCGTCGCCCTTGGCGCCTGGTTCCTGCTGCTCCGACCGGGCCCCAACACTGCCGTCGCCAGCCCGTCCCCGTCACCCATCGTCAGTCTCACGCCGTCACCGGAACCGACCGAGACCGCGACCGAGCTTCCCACCCCTGAGCCGACCGACGACAGCACACCCGCGCCAACGCCGTTCAAGGCGCCGACGTTCACCGGCAAGACGCTCGATCAGGCACAGGCCCTTGCCGACTCGGGCGGCCTGCAGCTGGATATCCGCTTCGACACCACGACCAACAAGGCAGACGGCACGGTGTTGTCACAGGCGCCGCCGCCAGGCAGCGCGGTCCTGCCCGGCGACCAGATCTTCCTGGTCATCGCGCAGCCTGGGCCCAACGTCCTGGTGCCCGACATCCAGGGCATGGCCGAGGCCGACGCGGTCAACCTGCTGCTCGACTCGGACCTCCGTCCCGGCGAGCGCACGGAAGCCAACGACCCCGATGTCGAGGCGGGCGCCATCATCAGCACCGATCCTGCCTCGGGCGACGAGGTCGAGCGCGGCAGCTCCGTGGATTACATCGTGTCCATCGGCGCGCAGCCCACACCGTCACCGACCCCCGCGACGGTGATCGTGCCGGAGCTGGTGGGTGTCGACGAGAACGATGCATTCAATCAGCTGCTCGACGCCGACCTGTCGCCAGGTGACCGCACAGAGGCCTTCGATCCGGACCTGGCCGAGGGCCTCGTCATCAGCACCGAGCCGACCGCCGGCACCGAGGTCGACCGTGACGCGAGCGTCGACTATGTCGTCTCCCGCGGCCCTGAGCCGACCGCGACCCCCGAACCGACCCCAACGACCGTCGTTGTGCCGGACCTCACAGGAGTGGCCGAGTCGGACGCTGTCAACCAACTCATAGATGCCGACTTGACGCCCGGAGAGCGAAGCGAGGCCTTCGATGCGGACATCGAGGCGGGAGCCCTCATCAGCACCCAGCCGACCGCGAACTCGGACGTCGAGATCGGCACCACCGTCGCCTATGTCGTCTCCCTGGGTGTCGAGCCCACGCCGACCCCCGAGCCGACGCCGGCCCCCGTGGCTGTCCCCGACCTGCGGGGCGCGTCCGCGGAGGACGCCGTGAACGCCCTGCTGGACCTCGGTCTCCAGCCGGGTGAGCGCACGG
>Ga0335397_10009330_pt1 | contig 12254 bp, 8 predicted proteins | sample MAT04_FD_205740 | JGI IMG/M metagenome (GOLD analysis project Ga0335397, IMG submission 205740) | Freshwater microbial communities from Lake Fryxell liftoff mats and glacier meltwater in Antarctica - MAT-04 (spades assembly) (version 2) ...
GCTGGAGGATGCGCTGGCCCATCACGGCGGCGAGGACCCGATGGATCATGCCAAGCACATTCGCGACCACGTGAAGCCGGCGATGGCGGAGCTGCGGTCGGCGGGTGATCTACTTGAGACGATCGTGCCCGATGAGCTCTGGCCGCTGCCGACGTACCGCGACTTGTTTTTTATCAAGTAGGTTCACGATCGATGGTTGCGTGGTTGGATGATTGATGCGGGTGATCGAGCGGACTTGTTGTCTAATCGCGCCACCGCCCAACCTGCACCGCCCGCCCCGGCGCGGCGCGGTCGCTTCGCGAGCCGGCAACGCGAGTTTGATGAATCGACACAATCTATTTGTGGGCGTTGGTCATTACTTGTTCAAGCTCGTTGAAGTCAAACGGCTTGACAAGGTGGCCGTCAAACCCTGTCTGCGGGGCGAGAACGATACATCATGACCAGAGTCAGGCCGTCACAAGACTCAGACCGTCACAAGCCCTTCACGGATGGCAAAGCGAATCAGGTCTGTGCGTGCCTCGATGCCGAGCTTTTTCATCATTCGGCCCTGGTGCGCATCGACCGTCTTGGCGCTGCGGCAAAGCTGCGCGGCGATCTGCACCCGCGAGAGCCCCTTGCCGATCATTCGCAGCACTTCGGTTTCGCGCGGCGTAAGCGATGCGAGCCGGGTCGTTGGCTGGCCCGCGCGGTCGGCTGATCGCTCGTTCAACTCCGGTTCTGTCGGCGCCGGTGAGTATCGGCTGGTTGAGATCGGTCGGCACCGCTCGCGAACTTTCGGGCCGAGGATGAATGTCCCGCCGGGCGAGCGCATGACTTCCTGAATGCCCGCAACGATATCGTTGAGATCGTCGGACTTGGCAAAGTAGCCGCACGCGCCGGCGGCAAATGAGGCCGAGATAAACGAGTCGCGGATGTGTGCGCTGAGCACAATCACGCGGACTTCCGGGTGGGTTCGCTTGAGCCGGTCGGCCATCTCAAAGGAGTCGGGCCCGGGCATCTCAATATCCAGGATAACGGCGTTGGGGCGCAGGCGTGCAACCTCTTCGAGCAGCCGCGCGGCCGAGCCCAGCCCGCCGACAACCTCGATGGCACCGTCCATCGCGAAGCGTGCCTTCAAACCTTCAACGAGCACGGCGTGGTCGTCGACGCACAGCACGCGGATGGCGTGCGGAGCGAACGAATCACCTTGGCGTTCGCTCTTCTGCTGGGTCATGATGCCTTCTTTCTCAGGGGTGTGGTCCACCCTCCAATGACTTCGCCGATCGCATGCCGGATTGCCGCTACGTCACTGGGAGGCGCAACGACGATAACGCCGAGCCCGGTCCAGGCTCGCCGCGATCGTTTGGAGGGTTCTCCGAGCAGGACAATCGCTGGCGGTGCGCCGTTGTTACCGGCGCGTCGCTTGCGCCAACGCCCGGCGGCGACCAGACTTGCACTTGTCGGTTCCGTCACCCACAGGTCCGATGTTCCGGGGCGGTCGGTTCGTGCGGCTTTCAGCTCGACGCCGCCAGCGATCAGGATCTGCGAGACGAGCGCAGTGGTGCGATGATCACGCAATGAAACCGCAGCAATACGCGGCTGTTTTTGCGATCCATCGACCCGCCCGGCTGACTTGCCGACCGTCGGCAGGATGAGTGACGCGGTGGTTCCCTTCCCAGCCACCGAACGAATCTCGAGATCACCTCCCGATTGAACCGCGACCTTGCGTGCCAACGGAAGGCCGAGACCCGTGCCCATGCCGCGCGACTTTGTGGTGAAGAACATGTCCATCGCGCGGCGCTGCACGGCGCTGGCCATCCCGATGCCATTGTCTGTGATGTCGAGCTTCACCGTCCGTCCGTCGGATGAAGTCTTTGCCAGGATCAGAACCCGACCGGCACGCCGCCCCTTGGGGATCGCTTCGCCAGCGTTGACGATGAGGTTGAGTACCGCCTGAGTCAGCAGGTGCGGGGCAATTTGAACGGCGGGCAGGTGTACACCCAGCATGGCGAGCAAGTTGACATGCCTGGGCACAGCGCGCCGCAGGAGCGGACCGACCTGTTCCCACCAGGGCTTGAGGTGCGTGGTGGCGCGGTTGCTCTCGACATCGGTCTTGGCGTCAGGGTCCAGCGTCAGATAGTGCAGCCCGTCGCTGAGGTGCTGGAGGTACCCGATTGATTGCCGCACCGCCGTGACATGCGCGACCGCCGCGGCCGGAATGCCGGCGTGCTCCAGCGCGTCGAGCCGGGCCCGGACCGGCAGCAGCACGTTGCTCATATCGTGCCCGAGCCCGGCCGCCAGCGTGCCCAATGACGCAAGACGGTCGGCCAGATGCAGACGGAGGTTGGCGGTGGCGAGGGCCCGGGTCTGCTCGGTGACCAGATGCTGAAGGCGGGCTCGCTCGCCGGTCAGTTGCTCGCCGATATCGATCTGCCGGCTTACGTCGCGGATGATGCCAATGAAGAACGGAACCGCGTTGATCGGCAGATCGGCGCGAGACATCGAGAGCTCAATAGGAAACACCGACCCGTCTTTGCGGAGCGCATCAAACCGACGCGAACGAGCGAGGGCCTTGTCCTTGTCGGCGCGTCGGTAGCGGTTGAGGTACTGGTCGAGCGCCGAGCGGCGTGCCTGGGGAATCAGCACCTTGATGTCGCGACCGAATAGTTCCGTGGGCGTCCATCCAAAGAGATGCTCGACGGACTCGCTGGCGGACTGGATCATCCCGCTCGCGTTCATCGTGATGATGGGGTCAACAAACCGCCGAGCCGATTCGCTCCTGCTCGACATCCGGCCCGGCGACACGGTCGCGGCCTTAGACCTCCGCGTGATTGAGCGAGCGGACATGTGGGAAGTGTACTCGGTGCAGATGAAGCCCCTGCCTGCTGCGGGGTTGGGGCCCCAGATAGAGACAATTTCCGGTCTACGACCGCTCGCATTCCCTGCTCATCATTGCATCAAGCACGATACCGGCCTGAACCGGTATCCGGCGACGAACGAACCAAGGCCCACCTATGCCCGCCATGAATCACGTGATCCCGGACTGTCCGCAAGCCATCGATGAAAAGCTGTTTGACGCCATTGCGCGCGAGATGTGGTTGCATTACGGCCGCAACGGGGCACTCGACTGGCACGGCCTCGAGCCGCTCCTGAGCGGAACCGGTTTGCGGAGCGCCTTCTGTCCCGCCGGGTCCGGTGGGAAATTCGCCGATGACATGCACGAAGAGCCGACGGTCGATCAGATTATCGTCCCAGTCGCGTCGCAGCAACTCAACGCCTCGCTGCACGCCAACCGCCGATGAAAGGACACCCGCCATGGTTCAGTTTACCCAAGTTACCAAACACGCCACCATCGTCGTGCATTCGGGCATCCAGTCTTATCTTCGCGATATCGGCGGCATTCCGCTGCTCACGGCAGACGAGGAAAAGGAACTCGGCTGGGCGATCATCAACGAGGCATGCCCTCTTGCCCGCCAGAGAATGATCCGCTGCAATCTACGCCTGGTTGTCGCGATTGCCAAGCGGTGCGTCACGCTTGCTGTTTCGCTCTCGGACCTGATCGAGGAGGGCAACCTGGGCCTCATCCGTGCTGTGGATGGCTTTGATCCGGCCTTCGGGGTCCGCTTCAGCACCTACGCCTCGCGGTGGATCAAGCAGGCCGTCCGCACGGCGGTGAACGATGGGACGCACCCGGTTCGGTTCCCGGCCTATGTCTTTGATCTCGCCTCGCGCTGGCGTACGGCATCGAACTCGATGCGGGAGTTGAACGGGCGGCTTCCCACCACGGAGGAAATGTCGCGCGCCATGGCCGTGCCGCTTCGGAGCGTGCGCACGATTCGGCGTGCCATCCGTCTCATGCGGTCACTCACCGACCACGGACCGGCCGCGGCTGACGAGCGGCTCCGCACCGTCGAGGTGGTGCCCGATAGAACCGTCGCCGCGCCCGAACGTGGCTTGATGAAGAACGAGGACTCAGACATTCTGCGGCGGTTGCTCGACGCCATGCCCGAGCGCGAAGCCAGCATTCTTAAGATGCGCTTTGGGCTGCACGGGTCGGAAGCGATGACCCTCGCCGATATATCGATGCACTTTGGCGTGGGCCGCGAGCGAATCCGCCAGATCTGTGATGAGGCCGTTGCGACGCTCCAGAGCCGCTGGGCAGAGGGCCGGTTCGCCAACGAGACCCCGGAGCCGAGCCACCACTCCGAGCGGCCAGGCCCAAGCATCGCACCGAAACGGCGGCGACGGACGGTCGCTACCGCAATGGAGACAACTTGCGTATGAAGCGGCCGCGTCGCACGGGCGATGATGGTGTGGCTGCACCCGACGGTTGATTGATCGATCGGGCGCACGCCAAAGGGGGCGCTCGCGATGGACCATTGCACTAAAGGTACTGAGAACGCATTCACGGCTCGAATCGCGGCGCCGGGAGAACCATCCGAAGCTCAGCGCCAATTTCGGATCACGCGCGTTCGGCGCGATCTCGCGGCTGGGACTTACGAATCCGCCGCCAAGCTGAACTGCGCTATTGACAGGCTGCTAACAGCTCTCAACCTCACTAAACATGCCCACGCCGTCCCGCAACTATGCGTGCGCTCGTGCGCTCGATGTAGCACTGTTTCCCTGTAGACACCGTGATAGTTCAGTGCGATTATTCTCCAGTTCCGGCGGTTTCGTTCGGTTGGACCATTCTGTCGGTGGGGTGAGAGCATCGAAAGCGGTGCAGTATGCGTTCTCTATTCCTCGGCCTGTCGGCTTTTGCCGCAGTGGTCTCCCTCCACTCCAAGGTGGAGGCGCAGGACAACATCCTCGGCTCCGCACAGCGGTTTGCAGTCCTCGGAGGCTCAACCGTCACCAACACCGGGCCCACGTTGATTCATGGCGACCTCGGCGTTGCGCCGGGCTTCGCGATGACCGGCTTCCCGCCCGGATTGCTTGTCGGAGGCGTTGTTCACGCGGCTGATGCCGTGGCGCAGCAGGCCCAGGACGATATCACCATCGCGTACACCTCACTCGCGGGACGAGCACCGACGCAGAACCTCACCGGGCTCGACCTTGGCGGTTTGACCCTTGTCCCCGGGGTCTACTCGTTCGCTTCGTCAGCGTTCCTCACCTCGTCGCTGACGCTCGACGCGCAAGGCAATCCTGATGCACTCTTCATCTTTCAGATCGGCAGCACGCTGATCACATCGAGCGCCTCATCCGTGATGGTCATCAACGCCGCCGACGGCTGCAACGTCTACTGGCAGGTCGGCAGTTCGGCCACGCTGGGCACCGGCACGGTCTTCACCGGCAACATCCTCGCCCTTGCGAGCATCACACTCAACACCGGCGCGGTCGTCAATGACGGTCGCCTGTTCGCTCGCACCGGCGCCGTCACGCTTGATACGAACACGATCTCCGCTGAATGCATCGTGCCCACGCCGGGTGCGGCAGCGTTGCTGGGTTCGCTGCTCGTCGGCGGGCTTGGCTCAAGAAAACGACGACTCTGACGAATGCCGCTCCCATCAACGTAACCGTGGCGGCATCTATATATCGACACACCGCTTCGGGCGCATCGGGCACCCTCATGTTGCGCGCCAGCGTGAAGGTGATCTCATTCGAGCTTCATTTGCTGCTCATTCTTGCGACCTGTGCGTGTTTATCCGCGCCCGCGCTCGCAGGTGTTCATACGCTCCACCGTCCCCACCCGTCTTGTCATCGTCTTGCCCATCAATGGTTAAGATGACCGGCAACACGACGCGGCCCGGCGGTGGGTGCGCGGAATTGGGGTCCGGAGGTGGCGGTTGCCAGGGTTTGAAAGGCCGATCGGATGAGTATCTTCAGAGGCGCTCGCCCCGATGCAGAGCCGCAAGACGCTTCGCCCGAAGTGCCAATGTTTCGGACTCGATCCTTACATATGAGCGTCTCAGAAGCGCTCATCGCCGTCGCCGCCGGATCGGTAGCCATAGCCGCGCTCTATTTTGGGCAAGAGTTCTTGATCCCGCTGACGCTCGCATTCATTCTGAGCTTCCTGCTCGCCCCGCTGGCCAACCGATTGCAGCGCTGGGGTTTGGGTCACTTCATTCCAGTCCTGCTCTCGGTCGGCCTCGCGACTGTGGTGGCCACCGTCATCGCGCTCGTCGTTGCCTACCAGGTCATCAGCCTCGCCGACAGTCTCCCACAATACCAGTCCAACATCGAGCAGAAGATCCGGGCGGTGAGGCAAGCTCCGGCCGGTCCATACACCCGGATGCAAGCGCTCTTCACGTCGCTCGAGAAGACGGCGACTGCGCCAACCCCCATTGCGCCGCTACCGGGTGAACCTGCAGGATCGAACGATCTGCCCAGATACCTTACGTCCCCCAACGTTGACCCAACCAATGGTGCCACCGCCGCGCTGACACCCGCCGGCGCGTCCAAAGACTTCGCCCCAGCGACAGAAACACCGTCAATCACCCCCATGGGGGTGTTTCGCTATATCGTGGGAACCACGCTCGGCCCGCTTGGCTCCGCGGCCGTGGTGCTTGTCCTGGTCATCTTTACCCTCCTTGAGCGTAACGAGATCCGCGCCCGCCTGTTGCGGCTGCTCGGCTCTCGCCCCGGGCAGCTTTATGCCTCCACGCAGGCGCTCGATGCCGCCGCCAGCCGCGTCTCGCGGTTTTTGGTCATGCAGACCATCGTCAACGTCACCTACGGCGTGCCCATCGGGCTTGGGCTCTATGTAATCGGTGTTCCCAGTCCATTTCTCTGGGCCTTGCTCACCATCGTCCTGCGCTTCATTCCGTATGTGGGACCGCTCATCGGCGGTGCCATGCCCGTCGCGCTGGCGCTGGCGGTCGATCCCGGCTGGACGATGTTCATTTGGACACTCGGCCTGTTTGTGGTTGTGGAACTCATCTCAAACAACTTCGTCGAGCCCGTGCTCTACGGCCGATCGACGGGCGTCACGCCCGTGGGCATCATCCTCGCCGCGGTGTTCTGGGCGTGGCTCTGGGGTCCGATTGGCTTACTCATCGCCACACCCATCACCGTCTGTCTGGTCGTGCTGGGCGAGCACATCCCCGCCATGAGCCTCTTCCCGCTCCTGCTGGGCGACCGCCCCGTGCTCCCGCTCCACGCCCGGATCTATCAACGATTGCTCGCGATGGACGTTGACGAGCCTGACGAACTCTCGCGCACCTACCTCGCCGATCACAGCTTGGATAAGTACTACGACGAGGTGCTCGTGCCGCTGCTCCGCCTGCTCGAGGTCGAGCGGCACTTTCACGCCTTGGAACTCCCCCATCGCGAGTTCATCATCGCCCGCGTTGGTGAGCTCATCACCGACATGGCCGAGCACGCGGCCTCCGCTCCGCTGCCCGCACCGAGTCCGACCCCAGGCCCGCCGGCGATAGAAAGTGCTGAGACGGTTCCCCCCACTCTCGCCGAGCCGCTCAACTCCGTCGAACCGACGGTCTCTGCCGGCCAGAGGACCCTGGCGACTGTGCAAGTGTCGAGCCCGCTGGTCCTCACCGTGGCTGCGGATGACGATTCAGACGAACTTGTGGCGCGCATGCTCGCCGTTTTGCTCCAGCGCCGCGGCGTTCGCGCCGAGGCCGGCACACTCCTCTTGCCGGCTCGAGCCGCAGCCGGTACCCAGCCAGATGCGGCTCCGACGGTCATCTGCATTTCCGCGCTCCCCCCCACCGTCATTGTTCAGGCGCGCCGGCAAATCCTCCGCGCCCGCACGCTCGCTCCCTCGGCCGCCACCATCCTCGGAGTGTGGGATACCGAGGTCGCGGCGGCGGACGTCACCAAAAAACTCAGCACGACCAATCCGGTGACGGTGGTCACAACCCTCGAGCAAGCCGTTGAGCGTGTTGTGACGCTGGTCACAGTTGAGGGCAAGCCTCCGTCCGGACCCTGAGAACGGGCGGCCGTATGCCTGACCGCGGGTTATCGCTTGGCAGCTTCGTCAAATAGTTGCTGGATGATCGGCACTACGCCAACCTTCCAGCGAGGGACGAGTTTGCCGTTGAGGAAGAAGGCCGGAATCGACCCGGCACCCAGCTTCACCATCGCGGCGGCGTCGTCTTTAATGCGCTGGGTGGCTTCCGGCTTATTCATGCCAGCGCTCAGCGATTCGGCCGGGAGGCCGATGGCGGGAGCTCCGTCCATGATCGCCTGCTCACTGATTCGATCGCGGTTGTTCATGAGCCACTCGTGCATGGCCCAGAAGGTGGTGTTGGCGGCGCTGCCGCCCATGAGACGAGCGCCCTCAGCGGCGCGGGCGGCAAGGCAGCCGGCGGCGAACTGCGTTCGCGGGCTGGTGGGGTTGCAAGATTGATCGACGGGGAAGTAGCGGAACTCGTAGCGGATGCGAGGTCCGTCCGGCCGGCTGGCGAGCGCCGAGCGGATCAGCGTGTCGAGTTCGAATGTGCCGGGTTCGAGATAGTCGCCGTAAATGATGACGGTCGCTCCGGCATCGGCGGGGGCCGGGCCGCGGGCCGGGCGGACGGGGTCGGGGAGTGCGACGGCGGGCGCATCGCGCCAATCAGCGAGCAGACGGGCAGTTGCGAGCGGCGGATGGTCGGCCGCTTCAGTACCGGGGGGGAGTTGTTTCGCAAGGAGTGACTCGACCGTTCGCGTCAGAGCGTTTGGCGAGTTCCAACCCTTCAGCTCCACTCCATTGATAAAAATCATCGGGGTAGACACAATGCCCAGCGTGTACCCGTCGTTGATATCCGCAGTGACGCGGGCGAGTGTTTCGGGCGACTGCATCGTCTGCTGGAAGCGGACAGGGTCAAAGCCGAGCTGCACGAGCCCGGCGGCGAGCTCGTCTTTGGTGAAGCCACCGCCTCGCGAGAACAGCCATGAGTGCATCTTCCAAAACCCTTCGGTGCCGGCGAGCATGCCGGCGGCCTCGGCGGCGCGGGCGCCCCAGCAGGCGTTGGGATGAAGGTTGCGGCCGGCTTTGGGGTTGCAGTCGGTGCAGAACGGGAAGTATTTGATGCTGACGGCGAGATCAGCGTACTTCTTCATGAGCGCCGCAAGCTCGGCTTCGACCTTTTTGCAGTCAGGACACTGATAATCGGTGAGCATCACGATGCGGACGGGGGATTCAACGGGGCCTTGGCGATAGCGGCCAACGAACGGGCCGGGCCACATGGCTGGAGCGGTTGGCAGCGGGGCCGGAGGGGGCTGTGAGGGCTGCGGGGACGTAGGCGTGACAGGGTCGGACTTCGCCGTGACGGCAGGATTGGGATCGGTGGATGCAGGCGCGACGGCGGGCGGCGTCGGCTTGGTCATCAACGCCTCGCTCTCGCGGCGGCGGGCCTCTGCGGCGGCCTTGGCCTGGGAATCAGCGACGCCGTACCCGGCGCTGATGAGGGCGAAGACGAGGAGCCCGGTCGCCAGAGCAGCGCCGCGAATGGTGGCGGGCACATGAGAGGGCCGTACCCGGATTCGCAGAGCGGCGACGGTGACGAACGCCACATTGGCGAGGTTGGCGATGACGCAGTAGGGGCAGAAGATGCCGAGCATGACGCTGCCGGCGAGAAAGAAAAGCGAGCCGAGCGCGCCGATGAGTATGACGGCGAGCACGTCGCGCGACAGGCCGCGCCGGCAAAAGAGCCACCCAACGACGGCACCACCGAAATACGCCGCGGCGACGAAGGCGGTAGGCCAGCCGAGGACTGGAATGGTGCCGAGAGCGGATTTGGATGCGGCATCACAGCCGCTGGCTTGCCCACATCCGGGGAGCGCGAAACCGGCGACTTGGGCGGCGGCAAGGGCGAAGGACGACCCGGCGGCGACAAGGAGCAGGGCCAACGCAAACACATACCAACCGGCAGTCGGAGCGCTGGCGGGGGTACCAGAGTTGGCGGGGTTGGGCGTGGCGTGGCCCTGGGGTGTAATCGGGGGGGAAGGCATTTTTGAAATGACGCGACCTTTCGAACGAATCTGGGACAATCTTGTAGGCTGCCGATCGTTGCAGCAACTCAGGAGTGATGAGTTTTTCCTTTTCCGCTTTTCCGCGGCAAGAAACCGAGTTCAAGCCGCGAGTGCCCCGCAACCGAGTGCGCCCGCGACGAGGATCATGATGTCCGACTTACCCTCGACGATGCGGCCGATTTTGTCCAGGACTATTTCGCCGGCCACGCGGACTTCAATGGCGATGGGGGTTTTTGTTTCTGGGGCGGAGCCTTCAAACGGGTCGCGGCCCTTCTACCCTTGGGGTCAATGGCTAAGAAACTCACGAAGAAGCAGTCCCCCAAACCCGCCGCGAAGAAGCGCGCTCCTGCCGCCAAGAAGGGCGGACCGGGGCGCAAGAAGGCGGGCGCTGGTCCCAGCAAGGCGTCGAGACCATCCAAGCCGTCCAAGCCGTCCAAGCCGTCCAGACCGTCCGGGCCGTCCAAGCCGTCCGGGCAATCTAGGCCGTCCAAGCCGATCGCAGGCAAGCGACCTGTCGCCGCGCGCGGCTCGCGACCGGCCGGAAAGTCGGCCCCGGCGAGCGCTTCGAAGGGCGGCAAGCTGCCTGCCAAGAAGTTCGTGAAGAAGGTCACGCACAGGTCGGCACGCGAGAGCGCGACGGGCAAGTTGCGGAGTGAGATGCGGGCCGCTGGCCTGGCCAAGCAGCCGGCCGTGAACGCGGGCGCGAGCGGCCCGCTGACGGCGCGACAGGCCCATCGCAAGCGGATGATGGAAGAAGCGCGGGCCTTTGCGATTGAGGCGGCGCGTTTGCTGGCCGACGATCGCTGCGAAGACATCGTGATCCTTGAGATCGCCAGCGCCTCGCAGATGTCTGACTACATCGTGATCGGCTCGGGCACGTCTGACCGGCAGATGCGCGGCGTAGGCGACGATGTTGCGAAGCTCGGCAAAGAGATGGGCTTCACCTCGTCACGGCGGAACGTGGATGACCGCACAACGTGGCTGCTCATCGACTTCGCGGGCGTCATCGTGCATCTCTTCGAGCCCAACGCGCGGGCGTTTTATGACCTTGAGATGATGTGGGGCGACGCGCCTCGCATCGAGTGGGCGCGGCCTGCTGGTTCCCGCCCGCCGATTCGGCGTGCGGCGGCGGCCGAGGTCGAGCAGAGCGAGCCCGAGGCAATGGACGATGCGGCTGAGGATCAGGCGGCGGAGGCGACGGATATTCAGTGACGTTGCCCGGAGTATGGCGCCGACGGCAAAGACTGACGCAATCTGATCGAGGCTGGGCATGGCGAAAAAGGCACTGGCGAAGAAACTGACCGTGAAGGTGCCTGCGTTGGGTGCGCAGCGTTATGACGTGCGGATCGGATCCGGGCTGCTGGCCGGAGCGGTTGACGGGCTCGTCACGGCCGGCATGGGCGTGCTGGTGGTGATTGACCACAACCTGTCGCGGGAGCGGGTGGAGTCAGTACTGCGCTCGCTGGACCAGGCGAAGTGTCGCTGGGGCGTGAGCGTGGTGACGGCGACGGAGGCGGACAAATCGCTGCTGGCGGTTGAGCGCGGCCTTGCTGAGGCGGCGCGGCTGCGGCTGGGGCGAGACGGTCTGGTGGTGGCGCTGGGCGGGGGGATCGTGTGCGATGTTGCCGGTTTTATCGCGGCGACGTTTGCACGCGGGGTACGCGTCGTGCAGTGCCCGACCACGCTGCTGGCGATGGTCGATGCGTCGGTGGGCGGAAAAACCGGCGTGAATATCACCATCGCCGGATCTGACGGCAAGCCGCGGCTGCTGAAGAACATGGTCGGCGCGTTCCATCACCCGGTGCGGGTGGTGTGCGATGTGCAGACGCTGGCATCGCTGCCCTTGCGCGAAATGCGATGCGGCCTGGCGGAATGCGTTAAGCACGCCATCATCGGCGGGGTAGCGGGTGAGACCAAGTTGTTCGCTTGGACGCAGAAAAACCTCGCGGGGTTCTTCAAGCTTGACCCCAAGCCGCTCTGCGAGCTCATCGCACGCAATGTGGCGATCAAAGCGAAGGTCGTTTCGAAAGACCCGCTGGAACTCAGCAGCGGCCAGGATGGCGGAAGGATGATGCTCAACCTGGGGCACACCTTCGCGCACGTGCTGGAGACGACGCCGGGGCTTTCGTGGCGGCAGACGGATGGGTCGATCCAGATCGGGCCGCTCAAACATGGCGAGGCCGTGGGCCTGGGGTTGCTGTGCGCTGCGCGCGTAGCTACCGGATTGAAGCTTGAGAAGCCTCGGCTGGCTGATGCCACACTGGCGATGCTCACCGCGATCGGGCTGCCGACGGCGATCGAGGGGCTTCCGGATGGGGCCGCGCTGGTTGAGCGAATGCTCGACGACAAAAAGGCCAAGG
>Ga0335397_10009331_pt1 | contig 12253 bp, 10 predicted proteins | sample MAT04_FD_205740 | JGI IMG/M metagenome (GOLD analysis project Ga0335397, IMG submission 205740) | Freshwater microbial communities from Lake Fryxell liftoff mats and glacier meltwater in Antarctica - MAT-04 (spades assembly) (version 2) ...
CGTTCCTGCAGCCAGGCCGCGCATTGCGCGTGGATGCGCCGCGCCACCACCACCGGCACGCCGCGCAGCACGGCGTCGGCCACCAGGTCATGCGCGAAAGTCTCGTCGCGCAGCACGTGGGCGGTCTGCAACTCGCCCCAGGCGCTGGCCAGCTGCACCGCGCGCACGCCGATGGCGGCCTCGGCCAGTTCGATGCCGAAGTCCACGCCGGCCACCGCGGCCACGCGCGCCAGCGTGAGCGCCGGCTCGCTCAGGCGCTGCAGTCGCCGTTCGATCAAGGCCCCCACGCTGGCCGGTCGCGGCAGTTCACCGCGCGCCAGGCTGCCATCAGTCAGGCCCTGCTTCAGCGTTTCCAGCACAAAGAGCGGGTTGCCGCCGGTGTGGCGCACCAGCGCCTCGGCCAAAGTCGCACCCTGCAGACCCGGGATCGCCAGGGACTCGACGAGCACGGCGGCGGCGCTAACGTCCAGCGGCTTGAGCTTGACCACCGACAGGCGCTGCAACTCGCCCAACGCGTCGCGCAGGTTTTGCGCGGCCGTGGGTGCTTCTGCGGGGCGTTGGGCAAAGAGCCAACGCTGTGGGGTGTCGGGCGCGCTGGCCAGGCCGGCGACCAATTCGGTGGTGGCGGCATCGGCAAAGTGCAGGTCATCCAACACCACGGTGCGCGCACCGGCTTGTTGCAGCAGCTCGGCCACGGCAGCGGCCATGGCGCCGGGCGGCAAGGGAGCGGCTGCTGGGTCTTCACTGGTGGTGGACGCGATGCGCGACAGCGTCCGCTGCGTGTTGGCCTGTAAAGAAGAAGCCAGCTCAAGCCTGGGCGCCAGCAGTCGCGCCAGCGTGGCATAGGGCGCGCCGCTGTCGCCCGGCCGGCCCGAGACCACCCAGGCCGCCGCGTCGCTTGCCGTGAGCTCGGTGATCAAGCGGCTCTTGCCGAGGCCCGCCTCACCTTCGATCAGCGCTGCCTGACCATGGGACCAGGCCTGTTGCACGGCTGCCAGCTCAGTGCTGCGGCCGGCCAGCAGCGGGGGGCGTTTGAGCACCACAGGCAGCACGCTTGCGGGCTGTAGCGGCGTTGCAGGCCGGCCGCGTGTCAAGGCCGCCGCCAATTGCAGTGTGGCCGGCGCCGGTTCGGTGTTGTAGAGCGAGCGCAGGGTGCACACGAGCCGCTCGTGAACGGCCAGGCCTGCCGCACTCTCACCGCGCAGGTAGTGCACCCGCATGAGACTGGCGAAGTGCGACTCTTCGCCGGGTTCTTGCGCCAGCAGCGCCTGCGCGTGGGCCAGGGCACCGTCCAGATCGCCAGCCTGTTCGGCGGCGCTCAGCGCCTGCAGCAACGGCTTGCGCCGGGCTTGAAGCTCGGCGTCGCGCTGCCGTTCGAGCCAGAGGCCGAACTCGTCTTCCGAGGCTTCTTCACCGGCTAGCAGTTCCTCACCTGCGCCGGGGGATACAAGCTGCACACCCGGGGCCAGTTGCAGTTGCTCGTTGCCGGCCACCAACTCTGTACCCAGCGTCTGGCGAAAACGCAGCAGCTGCTGACGCAGGTTCTGCCGCGCGTTGGGTGCACCGGCCCACAGCCACGCGGCGGCGCGCTCGCGACTGATGCCAGGCCCCAGCGCGGCCAAAGCCACCAGCGCCGCAGCGCGGCCACGCAGCGGCATGATGAGCTTGCCGCACTGCACATGCGCGGGGCCGTGCAGGCTGAGCATCAGGATCGGGGGAGGCGGTGCCGAAGTCACGGCAGCATCATGGCTCAAGCTCAAGGTCGCGGGCAAAGTGCAGCAGCGCAGTGCACGGCGCGGCTGCGATGGTTGGGGCGGGGCTTCCAGGCATGGTGGGCTGCTCAATGGGGCAGCAGATGGTGGGTCTGTCGGGCCCTCACGACGCGCTGGCCTCGAGCAAGGCCGCTTCAGACGTGAGCATGACCCGGTCGTCCGGCCGCACCGCCAGCCCGCCGATCCCGTTCAGCCGTGGCTGGTTGCCCAGCCTCACGGCGGCCTGGCCGCCAACGCCCATCACGGTGGGCATGACGCCAGTGGGCGTCATGCAGCAAAGGGTGCTGTTCGGCTTGATGCGTTCGGCGATGAACACCTTGCCGGCGTGCGAAGGCCGAGTCATTCCACACCGCCCTGCAGGTTGCGCAATAGCGCGCCGCCGTCGCCGCCGATCAGCACTGTCGTCGCGTTGATCCACGTCGTGGCGAAGAGTTGATACGAGATCGGCAAGTCTTGGCGCACCCAGCTCAGGCCCTGGTCGGTGCTGCGCCGTACGCCGTCATTCCCCACCGCGATGCCCACGCCAGCGCCATTGAACGACACGGCCAGCTGGCTGCCGCCCGCGCTGGTGTACGCGCGTGTCCACGTCTGGCCCGCGTCGGTACTGCGCCACAGGCCATCGTCGGCCGCAATGACGGCGACGGTGTTGCTGATGCGGGTGATCGTGTGGACCCCGCTGTTTTCCGATCCCAGCGGCATCGAACCTGTCGACCACGTTGCACCTCCGTCGGTGCTTCTGAGCAGCTCGCGGACGGACCCGCCGGTCAGGCACACCGTCGAGCTCAGGCAGCCCACAGCGCGCAGCGGTGCCGTGCTGCCGCTGGGCACGGTGCCCCAGCTCTGCCCGCCGTCGGTGGTGCGCAGGATCAGCCCGTTGTCGCCAACCACGAAGCCCAAAATGGTCGTGGCCATCGTGGTGGCTGACAGTCTCACGGCGCCGAGTTGGTTGTAGGTGACTGACCAGGTCTGCCCTGCGTCTGTGGATCGCACAATCTGGCCGGCTGGCCGGATCGCGATTGCCACCTGGTCGGTGGCAAAGGCAGGCGCGGTGTAGTTCACGCCCGCACCCGCCCACGTCGCCCCTGCCGTCGTGCTGCGCAGCAGGGCCCCATTCTCGGCGCCGGCCAACACCACGTTGCCGCTGGGCGATGTTGCCAAGCCCGTCACTCTCAGGTCGAACGTGCCGCCGCCGATGATGGACCAGTTCTCTCCACCATCGGTGGTGCGCAGGATCTGGCCCCCATTGGCGCCGACGGCGATTCCCAGGGTGGCACTGGCAAAGCGCAGCCGGTATTGGTTGGAGTCGCCAGGGCGGAAGCCCGCAGTCCAGGTCTGGCCGGCGTCCGTGCTGCGCGCCACCTCGAACAGTCCGCCCAGCACGACAACCGTGTTGGCGTCGGCGAACGCGACCGCGTTGGCATGCGTGTTGGTGCTCATGCCTGTTGCCACCGCCTGCCAGGTGGCGCCGAAGTTGGTGCTGCGCGCAACTTGCCCGGCGCCGCCCACCGCGATCCCCACGCCCGCGCTGTTGAACGACAGGTCGTAGTAGTTCTCGACGAGACCGGCAGCACTGACGTCGACCCAGGTCAGACCGGCATCGGTCGAGCGCAAGAGTGCGCCCTGAGCGCCATAGATGAGCGCCGTGCTGCCGTTGACCCACGCGATGCCGCCGTAGTAGGCCGACACGACCCGCGATGGCACACCAGCCACGGCGACCCAGGTTGCGCCGCCATCGGCCGTGCGCCACACGCCACCGAACCCCGCAGCCAGGCCGAGCGAAGCGTTGGCAAAAGCGACCTTCGACAGGGCGATTTGCCCTGGCATCCCGGCGTCGAGGCGACGCGTCCAGGTCAGGCCACCGTCGGCACTGGTGAACACACCGGAGTTCTGCAGCGTCGGCGAGCGCGGCATTCCGGCGGCCACCAGCAGACCGGATGCGGGACGCGCCATGTCATACCAGTCCGTGCGCGCGGCGTCGAACGTCGCCTGCCAGTTGCCCCCGGCGTCGCTGGTGCGCAGCGTGGTACCGCCTGGGCCAACCGCAGTGAAGACGCCGTTCTCGTAGACCAATCCCAGCAGCCCGTTGGCCTGCGGCAAGGGTCTGGAATAACACCATCCGTTGGAACCGGCCAGACACGCACCGGCCGTGGCGACGGCGTTGACCGTCAACGTCGCGCCGGTACTGGTGGCGCTCGGGTTGACGCCGTTGCTGACCGTCACCGTGACCGTGAAGCCGCTGCAGCTGATGGTCAGATTGCTGAGTGTGAGGGTGGCGCCGCCGTTGCTGTAGGTGATCTGCCCGCTGCAGCTGCCGATGGTGAAGTTCCCAGTCATCGACGGCAAGACCCCGCCGTTGAGCGTGCCCCAGGCGTAGTTCAGTGGTGCGGTGCCGGTGGCGGTGACGCTGAAGGTGGCGCTGCCGCCGACGCTCGTGCTTTGCGCCGCCGGTTGCTGCGTGATCGCCGGCGCCACCGGCGCGGCCGCGACGGTGAGCGTGGCCACGTTGCTGATCACGCCAGCGGGGGACGCGGCGTTGATGGCCACGGCGCGATAGCGCTGGCCGCTGTCGCCCACGGTCAGCGGGCCGACGGTGCAGTTGGCCGTGACGCTGGTGCCCGAGCCCGGCGGGTTGGTGGTGCCGCAGGCGGCCACGCCGGCCACGTCGCTGAAGGTGCTGCCGGGTGCAGCCGACTGCCACCTGAGCTGCGGCAGCGGCGTGCCCGTGGCCGTGGCGCTGAAGCTCGCGGTCTGGCCCGCCGCCACGGCGACGTCTGTCGGCTGCGCGCTGAAGGCGGGCACGACTGGCGCCTGCGTGACGTTGAGCGTGGCCGGGATGGACGTGACGCAGCGCGTTGGCGCCAAGCACACCTGCACCTGGAACTGCGCGCCGTCGTCGGCCAACTGGGCAGCTGCGATCGCGTAGCTGGCGGCCGTGGCGCCAGTGATGACGGCGAAGCTGGCGTTGGCGTTGGCACGGCGCGCCCACTGGTAGGTCAGCGTGCCACCCGTGGCAACGACGCTGAAGCTGGCCGGCTGTGCTGCGGTGACGCCCACGTTGGCGGGTTGCTGCGTGATCACCGGCTGCGGGCCGCCGTAAAGCACCAGGATCGGCACCCAGGTCTCGAAGCTGAAGCCCACCGGCACGTTGCCCTGGCCCAGGCGGAAAGCCACCGTGTCGTAGCTGGCCAGCGCCGTCACCTGCAAGCGCCGCCCGTTCGGTCCATTGGCGCCGGGCACACGCGCCGGGTCGATGGTGACCGAGAAGGTGGTGGTGAATTCGTTGTCGTTCACGTTCCGCACGGCCGGCGTGCCCCAGTTGGTGCGAAAGCCCGTGCTGTTGAAGCCTCCGGGGGTGCCAACGATGGCCAGCTGGTCGGTGCGCTGGGTGCTGGGCGGGCGCCGCCACCGCACTTTGAAGAAGCGCGTCTCCTCCGTGTCCCGGACCACCCAAGGCGGCACCACCAGGAGACCGGTGGACCCGACCCGCGTGGCGTCGATGTCCTGGCCGCCGCTGTCCAGCAGCGCCAGCTTCAGTTCATGGTTGGCCGGGCAGTCGACGCCGTTGATCGTCCAGATGTCGTTGACCGACGACGAGCACACGCCCAGCAAGAAGAACGACAGCGAGTCGAGGTCCACGGCCAACCGGGTCGGGTCGGGGCTGACGTTGCTCAGAACCCGCCAGGGGCCACCCGGTTCGGCCTTCATCACAAAAGGCTTGGCCCCCGGCGGTACCTGGGCCGCCGACAGCGGCAGGCTGAGCAAGCCGGGCGCGTCAAAGACCTGGCCATGCGGCGTCACGGCATACACCGGCGATACGGCGTTCAAGCCTTCCAGTGCACGCGCGCCGGTGCCGTCCCGCGCGAGCCGGAAGGTCACCGGTGAGGCCAGCGCGTCAGCTGGCACCACCATCTGCACCCCGTCCGGGCCGTCGACCGTGCCGCCGGCGGCGCCGAGCGTCGCGCTGCCCTCTGTGGGCGGCGGCGGTGTGGGGTCGTCGTCATTGCCGCAGGCGACAAGCACGCTGCAGACCAGAGCGGCGAGCACCCTGACCCAAGAAGGTTTGAAGTTGGCGGTCATGGCTGGCTCCTGGATCAAAGGGTGGTGGTGGCTTGCGCAGTGCGCTGCGACGGGCTGTGTTGCCGCGTCGCCCCACGCCGCCGCGTCATGCACAGCGCCAACAGCGCCAAGCCCAGCAGCGCCGGTGTGTGCGGCTCGGGCACCACCTGCACATCGCCGTCGCGCACCGCCACGGCATACAAGGGTGCCGACTTGGCGTAGCCGCCCAGATCCTGGAACCCGAGGAAGGAATAGAAGTACCAGGCCAGGTTCGGATCGCTCGCCACATCGGTGCCTGACCAGTACACGGTGCTGTCCAGCACGTTGATGAAGTCGGCGGTGTTGCTCAAGCCATAGCCGGGGTCGGGGTATCCGACATTGCCCCAGGTGGCGTAGTACATGTGCGCCATCTCCGAGCTGGAGGGGTCGGGCTTGAGCCGTCCGCCGCCGCGCTGGTGCTCGGCAGCCGCCAGCCGGTCACGCCGTGCACATCCAGCCCGCCGGCCCAGGCCGTGGCGGCGTGCCAGCTCATGGGGCCATTGGCGTTCCAGTCGGCCAGCCAGCTGATGTTGAGCGCGGTGTCGAAGTAGGCATCGATGACGCCGTCACGGTTGATGTCGCGCGCCTGCAGCGTGGTTTCCCAGTTGCCCTGGCCGGAGACGGGTGCGGCCAGCGCTGCGAGGCTGAAGGCGCTCAGCGAGGTCAGCGCAATCAGCGCCCTCATCGCGGCCAATGCTGCGGCTGCCGGGCGGCGGCTTGGGGTCGAGGTCATGGTGGGCTCCTGTCTGGCTGAGGTCAGCGATGGATGTCACTGGCGCCATGGTCAAGAGTCAGGCGTCACGCGGGCGTCACGCAGGCTGGCCCTGATTCCCTTGTTTGAGGGGGGTGAGGGGCAGGCGCTTGCAACAGGAGGCTTGCGTGACGGGCGCGTGACGGTTGTCTGGCGACGATGCCGGTACCGCTTCTGCTTCGGTGCGTTCAAGAGGAGTTCGCGATGTCCAGCGTCAGAGTTCCGTTGTCCAACTGCGAGGCACCGCGCCGCCTGCGCCCGTGCCTGGGCCTGGGCCTGGCCCTTGTTACAGCGCTGGTCGGTCTGTCGTCCGGCCTGCTGCACAAGCGCTGCGCAGGCCGGCCCAATGGTGCAGCCGGGCAGCAGCTTTTCGGTCTACCCGGACCAGGGCTGGCCAAACCTCTCCGGCGCCCTTTACACCAATCGCTTTGACGGGGTCGCCGAGTCATTCACCCGCCAAGGCGTGAGCATGTCGATACCGTCGCACGAGCATCCGACTGCTTCTTGCTCATGGGTCGTGCACTCGCGCGTTAACCGCGTTTGCAGCCTGACTTCGTGGCGCTGTCGTTCTACAGTCCGACCCCTCTTTGGCCGGGCGCGTGAATAGCCGAAGGTCAGCTGTCCGGTCGTTCAGAACCCGACTCGTGCTGTCATTGCTAGCAATGACTACAATGTCGCCTCGAAGGAGCGCGCCATGGGAACCCTGACCATTCGAAACTTGGACGACCCCCTGAAGATCCGTTTGAGGATGCGCGCTGCCGCCCGGAATCGATCCATGGAGGAGGAGGCCAGGCAGATCCTGCGTGCGGCGCTGCAGGACCCTGTGGCGCAGACGCCGGATTTGGGCACGCGCATTCGGGCACGGTTTGCGGCATTGGGCGACGTCCAGCTTCCGATCGAAACGCGCCAGCCCCTGCGTGAGCCACCCGCGCTTGATGCGCAGCAGCAAGCTGGCGTGCGCGGCAAGCCAAAGGCGAGCACGACACGCCGATGACCACGCTGCTCGACACGAACGTGCTGTCCGAACTGCTTCGGGCCGCACCCGACCCGAACGTGCTGGCATGGTTCGCAGGCCAAGCTTCCGAGACCATGTTCATCAGCGCTGTCACGCAGGCCGAGATGATCCTCGGCGCCAGGCTGATGCCGGCAGGCAAACGGCGCGCCGCCTTGCAGGCTGCCTTGGGCGCCATGTTCAGCGAAGACTTTGCCGGACGCATCCTCCCCTTCGATAGCGCAGCCGTACCGGCCTACGTCGAGGTTGTCAGTACCCGCCGTGCCGCTGGCCGACCCATCTCGCAGTTCGATGCCCAGATCGCGGCCATCGCACTTCACGCCGGCGCCAAGTTGGCGACCCGAAACGTCAACGACTTCGAGAACTGCGGCGTCAGTATGGTCAACCCATGGATGGTGGCGGCCGGTTGACACGGTGATCGTCCGTGGCGTCGCGTCTGTCGCATGGTCAGCGCGCCGAGTTTTGCCGACGGCGTATGGGTTGAATCAAGTTTTGACCGTGCGGCAGTTGCTCCGACGCTCGATCCGCCCTACCCTGGCGCATGCACTGCCAAACCCAACTTCCAGACCCCGAGACCTGTCTGATATTCGAAGCTGAAACGAGCAGGAACCTGGGCAAAGTCAGGCCGAACTTGGCAGAAATATCAGACGGCTGAACACAGGAAAACGAGCATTGGCGCGGGTTTCCGGCCAGTTCGGTGGTGGGGCTGTTAATCCGTAGGTCCCTGGTTCGAGCCCAGGTCGGGGAGCCATAAAAATCAAAGGGTTAGCGACGCAAGTCGCTAACCCCTTCGACTTTCCGGGCCCCGCCCGCGTCCGAAATCGCATAGCGCTGGACCATGATCGGGCTGGCACGAGAGGTCAGTCGACGGGTCTTGTCATCTGGGAAGCCTGCTCTCTGAGGCGGAGCGCTAGCCTTCGCGATTGACGCGTGAGATCGGACCGATTTCGCAATGGTCCGTAGGTCTGAGGCAAATGCTGGGGTCGTTGACCCGTGCCATCGCGGAGCCTTCAACCGGGCTGCCAACGATCTACCCGGGATGCATTGATGCGCCCTCCCCGCTCGGGCCGATGAAGCCCTACTGGTCAGCAAAACCGCTGCACCGACTTCGGCAGTTCTGGCATCCGGACGGCTGCGTCGCGATTCGATGAGCCTGCGCTGCCCAAAGCAGCTGTGCGCCCTGCCACCAGACAGCAGCCGGCCAAGATTGCCGACATGTCTGAGAGCTCGGCACCGCGTGCCTGCCGGCACAGGGTGGCTACAGTGTCGGCCATGCACCCGCTGATCGAAACCCGCCGTGCCGAACTGCTGGCCTTGGCACGCAGCCGCGGAGTCACGGGTGTTCGGGTCTTTGACTCGATGAGTGCTGCTGGCGCACATGCGCGACTGCCTGTCCCGCATCCTCGAGTACACAAACGCCGAGCGCTCGCGCTTCGACACTTCCTGGCTGGTGCAAGACGCCGTGGTCCGCAATCTGCTGACCTTGACCGAATCAAGCCAACGCTTGTCGAGCGAGATCAAGGGCACCGAGCCGCACACTCCTTGGCGCGAACTGGCCGGTTTCGCAACGTGATTGTCCATGGCTACCTCGGCGTTGATCTCGGCGCCGTCTGGCTGGTCGTCGAACAGGACTTGCCAGCGCTAACAGAGGCTTTGCACCGCATGGCTGCACACCTGGGTCCCCACGGCCGAACTGAACGGCTTTTTTGCCGTTGAACGACCGGCCGTTTCTGGCCCGGACCGGGTTCCCGCAGGCGTGGCCGCCAGCTGACTTTGGGCGGCAGCGCCATCGCGCCGAAAGTCAGCTTCCTGGCGCCGCCTCGAACTCACACTGTCGGCCATCAGCCGCTGCCCGCCAAAGGCGGCTGTCGGACTGTCTGTCTATGTCCGGTCGGCCAGGCGCGCCATTGTGATCGGCGTGTAGCACTGTCGGAACAGAGGCGACGAGCTATCGATCGTTGCGACCATCCTCGAATCGGCGCTGATCGCGCGGATCCTCACGCGCTTGGGTTTGCAGGCGCGGGGCTGGCGCGGGCGCCGGGCGCGCGGCCACCTGCAATACACTGCGTCATCACGGCCCGGCTCCCCGGGCTGCGCAGAGGGCTGCGCCTCGCGCCGGGAGAGAGCTGGCCCCATCGATCTGAACAGATCTCGAAGGTCTTGGAGTGGACGCTGCGGCGCCGGCGCTGGCGCAGCATGGTGATACGGTCATCGCCCCCCGCCAAGCCTTCCGGAATCCTGCCGCAGGGCGCATGAGCCTTTTCGCAGTCCGGCGCTGCGTATGAGGGTAGGGCGAGGCATTGGGCGTCGTCTTCCTTCAGCTCTCCAACACGGACCCCCTATGAAAACAAACCTGCTTCTGTCCTTTGCTGCAATTGCCGCATGCGCTTCGCCTGCCATGCCCGTACTGGCGGGTGAGCCTGGATATTCGTACTGCGTGGTCTTGAACGACACGTCCAGAAAGGTGTTCGCCAGCTCCATTTTCCAGCGCGACAAGGGTGCCCAGCAAGACACAGACGGCGTGGCGTTTGCAGCCGCAAAACGTCTGGACCAGCCTGGCGGCTACGACCCTGCACCGCCCAAGTTGCGCATCAGCTGCAATTGGGACGCCACGCTGGACGAAGCCAAGGCGCGGCTGAAGAACACCGAAGGCCAGGCGCGCAAGAACAACATCAACTTCCTGGGCATCGGCTGGTCTCCTGCGTCATGAGGCCGGCGTTGGTCTTGCTGGCAGTGTGCCTGCTGGCGCCATCTTTCCAGGCCAGCGCATGGAACGCTGCCAACGACGAGGCCAACCGCCAACGCACCATGCAGCGCATGCGCGACGAGAGCGCACGTGCTGACCGCGCATCAGCGGAACGTGCAGCCCGCCGACAGGCCGACGTTGCGGCCAGCGCCGAGCGTTCGCGCAGCAGCGCGGTCACTGCAGCAGGCAATGCCGGCGCGCGCAACGGGCCCGGGTTCCAGTCAAACCCGATCGCCAACGACGACGCGGCCGACGCACCGCGCCGCAACAACAACCCCGACGCCATCAACATCGTCGTGCCCACCGACGTGCCGCCAGCGGCTGCGCTCTTGATGATGGAGGCCGCGGCCGGCGGCGCCAGCGCACAAGCGCGTTTGGGCCATATGCTGTACTCGGGATATCTGGTGCCGCGCGACGACATCCAGGCCCGACGCTGGTTCGAAGCTGCAGCCCGAAGTGGACATGCCGGGGCGCAAGGTATGTTCGGCTACTTCCTGGAGCGTGGTCTCGGCGGCGCGACATCCGAAGCAGAAGGCGAGCGCTGGCTGTTGATGGCGGCCGAGAAGGGCGACCCTTTCGCGCAGATGCGCTACGGCCTGCTGCAACTGGTGAAGAGCGCAAGCCAGGCGGGCTATGACGCCAGACCGCTGCTCAAGCACCTGTTGCCTGCGGCTGAACAAGGCGAGTGGGGCGCACAGGCGGCACTGGCCAGCCTGTATACGGGTCACATGCGCGTGCCGGCCGACGACGTTCAGCGCGTGCGTTGGTTGCAGGCGGCGGCCGCACAGGGCGACGCCGTGTCCATGAAAGACCTGGCGGGGTACCTGTTGGAAGGCGGCGGCGGTCTGCGCCCCGACCCGGCGCAGTCACTGCAATGGCTGCGCAGGGCCATGGCTCTCCAGCATGCAGGCGCCACGCGCAACCTCGCCGGGTACTACTTCGAGGGCCTTGCAGGCTTGAAGCCGTCCGCAACCGAAGGCTTGGCATTGCTGAAGCGGGCGGCCGACCTCGGCGACGGCCTCGCACAGGGGCAGTACGGCATGGTCTTGATCCAGGGCCAGTGGCTGAAGCCCGACCTTGTCTCTGGCGTGGACTATGTCCGCAGATCGGCTCAGGCCGACAACTACTTCGGTCTCGATGCGTTGGCACGCTTGCACGTCGACGGCCTGGGCGTGCCGCGCGACTTGCAACGGGCTGTCCAACTGCTGCGACGGTCGCTGCAAGTTGGGCTGGAACCACCCGATCCGAAGACGACAGCGCTGCTGGCCACACCAGAACTGCAGCAGGCCGCGCGCTTGCTGGATGCTGCCCGGCCGAGGTGAGCTCAACGGGCAAGACTCGAATGCTTAGTGCTGCATCACGCTCGCGCTCGGTCAGCGCCAGCCACGCCCGGAGTTCAGCCTCGATGGAGCCTGCACTGCCGCGAATTCGGGACGAATTACAGGGCTTCAACAGCGGTCCGCAGTCTGGGCTGCTTGGGTCGCTCGGCTGCTGATGAACGCTCACTCGGGGATGGGTGCCCGGTCTCGGGCACTCAATCAACCGATGCGTACGGCCGCTCTGTGTCGGCATGAGCCGACGGCCCCCCGGATCTGAGTTCCGGTCAGCTGACGTTCACCGTGCGCAGCATTGAAGCTGACAGTCGCTGGCGCCGGTCCCGGCCACTTCCGGCCATCCAAGCCGCGAGCAGATCCCCCCGCCAACGGCCGGTTGCAGAAGGAGGACTAAACCGCTCGCGCGGTAGGCACTTCGGCCAGGGTGTTGGCGGTTCGTCTTGGCGGTGGTTCTGCGATTGTGGTGAGCGAGGCAATCCGCCTCGTTCGTCATCAGGAGCAGGATCATGGACTTCTCGACTCACACCGTCTCGCCGCTGCGCC
>Ga0335397_10009335_pt1 | contig 12250 bp, 11 predicted proteins | sample MAT04_FD_205740 | JGI IMG/M metagenome (GOLD analysis project Ga0335397, IMG submission 205740) | Freshwater microbial communities from Lake Fryxell liftoff mats and glacier meltwater in Antarctica - MAT-04 (spades assembly) (version 2) ...
GCGTGCCGAGGAACTCGACAGCGCCGCCGCCCGCGATCACCGCCGTGGCCCACTCGAGCAACTCGTACAGCGCCGACACCGCGAGGCAGAGCGTGGTGACGAGCGTGAACAGCCACCCGCCGCGACGCAGCGGCACGCAGCGGCACGCAGCGGCACGCAGCGGCACGCAGCGGCGACGTGCGCAGGAGCCGTTCGCGCGCGACGATCGCGGGGACGAAGCCCTGGGCCAGGTGGCCGAGGCGATCGTAGGGGTTGCGCTCGAGGCCGAACGTCACCCGCGCCCCGTCGCCGAGCGGCACGCGCGCATACGACCCGTGCCCGCCGGCGATCAGGATCAGCGCATGCGCGGCCCGCAGGGCGTAGGCGAGGGTCGTCAGCGGGAACCGCCGCCGCGTCGCGACGAGGAGCGGCAGCCCGATCAGGACGGGCGCGACCTCCATCCACCCCGTCGGGGCATCGAACGGCCGGAGCGCGGACACCGCGATCGCGGCCACGGTGACCGCCGCCAGGCCACGGACGAGCCGTCCGTTGGGCGGGGGGACGGCGGGACGGCGGGACGGCGGGACGGCGGGAGGGGGGGAGGGGCGGGCGCGTCCATGCCCGTCCGTCTCGCACGCCGACGTCCGCTACGGCGTGGACGCGACCTCGCGGGGGCCGGCGCGCACGTAGACGAGCACGTCGGCGGCGGCCGGAAGCACCGGCCCGGGGGTCCCCGGCGCGAGCGTGCGGCGCGCGCGTTCGGCCGCCGCGCCCACGGCGCGGTCACGCGTCGCGTCGAAGACCCGCGCCAACGCGGCCGCCGCGACGGCCCGCTCGCGGTCGCCGGCCTGTTGCGGGTCGTCGGCTCGCGGCGCCAGCCACCGCACGCCGGCGGCGACCGCCCGCGCGACCGGCCCGTGAACCAGGGATTCCGGCGCGAGCGCGCCCGGGCGCCCGTCGAGCAGCGCGATCAATGCGAGGCCCGTCGCCCCGACGTCGTGCCGCGCGAGGCCCGTCGTCGCCTGCCAGCGGCCGTCCGATGCCTGGGCTTCGAGCAGGGCGGCCGTCGGCGACGTCGGAGTCGACGTGACCGACGCCGCGGACGGGGCGGCGGCGGCGACCCGCGCCCGGGCCTCGAGGCCGGGCGCGACCCCGTCGACGGCCGGGCCTCGCGTCCCGAACGGCAGGCCGACCACGGCCGCGGCCAGCACCGCCGCGGCCAGCACCGCCGCGGCGGCGGCGCCGGCGAACGCACCGCGCCGGCGGGCCCGCGTCGTCCCCGAGCGGGCGAGGTCGGCGGCCGCGAGATCTTCCTCCCACGCGCCGAGGTCGGCGAACGCCTCGAGGCGGCCGACGACGTCGAGTTCGGCGCTGCGGCGCGCGCGGCAGGCCGCGCAACCGAACACGTGGCGCGCGATCGCGCTCCGGGTCGCGTCGTCCCCCTCGCCCAGCACGAACGCGGTGAGGTCGGCCGGCGCGACGCAGCGGTCGCGTCCCGCGGGGTCAGGCGTCGGCGGCGGGGGGGAGGTCCGCGTCACCTAGGAACTCCCGCAGGCGGCGCACCGCATGGTGCATCCGCGACTTGACGGTGCCGACCGGGATCCCGAGCAGCGTCGCGACCCGCTCGTACGGCTGGCCGCGCAGGACGCCCCACTCGACGACGTCGCGCAACCGACGCGGGAGGCGGGCGACGGCCGCCGCGAGGTCGAGGCGCTGGGTGTGCGCGGCCGCGGCGTCGGGGGCGACGGCCGCGGCGTCGTCGGCGAGCGTCTCGGGGGCGTGCCGGTCCCAGCGGCGGCCCCGACGCTTGAGGTCGAGGAACGACCGGCGTCCCAGCGTGAAGAGGAACGCCGGGAACGGGACCTGCGGCTGGTACGCGTCGCGGTATCGGTACACACGGAGCAAGGTTTCCTGGGCGCAATCGTCGGCGCTGAAGGCATCAGCGCCCAGGGAGCGGAAGAAGTTCACGAGCCGGGGGCGCCACCGGTCGGAGAGCGCGGAGAACGCCTCCGGGTCGCCGTTCCGGAGCGCCGCCATGAGCGCGAAGTCGTCGGGGTCGGGGGCGGGGGCCCGGGCCGGGGGGGGAGGGAGGGCGCGCACGCGAGAGAGGTGTACGGACTCGCGCGGCGGACGTTCAGCGTTGCTCGAGGGGCGGGCCGGCGGGGGCCGGCTCGAGCGACCGCCAGCCGAGCGCGACGCCGACGAGGATGAGGCCGGCGCCCGCCACGAACGGCGCGAACGACCACGGGGTCCCCCCGGGGGGGTGGACCTGGTACGCGTCGTAGAGCCACCCGGCGAGGAACGGCCCGAGGGCCCGCGCCAGTGCGCCGAGCGACTGCGAGAGGCCCAGCGTCTGCCCCTGCATGTGGGGGGGCGTTCGCTTCGAGATCAGCGACGGGACGCTGGGGTTGCTCACGCCCATCCCGACGGCGACCACCGCGATCGCAGGCAGCAGCATGGGCCACGCCGGGAGCAGCCAGTAGAGCTGCATCCCGATCGCGATGGCCACGGGCCCCATCAGGAGGAGGCGCGGCTCGCCGTAGCGTTTCGCCACCCGTCGGAAGAGGAACCCCTGGGCGAACGCCATGCAGACGCCGATGAAGACGAACACCAGCCCCACCTGCTTCGTGTCGAAGCCGAAGCGGTCGCGCAGGAGGAACGGCATCGCGAACTCGAGGTGGACGAAGCCGGCGATGAGGAAGAAGAAGAGGAGCAGGATGCCGCCCACGGCCGGCGTGCGGAGCGCGGTGGCGAGGAAGAGGATCGGGTGGGCGCGGCGTGCGGTGGCGGCGGAGCGCAGTTCGGGGGTGAGCGACTCCGGCAGGCGGAACAGCGCCAGCGAGAACGCGATGGCCGAGAGCGTGGCGGCCGTGGCGCCCGGCGCCCAGGGCGCCACCTCGAACAGGAGGCCGCCGACCGCCGGGCCGAAGACGAATCCGAGGCCGAACGCCATGCCGAGCAGGCCCATCCCGCGCGCGCGGTTCTCCGGCGTCGTCACGTCGGCCACGTAGGCCTGCGCGACCGGGATGTTGGCGCCGAAGAAGCCCGCCAGCGCCCGGGCGGCGAACACGGTCGGCAGATCCTGGGCGAAGGCGAAGAGCAAGTACGAGAGAGCGTTGCCCGCGAGGGTCCCCAGCAGCACGGGCCGTCGGCCGACCTTGTCCGACAGCCGGCCCCACATGGGCGCGAACAGGAACTGCATGAAGGAGAACGTCGAGAGGACGAGCCCGGCGGTGAGACCCGTGGCCCCGAGGTCCTGTGCGTACATCGGCAGGAAGGGGATGACGATCCCGAAGCCGAGGAGGTCGATGAAGACCGTGAGGAAGACGACGAGCAGGGGCGTCTTGCGCACGGGGCTCTCCGGGGGAGGTCGGATTCTATCGGGCGCCCGGCCGGCCGGACAAAGCGACCGAGTAGGCTCGGCCGGGTCGACGGAGGCCACCCGCGGAGGCCCCTCGCGGAAGCCGTCGGAGGAGGTCGTTTGTGAAGATTTACACGCGCACGGGCGACGACGGCACGACGGGCCTGTTCGGCGGCGGCCGGGTCAGCAAGGCGGACCCTCGCGTGGACGCCTACGGGACGGTGGACGAGGCGAACGCCGCCCTCGGGTGGGCCCGGGCCGCGGGGCTGCCGCCGGCCGTCGAGGCGGTGCTCGCCCACGCGCAGTCGGCGCTCTTCGACGTCGGCGCCTCGCTCGCGAACCCGTCCACGAAGGGGGTCGTGGTGGCGGTCGCCGACGCCGACGCCGACGTCGCCGCGCTCGAGGGGGCCATCGACGCGCTCGAGGCGGGGCTCGAGCCGCTGCGGACGTTCGTCCTGCCGGCGGGCGCCGAGGGTGCCGTGCGGCTCCACGTCGCGCGCACCGTCGTGCGCCGGGCGGAGCGCGCGGTGGTGGCGCTCGCGACCCGGGAGCCGGTGGACCCCGCCGTCGTGCGCTACCTGAACCGGCTGTCCGATCTGCTGTTCGTGCAGGCGCGCGCGACGAACCGCGCCGCGGGCGTGCCCGACGTGCCGTGGACGGCACGCAAGGCCCGCTGACCGACGTGGCGGACCGCGGGACCTCTCGTTAGGCTGCGGGGATGCGCCGCGCCATCGTCAGCACCAAGGGCGTCGTGACGCGCCCCGTCGACGACCTCTCCCTCGTGGAGGCCATGAAGGCCACCGAGAAGGTGTTGTGGCTCGACCTCCAGAGCCCCTCGCCCGAGGACGTGAAACTGCTGCTGGACGGCTTCGGCTTCCACCCCCTCTCCATCGAGGACCTCACCCAGACCCACACGGCGGCCAAGCTCGACGAATACGACCACTACGTCTTCCAGGTCGTGATGGTGCCGTTCCAGAGCGGCCCCGACGAGGTCGACCTCTTCGAGGTCGAGATCTTCTATCTGAAGGGCACGCTCGTCACGGTGCACGACCGGCCGTGGAAGCCCCTCGAGAACCTCTGGGAGGCCGTGGGCCGCGACCCGGCCCGCGAGCTGGGCAAGGGCGCGCAGGTGCTGTACCACAGCCTCGTCGACCGCGCCGTGGACGAGTACTTCCCCATCCTCGACGGCATCGACGAGCGCGTGGAGATCCTCGAGCGGAAGGTCTTCGACGCCGGGTCCCGGGGCGACATCCTGACCGTCATCTTCCACCTGCGGCGGTCGGTCCGGCAACTCCTGCGCGCGGCCCGCAACCAGCGCGAGAGCGTGCAGCGCCTCGCCGTCGGCACCGTCCGCTCGCTGACGAAGGAGACGTGTTACCAGTTCCGCGACGTCCACGACCACCTGATCCTGCTCCACGACTCCCTCGACGACCACCGCGAGACGCTCTCGGGCCTGCGCGACACCTACCTCGGCGTCATCAACAACCGGATGAGCGAGGTCATGAAGTCGCTCACGGTCTTCTCCGCGATCCTGCTCCCCCTCGCCTTCCTGACGGGGCTGTTCGGGATGAACGTCCACGTGCCCTGGCAGGGCGAGCCCACCGGGTTCTGGGTCGTCCTCGCGCTCTGCAGCGCCTCGACCCTCGGGGCGCTCGACTGGATGCGGCGGAAGGGCTACCTCCGGCGGATCCAGTGACGTCGTGACCGCGCCCGCACACGATCCGGCCGCCGGGCCGCCCCCCGCGCTCGTCGCCGCGGGCGCCGTCGTCGGGCCGCGCGGCGCGCGCGCGGGCGTCGTCTCGTTCGGCGACGTCGCCGCGGAGGCGGCGGCGCTGCGCGACGGCGCGGGGGTCGTGCCCCTCGTCGGCTTCGCCGTCCACGCGGCGACGGGCGCCGACGCGCGCGCGTTCCTCCACCGGATGCTGTCCCAGGACGTGCAGGGGCTCGCGCTCGGCGAGGGGCGTCCCGCGACGTTCCTCGACGTGCGCGGCCGCGTCCAGGGCGACCCGGTGGTCCTCGCCGCGGTCGATGCCCTCTTGCTCGCGCAGGAGCCCGCGGCGGCGGCGCGGGCGGTACCCGGGCTCGAGCGGTACGTGATTGCCGACGACGTGACGTTCGCCGACGTCGGGCCGGCGTGGGACGTCCTCGTCCTCGCCGGGGCGGCGGCCGCTGCCGTGGGGGCCGTCGCGCTGCCGGCGCTCCGCGCCGCCGGCGGCGCCGCGGCGTCCCTCGGCTGGCGGTCCGGCGGGGCGACGCTCGTGGCGGCGCCCATCGCGGCGCGGGCGTTCGCGGCGCTCGTGGCCGCGGGCGCGACGCCGGCCGGCGAGGCCGCACTCGACGTCGCCCGGGTCGCGGCGCTCGCCCCGTGGTTCGGCGCCGAGCTCGACGACCGGGTGCTCCCGAACGAGGCGGTGCTCGACGCCGCGATCTCGTGGACGAAGGGCTGCTACCTCGGGCAGGAGCCCGTCGTGATGGCGCGCCACCGCGGCCGGCCGCCGACGACCCTCGTGCGCGTCGTGTGGGCGGCCGGGGACCCGCCCGGGCGCGACGCCCCGCTCCTCGACGCGGGGCGCCGGGTGGGTCGCGTCACGACGGCTGTGCGCGCGGACGCCGGTCGCCCGGGCGGTGCGGGCCTCGCGTACGTGCGGACCGACCTGGCCCGGGTCGGTGTCGTCCTCACGCTCGAGGACGGCCGCGCCGTCGAGGTCGCGGCGGTCGCCACGTGACGGGCTCGCCCGTCGTCGTTCCGACCCCGGCGCGGCCGGGTCTGCTCGTCGTCGCGACGCTGGCGCTGTTCCTCGTGTGGAGCCACACGTTCCTCGCGTTCGAGGTGCTGCTCGCCCCGCGGCGGGGCGACGCGCCCCTGCGCTGGCTCGACCTCGTCGTCCTGCGGATGGTCGCGGTGGGGGTCGTGTGCGCGGCGTGGTGCTTCGGCGCGCGTCGCGCGGCCTCCGTCGCGATCCTGCGCCGGCATCCGCTGCGCCTCGCGGCGTGCGGCGTCACGTCGGTGCTCCTGTACAACGGCGCCCTCTACTACGGCATCGAACATCACGTGAGCGGCCCCGTCGCGTCGCTGCTCACCACGCTGTCGCCCCTGTACCTCGTCGCGATCGGGTGGCTCTTCCTCCACGAACGCCTGACCTTCCGCAAGGGGGCGGGCCTCGCGCTCGGGCTCGGCGGCGTCGTCGTGATCGCGGCGGCGAAGACGGCCGGCGCCCCCGCGTCGCCGGGCGCGGTCGCGCTCGTGGCCGTGGCGCCGCTCGCGTGGTCGGTCCACACGGCCCTCACGAAGCAGGTGGCCCACGAGCAGGCCCCCGTGTTGTGGACCTACCTCGTGCTCGTCGTGGGCGCGGTGCCGCTGCTGGCGCTGTTGCCTTGGCACGGCGGGCCCGCCCTCGCGCGGCTCGACGCGAAGGGGGTCGCGCTCCTCGCCTACCTCGTCCTCTTCGCCACGGTCGGGGGGAACGCCGTCTGGACCTGGCTCCTACGGCACCTTCCGGCGAGCACCGTCGGCCTCACGATCTTCCTCAACCCGCCGCTCACCACCGCGGGGAAGTGGGTCCTCGCCCGGGTGCACCCCGACGCCTTCGCGTTCGCCATCACCCCGCAGGAGTGGGTCGGCGGCGCGATCTCGCTGGTCGGCGTCGCGGTCGCGGTGCTGCGCCGCCCGCGGCGTCGCTGACGGACGCCCGCGCCGGTTGGCGGTTGCGCTCGGCGCCCGCATCGGGAGAATCGCGGCGATGCGCGCGTCCCGCCTGCTCGTCGTCGGCCTCGCCCTCGTCGCCGTCGTCGCCGCGTGGTGGGCGGGGTCGCCGCGCGGGGCGGGCCCGGGCCCGGGGCCCGTCGTGCGCGCGAAGGTCCCCGGCCTCGTGATCGTCTGCCTCGACACGCTGCGCGCCGACGCGACCGAGGGCCCGGCCGGTGGAGCTGCGCTCCCGAGCCTCGGCGCCTTCGCCCGCGACGCGACGCGCTTCCCCGGCGCGCTCGCGGCGTGCTCGTGGACGGGGCCGTCGGTCGCGACGCTCCTCACCGGGCTCCAGCCCTGGAACCACGGCATCTTCGAGGTGACGTCGAGCACGCGCCTGCCCGCGTCGGTGCCGACGCTCGCGACGGTCCTCCGCGAGGCCGGGTGGACGACGGCGGCGGTGACGGGCGGAGGCTGGCTCTCGGAGGGGTGCGGCCTCCCGCCGGGCTTCGACCAGTACGACGCCGACTTCGACCAACTCGCGCCGGCGGCGGCCGTCGCGCGGTGGCAGGCCCGCCGGCCGCTCCACCGTCCCTTCCTCCTCTTCCTCCACTCGTACGCCCCGCACGACCCGTACGGCGACAAGCGGGCGGGCGCGGACGGCCGCTGCGATCCGGCGGCGACGGCGGCCGGCGCCGTGACCGCGACGCGGTTCGCCGTCGCGAGGGACGACGCCGACCCGGCCTCGATCGCCGCGTACCTCGAGACGTACTACGGCCTCCCGTGCGAACGGCACGGCTTCGAGCGGGCCCTCGGCGGGGCGCGGCTGGGCGCGATCCAGCAGGCGGCCCGGGGCGCGATCGACGGCGCCTGGCGCGCCCTGCCCGACGGCGAGGGCGTCGTCGCGCGGCTGCGCGCGCGCTACCACGGCCCGGGCCTCGCGTATGTCGAGGCCCGGCTGCGCGCCACGCTCGAGGCGCTCGCCTCGCTCCCGCGCGAGACGGTGATCGTCGTGTGCTCGGACCACGGCGAGGCGTTCGGCGAGCACGGTCCGCTCTACCACGGTCGGTTCCTCCATCCCGAGCTGGTGCGCGCGCTGCTCGTCGTGCGGGCGCCCGGCTGGCCCGCCGGCGACGTCGCGGGGACCGTCGGGCTCGTGGACGTGGTCCCCACGCTGCTCGAGGTCTGCGGCGTCCCGGCCGGCGGACGTGTGTTCGACGGGGCGAGCTTCGCCGACCTCGTCCGCGGCGCGCCCCGCGACGACCGGCCCGTCGTGAGCGCCGTGGTCCCGCCGGTGGACGCGTTCGGCGGGAGCGAGACGTATGCGCGTCGGGCCGCGGTGCGCGACGCGCGCTTCGCGTGGAGCGGCAGGTACGACGTGCGTCAGCGCGCGTGGGTGGAGGAGGCGTGGTTCGACCGCGGGGCCGACCCGCAGGAGTTCCGGCCGCTGGCGGCGCCGCCCGCCGCGGGCGCGGCGTTCGACGCCGCAGTGACGGACGTGCGTCGGGTGTTCGCGAGCCGGTTCGGGGCCGCGCGGAAGGACCGCTGATCGGGTTTCGGGGGGCTGGACCCGCCGGAAACCGAGCGAAGGCGACTTCCTCGCGAGGTCGGAGGCACCCGCCCGCCGGGGCCGCGAAGCGCGGCGCCCTGCCGTGCCGGTCAGAGCAGCGTGCCCGTGAGGATCAGGCTCGCGAGCGAGAAGTAGATGAAGAGGCCCGACACGTCGACGAGCGTCGCGACGAACGGGGCCGAGGCGCTCGCCGGGTCGAGGTGGAGGCGTCGCAACAGGAACGGCAACATGGAGCCCGCCAGCGTGCCCCAGGTGACCACGCCTACCACCGACAGGCCCACGGTGAGCGACACGAGGACGAAGTGCTCGGTGTAGTCGCCGAGGTTGAACATCTGCCAGAGCAGGATGCGGGCCATCCCGATGGGCGCCAGGAGGAGCCCGAGCACGAGCCCGCTCGCCAGTTCGCGGCGGATCACCCGCCACCAGTCCTTCAGCGTGACCTCGCCCAGCGCGAGCGCGCGGATCACGAGGGTCGTGGCCTGGGAGCCCGAGTTGCCGCCGCTGCTGATGATCAGGGGGATGAAGAGCGAGAGGACGGTGGCCGCCTTGATCTCGTGCTCGAAGCGGCTCATGGCCGACGCCGTGAAGAGCTCGCCGACGAACAGCACCGCCAGCCAGCCCGCGCGCTTGCGCACCATCTGCGGGAACGGCGTGCGCATGTACGGCGTGTCGAGAGCCTCGGTGCCGCCGATCTTCTGGATGTCCTCGGTGGCCTCCTGCTCGAGCACCGCGCCGATGTCGTCGAACGTCACGATGCCCTTCATGCGTCGGTCGGCGTCCACGACCGGCACGGCGAAGAGCCGGTGCTGCTTGAAGAGGCGCGCCAGGGCCTCCTGGTCCATCTGCTCGTCCGCGACCACGACCTCGCCGCGCATGACGTCGCGCACCCGCTTGTCGGGCGTCGCGACGAACAGGTCGCGCAGCGAGACGACGCCGAGGAGGTGCGACTCGGCGTCGAGGACGTAGGCGTAGTAGAGGGTGCCAAGCTTGTCCCGCGCCGCCTTGCGCAGGTACATGATCGCCTCGTCCACCGAGAGGTCGGGACGGATGCGGACGTATCGCGGGTGCATGAGCCCGCCCGCGTCGTCCTCGGCGAACGCGAGGAGGCCCGCGACGTCCTTCTGCGTCGTCTCGTCGAGCAGCGCCACGTAGCCCGCGCGCTCCTCGGTCGGGATCGCCTGCACGAGGTCGGCGACGTCGTCGGGGGCGAGCAGGCGGATCCACGAGCGGCGCTCGTCGGGGCGCAGCGCTCGCAGGATCCAGGCTTGGTCCTGCGCGCGGACGTCGAGGAAGAAGTCCTCCGCCTCCGGGCGCGACATGGCGCGGAACGCGGCGATGCGGTCGTCGTCGTCGTACGCCGGCCACGAGTCGCGCACCGCCTGCAGCGTCAGCGGATCGTCGTCGTGGGGGGCGTGGGGCGGCGCCATGGCGCGGACTCTACTCCCGCCGCGCGGGCGCCCCCAACGCCCGCCTCGACCGCGTGGGCCTCGCGTCAGTTGCGTTCGGCCGCCACGCGGAGCAACTGCTTGCGGATGTCCTCGAGCAGCGTCCGCTCGGCGTCCTGGGCGTGGGCCGCGAGCGCCCGGTTGAGCGCCCGGGCCGCCGCGGCCGGCCGGCCCATCCGGGCGAGGAGGAACGCGCGGTCGCGGAGCACGGTGGGCTCGAGCGGGTCGAGGTGGAGCGCGCGGTCGAGCGTCGCGAGAGCGGTCGCGAGCCGGCCCTCGCGCTCGTGGACCGCGCGGAGGTTGCGCAGCATGCGCAGCAGGACCTCCGCCGGCCGCAGCGGGCGGAAGGCGCGCGGCGGCAGGTCCACGGGGCGTCCCGCGGCGGCGGCGACGCGCGCGCCGCAGCCGGCCTCGTCGAGAACCTCGCCGTGGAAGGCGTCCACGTACGCGGCGCCGGCGTCGGCCTCGACCCGGACGACGAAATGGAGCGGGAGCCCCACGCCCGCCGACGCGAGGCCCAGGCGCCCCGCGACCGTCATCCAGAGCACGCCGAGGGCGATGGGCAGGCCGGTCCGCCGCTCGAGGACGTCGGGCAGGTACGACAGCCGCGGGTCGTCGTCGCGGTTCACGGGCCCCCGGAAGCCGGCGCCGTCGGCGAGGTACGTCGTCAGCCGGCGGGCGCGGTCGAGGGCGCTCGCACCGGGGGCGTCCGCCGCACGAGCCCCGGCGACGATCGCGTCGAGGTCGCGGTCAAGCCCCTCGAGGTCGAGGACGGGATGGGCCTCGGCCGCGATCGCGACCGCGCCGGCCCAGAGGTCGGGGGCCGCGGGGTCGGGGAGGGCCAGGCGGAACGCGTCCACCGCGCGGTCGTGGAGGATCGACCCGACGAGGTCGGCGGCGCGGGCGCGCAGGACGTCGGGGAGCCGCTCGACCGCGAGCAGGCGGTCGAGGGCCGCGACGCCCGCGGGCCCGGCGGCGCGCAGGCGGTCCTCGGCGGCGAAGCGGACCCGCGGGTCCGGGGATGCGAGGCCTGCGAGGTCGCCGACGGGGTCCATCGCGGTGCAGCCTACCCGCGCGGCGGGCGCGCGGGTCGGCGGCCGGTCCGGTCGGGCGTGCGGCGGGGGCGTCCCGCGCCGTGGGGATCCCCGGGGCGGCTGGCAGAATCGCGCGCCCCCGGAGGTGACCATGGCTCTCGTCGACGCTCGGACCGAGCACCGCATCCGCGTCCTCACGCTCAACGACCCGCCGGCGAACGCCTACTCGTTCGAGATGATGAAGGCGCTCGACGCCGCGATCCTCGACGCGCGCTTCGACCTCGGGGTGGACGTGATCGTCCTCACGGGCGCCGGCGAGCGGTTCTTCTGCGCGGGCGCGGACGTCGGGATGCTGACGAAGGCGGACCCGACGTGGAAGTACTACTTCTGCCTCCACGCGAACGAGACCCTCCTGCGGCTCGAACACACCCCCAAGGTGGTGATCGCCGCGCTCAATGGCCACGCGGTGGGCGGGGGGCTCGAGGTGGCGCTCGCGGCCGACCTGCGGTTCGCGAAGCAGGGGGGCGGCAAGCTCGGGGCGCCGGAGGTCGCGCTCGGCGTCCTGCCGGGCACCGGCGGCACCCAGCGCCTGACGCGGCTGCTCGGGCCGAGCAAGGCCATCGAGCTGATGGTCTCCGGGCGCAACTTCGAGGCCGAGGAGGCCCTGGCGCTCGGGCTCGTGAACCAGGTGTTCCCCGCGGCCTCGTTCTGGGACGACGTGATCGCGTTCGCCCGCACGCTCTGCCTGCCGAACCGGGCCGCGCTGGCGGCCGGCGCGATCAAGCGCGCGTGCCAGACCGGGGGCGGCCTGCCGCTCGAGTCGGGCCTCGCGCTCGAGCGGGAGCTCCAGGCCCAGCTGTTCCGGACGCAGGACGCGAAGGAGGGGATGGGGGCGTTCGTCGAGCGGCGCACGCCGACGTTCAAGGGCTGCTGAGAGCCTGGGAAGGAATCGAAGATTCCTTCCCAGCCGCGAAGCGCGGACCCGCAGGGGCCGCACGCCGAGCGGGTTTCCGGGGGGCTTGGCCCGCCGGAAACCGAGCGAAGGCGACTTCTTCACGAGTTCTGACCCGCCACCGCGCGGATCCGTTGCAGATCCCCGGGGCCGAGGGCATCCTCCGGGGCCGGAGGATCCTCGTGCGACGCCCGTTTTTCGCCTGGGTCGGTGACATCTTCTGC
>Ga0335397_10009337_pt1 | contig 12249 bp, 5 predicted proteins | sample MAT04_FD_205740 | JGI IMG/M metagenome (GOLD analysis project Ga0335397, IMG submission 205740) | Freshwater microbial communities from Lake Fryxell liftoff mats and glacier meltwater in Antarctica - MAT-04 (spades assembly) (version 2) ...
AGACTTTATTAGCATACATAAAGGCTTATCAAACTTTAGGTTACGAACTTTGTAATGATGAGACACTGGAAATAGGCTATGAAAAGATAGCTCTGTACGTTAACGATGAGGGGATTCCCGTTCATGCAGCAAGACAGTTGACATCTGGGATGTGGACTAGTAAGCTCGGCGCACTTGAAGATATTGAACATGAGTTAGAAGGTCTAACTGGTGAACGGTATGGCAATGTTGGACAAGTTTTAAGAAGGAGCAATCAAGCTACAATATAAGCTTAGTGATATTCCTAAGGCAGTAAAAACAGCATATCTTTATGCATTATTTTTACAGACTGAGAAACCCTACAACGGCAAACTATGGATTATCAAAAGTTTTTGGCAGGACTTCCCGAACTTTATAGTGACTGGGGCAAAGAGTCTGTCCAAACTCGATCGACCCATTTTCAGCAGGCACTCACCCAAATTAAGGGGATGACCACTGCTAACGTCATGCAGTTGCTCAACTGGGCAGTGGCATGTATGGAAGATCATGAGATTTATTGCGAGGTTGGTACTTATCGTGGTTCCACTTTAATTGGCGCAATGCTTAACCAGTCAGGACGGATCGCCTATGCCGTTGATAACTTCTCGGAGTTTGATGCTAAGGGTGAGAATCTGGCACAACTAGAGACAAATCTCGCGACATTTAATCTCCAACATCAGGTAGTCTTTCATAATCAAGATTTTGAGGAATTTCTCCAAGACTGTAACCAAAAAGTCGGAGTCTATTTCTACGATGGCGCACATGACTATCGATCTCAACTGATGGGATTGCTGTTAGCTCGACCTTTGCTAGCAGATGGCGCGGTGATTGTGATTGACGATAGTAATTCCCCCACGGTAAAACAAGGGATTTGGGATTTTATCGCCGCTCATCCCAACTGCGAACCTCTATTAGAACTCACTACCCCGATCGCCAGACATCCTAGCTTTTGGAATGGGATTCAGGTACTTGGCTGGAATATAAGTGAAACAGATCGATCGAATCGCAAGCTACCCAGATATCCAATTGTGCTGCAATCGATTTATGAACTCCATGTGCTTGAGAGTAAATACACTGATGCCAAGAATTTTCTCGCTCAAGGTCAGTTAGTCTTTACGATTGCCCTAGCAGAGCAATGTTTACTGATCAATCCTCACTTCATGCCTGTACACGAGGTTTTAGGGCAAGCATTTCAAGCTCAAGGTGAACTCGATCGAGCGATCGCAGCATACAATAGAGCCGTAGAACTCAATCCCCAAAGTGTGAGCGTTGCAACATATAACCAGTTAGGTATTGCTCTTGCGGCTCAAGGCAAATTCGATCGAGCGATTACGGCTTTTCGTCAGGCTTTAGATATTCAACCCGACTACATCGACGCGCATTACAATCTGGGCATCGCTTTGGCAGAGACAGGCGAACTCGATGCGGCGATCGAATGTTTTCAAACCACCATAAATTATCAGCCCGATTACATCAACGCTTGGCTAAATCTCGCTGCCCTCCAATCTCAACAAAGCCGACTAGAAGAGGCAAGTGATTGTTATGAGCAAGTAATGGAACTTCAGCCTGAAGATGCCGAGATCGCTTATCTGCTAGCAGTCACACTCAGGCAACAGGGCAGACTGGAAGAGTCGATCGAGATCTATCGAAAAGTTGCTGAACTGCGGTTGGCATATGCTAATTCCAACTACGATCCGAGTTTGGTGCTAAATGAAGCTAATGCAATCGATCGAGCATTTGAGTACCACCAACGTTCGCTTGAAATTGAAGCAGAATTTGCCGATGTTTATGTCGAATTAGGGCATCAGCTTTTACAGCAAGAGCTATTCGAGCCAGCGATCGAGGCTTACCAAACTGCGATTGAAATCTATCCCGATTGTGCCGAAGCATTCCTAAATCTGGGTGGGATTGCCTATAAGCGCGACCAATTTAACGAATCGATCGACTACTTCCAAACCGCGATCGAGATCCAACCAGATTACGTTGAAGCCTATTGCAATCTCGGTAATGCCGTAGCGCAACAGTATCAATTTGAGGAAGCGATCGCCTGTTATGAGAAAGCTCTAGCACTCCAACCAGATCTACCCGATATTCGGAAAAGGCTGAGTCGGATTTATATGAGAATGGTGCCACGCTGGCACTTTGCCATGATGAACGACGAATATCGCAATGATTGCTACGATCGTGCGCTCAAGAAAGTGGTGCAGTCCGAATCGATCGTATTGGATATTGGCTCTGGATCTGGGTTGTTGGCAATGATGGCAGCACGGGCTGGGGCTAAGCATGTGACGACCTGTGAGAAAGTAAAACCAGTCGCAGATATGGCACGCCAGATTGTTGCCCGTAATGGCTTTGCCGATCGAATCTCAGTAATTAACAAAATGTCTTCTGAGCTAGAAATTGGGATCGACATGACATCCAAAGCCGATATCTTAGTGTCAGAAATATTTGATGTCGGTTTATTGGCAGAAGGAGCAATTCCCGCATTTAAACATGCCCGTCAACATCTGCTCCAACCGAATGCCAAAATCTTGCCACAGTCTGCCACAGTCTACGCCGTTCTGGTCGAAAGCCAAAGATTATATGATGAAGATCGCGTCGCCATTGCATCGGGATTTGATGTCAGTCAGTTCAACACTTTCTCATCTACTCCTACTTACTTACAAAACTATCTAAATGCTTTCCCTTATCGCCTTCTCAGTGAGGCATTTGAGGTATTTTCTTTTGACTTCTATCAAGATATTCGATCTCAACAAACAGAAATCAAGATTGACATTGTGAATAATGGCAAAGTTCATGCTTTTGTGTTTTGGTTTCGACTGTGGCTCGATGATGAAATCTTTATCGATACAGGCGCGCAATCTCAAGAAACTTGCTGGATGCAAGCAATTCAGCTTTTAGATGCACCAGTTAGCGTTACTCAAGGAGACATTATCAAGTCGATCGCTAAACATGACTGTTCATACATCTCTTTTGAATTGATTGCTGATAGTTAATTGTAATTAAGGATAAATGCTTTGCCCTCTCACATCCATTACGAGTGAACCATAAGATACTGACCGTTTCCATTATATTCACCATCACAACTGGCAAAATTTTGGACAAACCAGATCAAATAAAATCGCCAGATCCGACGAAATTTGGTGTAGTCCATCTTAAAATCTAGGCTTTTGAACAATGCCTGATTGTCGTCGAAATTTTGCAGCCAAGCAGCGAAAGTTTGAGAATAGTTAGTACCGTTGAGATACCAGCGATCGATCGTTTTCAGGTGTTTGTTATGGCTGGGAACGGCATCAAAATTCCAGTAGCGACCGTGAGGGAAAATATATTTATGCGTAAATACACTGGATATATTATTGGGAGTCCGCACGGTAATGATGTGAATAAAAACTTTGCCATTTGGTTTGAGAAAAGAGGCTAGTTTTTCAAAGGATTTGGTCAAATTACCAATATGACTAAACACGCCGACAGAGATAATTTTGTCAAACTTTTCCGAAAAAGTGGCATCATTTAGATCCATTTCATGCAAGGTAAAGCGTCCCGGACTTAAGCAACTATCAGCATCCTGCATTTTTTGCCGCATAAAGTTAGATTGCTCATGACTCAAGTTGATCCCAGCAAAAGTGACGTTAGGAAATTTCGACATAATGTAGTTCGGTACAGCACCCCAACCACAACCAAAATCAAGAATTCGATCGCCATCTTTAATCTCAAGTTTGACAATCAAATCCTCGATCATGTCAATTTGGGATTGCTCTAGATTCGTTGCCCCCTTTTCCCATAGCCCCATGCTGTATTTAGGATAAATCACATCACTATTACCCAACATGACATTCAGCATGGCTTGGGGTAAGTCGTACTGAATCTGCATTAAATCTCGCGATCCCTCTGCTAAATGCTCTGTTTCGGTTAAAACCCATTCGTAAGGGGCGAGTAAGGCAGGAAAGTGCCGAAAAAAGATCGGCATACAGATATCAAACATCGATCGAATTACCGAATCGGGAAGCTCTAACCCATTAATATATGACTCTGCCACTGCCATTTGGACAAAGTTCACCGCTTGGGTGGCAAGACGAGTTGTTCTGTATGCTAAGGGGGTTTTGACCTGAATATCTCCGAGGCAGGGGATATGTTTCGCGAAAGTTGACACTTGTGGGATAGATGTCATGGCAATACTCCTAATTTCTCTAGTGATGTTTAGCTCTAGGGGGCAAGACTAATCGCACTCAAATTAGGTTTTATTTTAGTACCATCGCAAGCATAGGTCTGATAAGTTTTGCAACTTATTAGACGTTCATTAATTTATACTAATGCGGTCAGAGAGATTTGAACTCTCACAGCTTTCGCCACTACCACCTCAAGATAGCGTGTCTACCATTCCACCATGACCGCTGATTTAGATTGAAATCTAGATTAGAATTTCAGCATTTACCATATTACAGCAATGGTGCATTTATCTAATTATTAATTTCAAACTTTCCTGATTAGCTAGAACGGGTGGCAATAAACGCGATCGAATGCTGCCAGATCACTAGAGTATGGCTTTGTCCTGGCGATGCCACATCAACGCAAATGCAATCGGTGTCGATCCACTTCACGGTTCCTTTGATGCTGTCGCCAGTTACCAGCTTAACTTCGACTTCTTCTTTGTCCTTGATCATGTTATGGACGCGGCGAATACTGGGTGTGCTGGTATTTAATTCCGTAAACATAGGTTTTTGGTGACTTGATGGTGGATGATTTTTGGGTTTTTCACTTTGTCGCTTAACTTCCTGCTCTACGAGAGCGGCAACTGCTTCTACCCCTTTTTCGTATGCTTTTCTCAGTTCTTCAGGATTAATCGCCATGTATTTGCTTGTTGGTTAGCCTAACTGGATTTCGGCAGACTCACGACCGATTGTAACCTAGAAATCAGGCTAAATCTCAGTCGATCGATCCCGATTTGGATCTAATAAGTTTCTGAGGATTTGGAGCAGTTCTTGTTCTTGGTAAGGCTTCGTGAGATAGGCATTGGCGCCGAGATTGATCGCTAGCTGACGATGTTTTTCGCTACTCCGAGAAGTCAGCATGATAATCGGTAAATTACTCAAATTCACATCTGAGCGCATCCGAGCGATCAAGGCATAACCATCGGTACGTGGCATTTCCATATCAGAAATTACGGCATTGACCTGTAAACCGCCTAGGAGTTTTTCGATCGCATCTTCACCGTCGATCGCCTGCTCGGTCATAAAGCCTGCTTTTTCGAGTGCGATTGCCAGATAGCGGCGCACATTCACAGAATCATCCACGACTAAAATACAATCTGGCTGAGTGATGGGGGATGAAGAATAGATCGGCGGAGCTTGAGTCGGGATGTAGTTACTCTCATCGATCCAGTGAAAAACTTTAGTGGGATTGAGTAATGGCACAACTTGACGGCTGCCAAGAATGATACAACCAGAGAAACAATCAGGTAATGGAATATCCCCTTCAGCCTGACGAATATTCACCTCTTGTTCACCCCAGCAGGCATCAACTGGAACCGCTAAAATTTTGGCGTTATATTCTATGACTATCACCGCTCTTGCTGTTCCAGGCTTGTCTTCGGCATAACTGGCGTGATAGATGCAGTTGAGCCGCAGATGATCGCGAATCTGTAAAACTGGCAACTGTTGACCATGCCAGAGAAATGTGAAATCGGTGATCTGTTCTGGTTGATATGGGATCACCGCTTGGACAATGCCCGCAGGAATCGCCATCAACATATGATCGGTTTCTACTAGCATGATCCGAGTCGAAGCCAGCGTTAATGGAATTGAGATCGTAAATGTTGTACCTACTCCCAACTCAGTATTAATCCTAATCTCTGCACCAATCTTAGCTAGTTCCGTCCGAACCACATCCATGCCTACGCCACGCCCTGAGAGAGCAGTGACTCGATCTGTAGTGCTAAAGCCTGGTTCAAAGATAAATGAGAGTAGTTCTGATTCGTTGAGTCGATCGACTTGAGTTTGGTCTTTACCTTCTGCAATCAGATTTCGGCGTACCTTCGATCGAATTTTTTCAACATCGATCCCTCTACCGTCGTCGCCGATCTCGATCGTGGTTCGATCGCTATCTTGGCTAGCAGTAATTGAAATGTTTCCTTGGGTGGGTTTACCAAGTTCGATCCGAGTTGCGACATCCTCAATGCCATGATCGAAAGCATTACGCAACATATGATTAAGTGGATCGGTGAGGACATCCAAAACCACTCGATCGATCAAAAGCTCACCATTTTGAATATCGACATCAACCCGTTTACCATGCTCTAAAGCCAAGCCTCGAATTACTCTGGGAAATCTACCTACCACATCTGATAAAGGTCGCATTCTCAGTTGAAGTACGGTGTTGTGTAACTGCCTGAAGTTACGAGTAAAACTCACTGCACTTTGTTCTGCTTCTGATACGGTCAGATCGATATCCTCTGAAACTTCTTCCAACTTGACGATTGTTTCCATCACACCTTGAAACAGGGAGTGCAAATCGGTATAGCGATCCATTTCTAAGCTGTCAAATGTTTGTGGAAGAACAAGATCGTGAGTTTGTTGAGTGTTGGTTGATAACTGATTTTGGTTATTTGTCTCTTCATTGGTGGTTCGATCGTAAACATTACTGAGTTCTATATTCGACTTCTCTAATTCACGGATTCTGACACTGAGAGTCTGAACTAATGACCGTAGACGGCGAAGTTGAGCATCGGAACTGCTCCGTTCGATCGCCAATTCTTCAGATAAATCGTGCAGGTGATCGAGTTGAGTTACAGGTAGACGAATGCTTGAGCTTTTGATATAAGCTGAGACAAGATTTGAAACGGAATCTGGCAGAGATTCAGGCAAATCATTAGCTTCGCTGGACTCTAAATCTTCAAATAGTTGATCTACACTTTTGACTACATCTTTTTGGATGCCTTGATATTCGCTTATCTTGCGATCGAGTTTAGATTCACGGCTATCAGATTCAGGAATGATATAAGATGAGAAGTCTTGACGTTTACGGCTTTTCTCTTTCTGATTTTCGACCTGTTTTTTAATAGGGATAAGACTAGCTACCTGACTCGGTATTTCTGGAATTATTTCTGGAATTATTTCTGGAATTATCTCTGGAATTAATTTAGGGATTTCCTGAGTAATTTCTGGAATAATAGTTTCAGTGAAAATCTCGGCATCAAACAAATCAACCCCTTGACTAATCTCATTTCTAATATCGCGATCGGGTTCAGTAGCAAACAAGTCGAGGTCGTCACAGATCCCCTCTAGACTAAAGGGACTAGGTAAGAGTTCTTCTTCTAAAACATCCCAGCTAAATGGGCTTTCTAAATCTTCTGTCAGATTTGAGAGATCGAGAATTGCCGTATCGATCTCTGAGGCATCGAATGTAATCGCCTCTGGGATTGATAAATCAGCTAAATTAGCCGCCACTTCTATGTATTCGATCGAACGAGTCTCGCTTACCTCACTAGGGAAATTTACAAACAGATCTAATTCTCGATCGACAACATTCTCTAAATCTTCCCCTAAGTCATCTACTAGGTCATCTAATCGATTATCTATTAGGTCATCCACTAGGTCATCTAATCGATTATCTACTAGGTCATCTAATCGATCATCTACTAGGTCATCTACTAGGTCATCTAGGCTATCCAATCGATCATCCACTAGGTCATCTAGGCTATCCAATCGATTATCTACTAGGTCATCTAATCGATCATCAGTTTGAATCTCAGGCTCAACGATCGAGGAATCCTCTGAGGGCGCAGAGCTAGGCAATCTAAATTCAGATTCGATCGAAGCCTGATTCCCTGTAAGCACCATCGCTTGAGATCGTCGCCAAACTGTCAGAGCCAAGCGGGCAATTTCGGCACTTCGATCGGGTTCTGCTTCGATCTGTGCCGCGATCGACTGATTCAGCAACACAAAGTTTTCTAAATCCAACATCAACCCAATGTCAGATAAATCTGAAGCTACTGCCAACAAATCATCTGCTTGGATCGGAGTTGTTTCTACTAATTTTGACTCTAGCTCAGTGAGATAGTTTTCCACTTCCGTCTCAAACATCAGCACGACTAAATCAGTTTCCTCTTCCTCCTCCTCTTCTGCCTCGCTGACTTCTATGGTTTCTAGAAGCTGTTCGAGTTGGCTAAATATCGGTACGGCATTTCCTTCACTCCAATTTCGATCGACTGTCTTACCCTGACGACTCAGATCGGTAATTTGGCGCAACAGACCCACGCCACTAAGTAACGATCTCTGTAAATTAGTGTCGATCGATGGCTTACTGGATTTGAGCAGCTTAAATACATCTTCTAGTCGATGTGTGGTCTCGCTGAGTACTTCAAACTGCATCATCGCTGCTCCACCCTTAAGCGAGTGAGCGGCTCGTAATATTGCATCCAAGCGTTGCTTAAAATCGTCTGCCCGATTATCTAGACCGAGCAGACCATCTTCGAGTGCATCGATGTAGTCTTGAGCCTCCTCAAGAAACATTTGTTGAACTTCAAACTCTCGATCTTGACTCATAGATATTTGGACGTTTTACAGGTATGGATATGGAGCTTAATGCTAATCCCACACCCGAATCCCTATTATTTTACTTGGCTTCTACTTAGCATTCTCAACTTTGAATTTACTCACAGAATGTTGAAGTTGTTCGGCGACTTGCACAGTTGCTTGGAGCGACTTGGAAACCTGCCGCGAAGAATTAGCGGTGCGCCCTGCCACCTGAGCAATATCTTTCATTAAGCCTGCCACACATTCCGAAGTCCGCGCCTGAGAAACAGTTGCCTCTGAGATCGACCTGACCAAATCGTCAATCTGGTGTGAGACTTGTGTGATCTGATTCAGGCTTCTTTGGGCATCTTCGACCAATTGAGTCCCCGCAACCACTTGACTCGTACCTAATTCCATCGCACCGATCACTTCACTGGTTTCAGTTTGAATATTGCTAATCAGTTGCTCAATTTCGCGGGTCGCAGTCGCAGAACGTGTCGCCAGCGCCCCAACCTCTTCTGCCATCGTCACAAAGCCTTTGCTGTCATCACCAGCGCGGGAAGCCTCAATGCTGGCGTTGATTGCCAGGAAGTTGGTCTGGACAGCAATTTCATTGATTAAAGAAACTACTTTGGAAATTTTCTGCGAAGATTCGCCCAACCGCTTCACTTTCTTGGCAGTTGCCGCAACTGTAGCGCGAAGGTTGAGAATGCCCTGCATCGTGCCATCCATGGCCCTATTCCCTACAGCGATCGAATTTGTGGCATTGTGCGCGATCGAAGTGGCTTGCTGGCTACTCTCAGCGATTGACTGAGCCGAATTAGACATAATTTGCACAGAATTAAGTGTGCGGTTGATCTCATCAGCCTGCTTTAGGGCTTCGTTCGCTAACTGGGTGACGGCGCGCTCATTTTGTCCGAGCGAATAGTTAACTTGTCCAGCATTGGTCTTGACCTGATTGACGACTTGCTTCAGGCTCTCGATCATGGCATTGAAAAATTCTGGCACATTCGCCATTTCTCCTTCGACAATGTTGGCAGAAACGGTAAAGTCGCCATTAGCCAGATCTTTGACTTCATCGAAAATTTGCACCAACTGCTTCTGCATCTGTTCTTTTTCTTGACGAGAACGTTTAGCTTCAGCCTCCTTCTGCGAGACATTAGCTTGAATTCGCCTCAGCATCATGCCAATGCTTTCATCTGACAGTTTGAGGTCGTTGTTACCGACTTTCGCCAGCTTCTGTAAGGCCTTAAACATCTTGACCATCTGCTTTTGCAACCGCACTTTTTCCTGTTGCTGTTGCTTCAGCAATAGCTCGAACTGTCCTGCCATGTCGTTAATGCTGGCTGACAGTTGGGCTAGCTCATCATTTCCTTTGACCACAAGACGGGTATCAAATTTGCCATGTGCTAGTTTACGAATCGCAATCGTGGCAACTTCGATCGGGTAAGTAAATCGATCGGACAAACTATAGGCAACCAAGCCAACTAAAATTGGGGTTACACCAATACCGACTACAAATATCAGCAGCAACACATTATTGCCAGCTAGAGCTGTGTCTTTGTTAATACTAGTGAGAATCGACCACTTTAGTTCGGGCAAACCTGCTAGCTGAGTTACGGGGGCATAGGCTAATAACTTCTCGCTTCGATCTCCGTCCTGATTGCGAGCGGACTGATACTTCGATCCAGGCTGTCCCGTCGCTTGTAATTCAGGTAAAAAAGGATAGTCGGCAGCAGCATCTGTACCTTGACTAGCGGTAATACCAGCAGATAGTAAGTATTTATTCGCCCCATCAACGATCAGATATTCCGAAGCCGAAACTTGTTTCAGATTTTCTTGGATAGACTTGAGCGGCATCCGAGACTGCAAAACCATTGTCACTTTTTTGGTGGCAGGATTGATCACTGGTACAGCAAAATTGATCGCGAAATCTTGCTCTAGTGGCACTGCCTCGCTGATTAAAGGCGCAGGTGCAGTTAAAACCTTATTTAAATAACTTTTGTCGATCGAGTTGGGCGCAGTAGTCCCCGACGACTGTACGAGCAAATCTCCCTGAGGACTAAACAGGGCAATACTGTCAAAACTTTTGTAAGCCTGTTTGTAGAGGTTTAAGCGGTAGAGCAGCAGGAGTTTTTGGTCGGCAGAAAAGCCTTGCTTAGGCTGAATACCAGAATAGGTAAGCAACGTGCCAAGCATCTGCGTCCCTTCATACTGCTTTAACATAAACCGATTGAGGGCATCAGATAAGCTAGCTGCCTGCTGCTTTTGGGACTGTCTCACCTCTGTGTCAAGTGCCTTGCTGCTAGTCTGATAAGCCGCGATCCCGATCGCAACCGCAGGGATCACCGACAAGGCAATCGCCCAGCCAGTCAATCGTTGACGCAAACTAGACGGACGCAACTGGTCAACCTTTTTGATCTTGGGCGTAATTTGACGAGTCGAAGCAGTTGAACTAGTTGGCGAATCAGATATTTGGGCAGATTGAGGCAGCTTAGATTCTGGTTCGGTTGGGGCTAAAGCCTGCTCAAGATCGGAATTTTCTGATGCGGTGCGATTCCCAGCAAACAATGTACTGTCGGCAAATACTGTGTTATCGGTCGAATCATCTGGAATATGACCCGTGGCTTCACCCGAGACTAGATGGGCTGGCGGCGGAATTAGATTACTACCGTTACTACTGGCAAGATCTCGCCTCGCCTCTGTTGTTGGAGCATAAGCTGTTGCAGCGACATTAGCGATCAAATCTGCACTAGAACCGTTTGGACTGGAATGACTAACCGTAGAAGAGCTACTCTGCATCTGCGCCAGGCAGGTTTGGGCTAAATCAATTAAGTCGGGATCATCAGTCAACTCCAGAGCCTGTTGATACTGCGCCCGCGCATACTCAATTTTCCCCGCCTTGCGAAATGTTGCCCCCAGCCAGATCAGCAGCTTAGGATTACGGGGATCTTCATACAAAAGCTCTGAGAACTGATGCATTGCTTCCTCGTATCGTCCTTCTGCATATGCTTGGAGCGCATGATGATACCGAGTAGTCATGATAGGTAATCCTAAGTACAAAGTTGAGTGTTTGCCGCAGTAAAGCTAGTCTGCTTTTCCAAGACCAAAAATACTGGTATGAAAACCAGGTCAAAAAATAAATCTCGGAAAATAAACCCCGAAAAGTAAACTAATGAATCCATGTCTCGGACTTACTGCTGTTTCTACTTGTCTTCTATTAGAACCCAAGCAGCCCCAACTCCTCTAGAGCCATTTTGCTGTATTTATCAAGCTAAGTGATATAATTGCAAATGACTGTTGTATCTAATTGTATAAAATTGAACAAGTTAGTGATCAAATCAATTCTTATGATTGGTAGCGACTGGCAACTAAAAGCCAAGTTGAATGCTAAACGGCAGTCCGATCCCACAATATCCTGGGACGACGGCTGTGAAGGACCTAGTACGATCTGATCGACCTGTAACTATAAGGGTTGTGGCACTGGAAAACCCCAAAAAAGCTCAAAAACTTTCTCCAGCTTTATTTAGCCAACAGCCTGGGTCGGTCATTCTTCATTAGAGAAGATCAAGATTTTTGTTGAATTTCAATTGCTTTTGACTGAACTTTTAATCGGTTCTACTCAAATTTCTGTCTAAACTTCACTGCAAGTTTCGCTCTAGATCTTATTGTAAATATTTGTTAACGACTCTGTTTAGGATCGCTAGTTAAGTCTCTCTGG
>Ga0335397_10009342_pt1 | contig 12247 bp, 7 predicted proteins | sample MAT04_FD_205740 | JGI IMG/M metagenome (GOLD analysis project Ga0335397, IMG submission 205740) | Freshwater microbial communities from Lake Fryxell liftoff mats and glacier meltwater in Antarctica - MAT-04 (spades assembly) (version 2) ...
GGATCGTGAGCATGCGTCCGGGGACGAGCATGCTGTCGATGGTGAGACGGTTCGCCTTCATCAGTGGGCCCATCTTGAGGCCGTGCTGTTCGGCGATGGAGAAGATGCTGTCGTTGCGCTGCACCACGTACGAGCCAGCGGCACCTGGGGTGGGCGCCGGGGTTGCGGCCGGTGCCGCAGCGGGAGGGGTTGCCTGGCCGGGGGCTGCTGGTGCGGGGGAGGCGACCAGCGTGCCCCCGGCCGGGATCGTGAGCATGCGTCCGGGGACGAGCATGCTGTCGATGGTGAGACGGTTCGCCTTCATCAGTGGGCCCATCTTGAGGCCGTGCTGTTCGGCGATGGAGAAGATGCTGTCGTTGCGCTGCACCACATACGAGCCGGCTGCGGCGCCGGGGGTGGTGCTGGCAGTCGAGGCGGCTGCGACGCTGGCAGTGGCGGGCGGTGCCACGGCACCGGCCGGCACCAGGATCACCATGCCGGGGTGGATCATGCTGTCGGCGGTGAGCGAGTTCGTCGCGAGCAGTGACGAGAGGCTGACCTTCATCCGCCGGGCGATGTCGAAGAGGGTGTCGTTGGGCTGCACGACGTATTGTCCGCTGCTCGCTGTCGCGCTCGCCGGCGTGGGGGCCGCTGCGGCCGGTGCGGCCACGGCGCCGACGGCCACGGTCGAGGTGGCGATGGCGACGGCGAGCGAGGCGATGGCAAGGCGGGAGGATCTCGTCGTGCTGCGCATACAGGAGTGATCGGTACCACCGACCGCGAACTTGAGACATCCTTGACGAATTCCCGGAACCCCGCAGGTCAGCGCCCTGCTCAGCGGGGGTGAGAGATGCGCGATGTGACATGACGGATGTGGTATCCGTTCGGCGATGCGCCCCCACCGGGTTCAGAGGCGGGGGCGTCCGCTGCCGGTGATCGCCAACCGGCCCTCGACGAACATCGGGCTGCCGCTCACCTCGACGGTCGACTCGTGCCATTCGGTGGCGAGCTCGACCTCGGCGGCCCCAGCAGCATCCATGTCGGCGCGCACCCGTTCGGTCAGCACCTCGGTGGCGCGCATGAGCGCGTCCGCGAGGCTCACGGTGGTGATCGGGGCCTCGCCCGCATGCACCACGTATCGGCCCTGCTGGGGCGCCGAGATCGTGCAGTCGTGCGTGATCCGCACCCGTCCGACGACCGCGCCGATCGCATTGGCGACGTCGGCATCGTCGGGCACCGCCGATGCAGTGCCCACCAGTTCGGCGACCGCGGGGTAGTAGGTGCTCGCCGACGCTCCGAGGCCCACCAGTGGCAGCGCGAGTCCGGCGACGAGCCGGCTCACCCCGGCGTGTCCGTTCAGCGCGGCTTGCACGGCGCGGCTGTGCACGGTGCCGCTGGGTAACCCGTCGTGGTCGAATGCTGCGGCAAGCACCGCCTCGGCCGAGCGGCGTACCAGCGCGTCGACGGTGAGCTGCGCGATCGTCGCGGCATCGTCGGCGATGGCCCGACCGAGACGGTCGCGACGACGGGCGAACAGTTGGGCTGCCTTACGCGCCGCGTTCGCGTCACCCGTGGCCTGGCGACCGAGCACGTGGGTGGCGTCGGTGGGGGTGAACGACGCGAGCTGCAGCACGCCTCGCCGTACGAGCCGCTCGACCACTCGGCGCTGTGCTGTCGAGGTCATCACGGTTGCCGCCGTGACGATGGCCCCGGCACCGTCGTCGCGTACGGCAACGGTGTCGACGATGCGGCGCTCGGTGGGGTCGTCGACCTCTGCTGCTCGTCGACGATCGAGCAGCAGGACGAACACCCCATCGAGATCGCTCGGCGGTTCCGCGAGCAACTGCCGATCGAGCGCCTCGTGCACCACAGCGGGATGCTCGACGGCGGCGAGCGCCACCGGGATCACCCGACGGGGACCGAGGACGAGCACTGCGCCGGCGGCGCGATCGTCGTGGCGCACCTGGCTGTCGCCGCCCAGACCGTGCGTGTGCATGGCCACCGCGGCCACCATCGTCCGGTGGCCACCTACCGTGGCCCCGAGTGTGCTCACCAGCGGCACACCGTGCCGGAGCACGGCGATGTCGGTGGTGGTGCCGCCGATGTCGCTGATGATCGCATCGTCGAGGCCGGTGAGGTGGGCAGCGCCGACGAGGCTGGCCGCAGGCCCCGACAGGATCGTCTCGATCGGTCGCTCGCGCACGAACGACGACGACACCAGCGATCCATCACCTCGCACCACCATCACCGGTGCATGCACGCCCTGATCGGTGAGCGTGCGTTCGGTGGTGGCCACCAGCCGGTCGATGATCGGGACCAGTCGTGCGTTGAGGATCGCCGTGACGGCACGCTTCGGTCCGTTGAGTTGCGCCGACAGCACATGGCTCGCCGTCACCGTGGCGCCGGTGAGCGACCTGATCGCTTCGGTGGCAGCCCGCTCGTGGGCCGGATTGCGGACACTGAACTGTGACATCACGGCGAAGCCCTCCACGCGGTCGGCGACAGCGGCCACCTCGGCGCGGAGCCGCTCGAGATCGAGCGGTGCCCGTTCGTTGCCGTGCGGGTCGTGACCACCGTCGAGCAGGATCATCGGATCCCCCGCCAGGGCGTCGCGGAGACCACCGCGTTCGATGACCTCGTCGTCGAAGCCGATGATCACCGCACACACCGGCCGGCCCGATCCTTCGACGAGCGCATTGGTGGCGAGCGTGGTGGACAGCGAGACGAGCTCGATCCGCCCAGGCCGGACACCGGCCTGGTGCAACGCACGGTCGATGGCACCGCGGATGCCGATGCTGAGGTCGTGGTGGGTGGTGGGCGCCTTGGCCTTTGCCACCACCACGCGGGCGCCCTCGTCGTACACCACGGCATCGGTGTACGTGCCGCCGGTGTCGATGCCGAGCAGCAGATGGCCGACCGCCACATGCGACGTGCCACGCTCCGGTCGGTCCGGATCGCTCGGGGGATCGCTCGGGGAGGTGGGGGGTCGGGGAGTGGCGTCGGTCATGTGTCTGGTCAGCCCGGAAGCGGGTCAGGCTAGCGTCGACCCCGATGGCCGAGCCCCTCCTGAACCGCCCCGATCCAGTCGCTCGCGCAGGCATCAGGGGCGCGCTCGTCGTCGTGCCGTGTCACCCGCTGCAGCCCACCTTGGAGTTCTTCACGAAGCGGCTGGGCATGCGTGTCGATGCGATCTTCCCCGCCGACGCGCCGTCCACCGCCGAGCTCTCCGGTCATGGCCTGATCCTGCGACTCGAACCCGACCAGCACGAAGCTCCCGGTGCGCACCTCACCTTGCGCGTCCGGTGTGACGAGCCAGCAGCCGTGGCGGGGGGCGACACGGTGCTCGTGGCACCGAACGGCACCCGGGTCGAGCTGGTCGCCACGACTCCTGCGCTCGTGCTGCCCCCGGTGCAGCAGTCGCTGGTGATCAGCCGACTGCGCGACGCCGAATCGTGGGGTGTCGGCCGGGCCGGGATGCAGTACCGCGACCTCATCCCCGGCCGCCAGGGCGGCCGGTTCATCGGTTCGCACATCCGCATCACCACCGACGGCGTCGTGGCCGACTACGTGCACCATCACCAGGTCCGTTTCCAGATGATCTACTGCCACAAGGGTTGGGTGCGTCTGGTGTACGAGGACCAGGGCGAGCCGTTCGTCCTCGAGCAGGGCGACTGTGTGCTGCAGCCGCCCGAGATCAGGCACCGGGTGTTGGAGAGCGGTGGCGGGCTCGAGGTGATCGAGCTCGGGTGCCCGGCCGAGCACGAGACCCTCGCCGACCACACGATGCCATTGCCCACTGCGCACCTCGCTGCCGACAGGGACTTCGGTGGTCAGCGTTTCGTGCGTCACGACGCGTCCGAGGCCGCATGGCACCCCTGGCGGTTCGGTGGCTTCGACCATCGCGACATCGGGATCGGCGAGGCCACCGACGGACTCGCCGGCGTGCGGGTCGCCCGTCCGGCCGGTGCCGATCGCACCCCTCCGAGCACCCACGATGCGGAGTTCGTGTTCGGGTTCGTGCTGCACGGTTCGTGCACGCTCGAGTGCGAGGGCCACGCGCCCGTCGCTCTGCTCGACGGTGACACCTTCGTGATCCCAGCCGGGATGGTGCACGCGTTGACGTCGTGCAGCGCCGATCTCGAGCTCCTCGACGTCACACTCCCTGCCTTCGTGCCCACCACCCTCGTCTGATCCCCCCGTATTCGACTCGAGCCGCGAACGGGGTGCGGTCAGCCGCTGTTGCGCAGGCCGGCGGCGATGCCGTTGATGGTGAGCTGGATGCCACGGGGTACCCGCTCGTCGTGGTCGCCGGCGCGGTGACGTTGCAGCAGGTCGACCTGCAGCTCGTGCAGCGGGTCGAGGTACGGGAACCGGTTGCGGATGCTGCGGGCCAGCGTGGGGTTGTCGCCGAGCAGCGGGGCCTCGGTGACCTCGCGCACCCAGTGCACGGTTCTTTCGTGCTCGGCCGCGATGGCCGACAGCACACGGTTGCCTGCCACCGTGTCGGTCACCAGGTCGCCGTAGCGGCGGGCGATGTCGAGGTCGGTCTTGGCGAGCACCATCCCCATGTTCGACATGGTGGTCCGGAACACCGGCCAGGTGCGGTGCATGTGTCGCAGCGCCGAGAGCCGGTCGGCATCGTCTCCCACCCAACCGGCGAACGCACTGCCAGCACCGAACCAGCCCGGCAGCATGAGCCGGCACTGGCTCCAGCTGAACACCCACGGGATCGCGCGCAGGTCTTCGATCCGGTTGCTCGCCGTCCGCGATGCGGGGCGGCTGCCGATGTTGAGCATGCTGATCTCGTTGATCGGCGTGAGCGCGCGGAACACGCTGACGAAGTCGGCGTCGCCGTACACCAGCTCGCGATACGCGGACAGCGACCTGTCGGCGATGTCGTCCATGATCGGGACGAACTCCGGGTCCGCAGTCGATCCGCCGGCGCCCACCGTGGCCTCCGCCGCGGCCGAGACCAGCGCCTCGAGGCTGCGCCGGGCCAGATCGCGGTTGGCGTAGCGGGCAGCGATCACCTCGCCCTGCTCGGTGAGGCGGAGCGTCGCGTCGACAGCTCCAGGTGGCTGGGCCACGATCGCGTCGTAGCTCGGTCCACCGCCGCGACCGACGGTGCCGCCCCGGCCATGGAAGAAGCGCAGCCGGACGCCCTCGGTTCGACATGTCTCGACGAGCTGCACCTGCGCCCGATAGAGCGCCCAGTTGGCGGCGAGGTATCCGCCGTCCTTGTTGCTGTCGGAGTAGCCGAGCATCACCTCCTGCAGCCCGCCACGACAGCGGTCGAGCCACGTGCGGTACTCGGGCACCTGCAGCAACTCGCTCACCACGGCTGCCGACGATCGCAGGTCGTCGATCGTCTCGAACAGCGGCACGATGTCGACGGCCAGATGAGGATCGATACCGGGCCGCAACAGGCCCGCCTCGCGGAGCATCGTCGCAACCTCGAGCACGTCGCTGACCGAGTTGCACTTGGAGATCACCGCGTGGGCGATGATCCGCTCACCGAAGCGGTCGACGGCCCGCGCCGCGGTCTCGACGATGGCGAGCTCGTTGGCCGTCTCGTCCGAGCACGCGAGCGAACGGTGGAGCAGCGGCCGTGCGGTCGCGAGCTCGCGTCGCAGCACAGCGACCCGCTCGTGCTCGTCGAGCGCGAGGTAGTCGCCCACCACGCCGCCGCTGCGCAGCAGCTCGGCCACCACCCGCTCGTGCACGTCACTGTTCTGGCGGAGGTCGAGGGTGCAGAGGTGGAAGCCGAACAGCTCGACTGCAGTGCGAGCTGGCGCGACGTGTGCATCGGCGAGTGCGCCGGCACCGTGCAACCGCAACGACGCCTCCACCACACCGAGGTCGTCGGCCAGCTGATCGGCCGTGTCGTAGGGCGCGAGCAGCGCGTGCGCCGGTGGCCCTGGCACGCTGCCGAGTGCTGAGGTCGCGGTTGCGGCCAGCCGTGCGTACATCCCGCGCAGCGCACGTCGATACGGCTCGTCGGCGCGGAACGGCGAGTCATCGCCGGATGCGTCGGCCAGCGCGAACAACTCGGCCGACGGCTGCACGAGGCGTGACGACATCGACAGTTCGATCGACAACCGTTGCAACGACGTGAGGTGGTGGGTGAGCGCTGTGCGCGCTTGCAGGTCGACGGCGAGCTGCAACACCTCTGCGGTCACGAACGGGTTGCCGTCGCGATCGCCCCCGATCCACGATCCCATGCGGATCACGGGCTGCACCCGACCGTGGTCGGCAACCGCACGTGGTTCGAGTGCGTCGACCGTTCGCTGCACATCCGATTGCAGCGAGGTGAGCACGTCGATCAGCGTGAGCTCGTAGTACCGGAGGGCTTCGGCGATCTCGTCGCGCACACGCAGCTTCGACAGGCGCAGCAGGGCGGTCTGCCACAGGGTGAGGACCTGCAGGTGCAGGTCTCGCTCCCATGCGGCGGCCTCGTGGGCGTCCATCTGCGCCCGGCCGCGCCAGTCGAGCAGGTCGGCGATGCGGCGCTGCACGTCGAGGATCGTCTTGCGGCGCACCTCGGTCGGGTGCGCAGTGAGCACGGGGCTCACCTCCAGCCGGCGGAGCACGCTGGCGACCTCGACGGGATCGTGCAGGTGCGAGGTGAGCGTGTCGACCGCATGCTGCAGCGTGCCCGGTCGTGCCGGCGCGTCGGTGCCGCGGTAGTGGCGCCGACGGCGCACCTGGTGCACGTCCTCGGCGATGTTCGCCAGCAGCGAGAACCAGCTGAGTGCACGGATCACGTGGATCGCGATGCCGGGTTCGACACCGTCGAGCAGGGCCCCGAGGTCGCCGGCGTCGAGTTGGCCCTGTGCCCGCCGCACGCTCACGGCGTGGCGGCGCACCTCCTCGACGACCCCGTACACCTCGTCTCCGGCCTGGTCGCGGATCACGTCGCCGAGCAATCGTCCGAGCAGCCGGATGTCCTCACTCAGCGCAGCATCGGCGGCATCGGCGGTCTCGGCCGCACCGGCAGCGAGGGTCGGGTCGGGGTGGGGGTCGGTTCCGGCCATCCGCCCATTGTGGACGACCCGACGACCCCTGTCGTGCCGATCCGACCGTTCGTGCCGATGGTGCCCCTCTCGTCCGGGCGTGGCCGCGGCGGCGACCTGATCAGCGGACCGAGCGACGGCGGAACTGGCGGAGCGCGACGAGCGCGACGAGCGCGACCGGGATCAGCGCCGCCAGCCGGAGCGGGTCCCAACGGGCCTCGCTGTCGACGGCGGCGATCGCCGGCACCATCAGCCCGACGAAGAACAGCGCGAACACACCGAGGGCGACGGTGGCCTGTGTCGGTGCCCACGCGTCGACCGAGGCACCCAGCGTGTCATCCGGTGGCTCATCTGCTGGCTCTTGCGTCGGGCCGGTCGACTTCGAGAACACGATCGTCGTCACGGCCACGACGAGTGCACCGAGGCAGAGCGCTGCGGTGAGCCATGGCAGCCAGCCGGGTGTCGGCTGGCTGTCGCGAAAGCGCGGGAACCGCACCATCGTCCATCCGAACCCGACCCCGAAACCGACCATGCCGACGGCAACCGATGCCAGCAGGACGAGACGCGCGACCCGGTCGGTGGGCATCGGGCGATCGTATCGGCGTGGATGTTCGACGGCATCGACGTCGACGTGTGCGTGCGGACCTGGCGGGTCAGGTGACCAGTTGCAGCAGCACCGGTGGATCGGGACACTCAGAGCCGGCGGCCAGCACGTAGCGATCGGGGCGCACCACCACCACATCGGCCGGCGGCACACAGGCGTCGAGCACCGCTGCCCACTCCGATCCTGCGGCGGCGTCGACGATCACCGCTCCGGCGCCCTCCCACGAGTCGACGGCCGACGAACGCGCTGCCGACGTGCGCAGCACCACGAGGACGCGATCACCCACCACGTCGTCGGACAGTCGCCCGTCGATCAGCACCTGCACGGCCTGCGATCCACCACCGGCGAGCACCAGCGGTCCGGTGATCAGTGCCGGCATCAGGCCGTCGCCATCATCGCTGCCGCCATCATCGCTGCCGCCATGATCGCTGCCGCCATGATCGCTGCCGCCGCTGCCGCCGTCGCGCTGGGATGCCTCGCTGACCGCACGTGCCGCGAGCATGGCCGTGTCCCGGTCGGCGGCGGCCTCGACGTCGGTGGTGCAGATGAGCCTGCCGAATCCCACCGCCGCCTCGACGATCGAGCGCACGTGCGGTTCGCGTTCGGCCTGGTAGGTGTCGAGCAGCCCGTCGTCGCTGCGTCCGGTCGCCACCCGGGCGAGCTTCCACGCGAGGTTGGCTGCATCGCGGATGCCCGAGCACATGCCCTGGCCGAGGAAGGGTGGCATCTGGTGTGCAGCGTCGCCGGCGAGCAGCACCCGGCCATCGCGCCACCGATGGGCGATGAGACCGTGGAACGTGTAGACGGCGGAGCGCTCGATCGTCACAGTGGCCGGGTCGATCCACGGTGCCATCAGGTCGAGCATCACGTCGGTGTGCTGGATCCACGCCGGATCCTCGCCGGGGAGCAGCATGAACTCGAACCTGAACCGGGGTGGCGGCATCGGTACGAGCGTGTGCGGCCGTGTGGGATCGCACACCTGGAAGCAGACGTCCGACGGGGGCGCCACACCGTCAGCGAGCAGCAGGTCGAGTACGAGCCAGGGTTCCTCGAAGCCGAGATCGTCCATCGTGGTGCCGATCGCCTTGCGCACCGTGCTGCGCGCGCCGTCGCAGGCGACCACCCAGCTCGCATCGATGGACGTGCCGTCGGTCAGGTGGGCGATGACGTGATCGTCGTGCTGCTCGAGTGATACGAGCTCTGTCCTCACCCGCACCTCGACGCCCAGGCGCTCGGCGCGGTTGCGCAGCGCACGGTCGAAGCCGGGTTGGTGGAACAGCACCGAGGCGGGGAAGCCAGACCTGGTGCGGCTTGCCGAGCGCATCGACAGCAACACCTGTCGGTCGGCGGTGAGGAAATCCATGCCCGGCAGCGGACGGGTGCTCGGCTGCACGTCGTCGAGCGCCCCGAGCTCTTGGACGATGCGCATGATCTCCTGGTCGAAGTGCGCCGCCCGCGGCAGCGGGTACACATCCGCGTCTCGGTCGATCGCGACCACGTCGAGGCCACGCATCGCGAGCAGGCCGGCCATGGTGGCGCCGACGGGCCCGAACCCGACGACGAGCACGTCGTGTCGGCTCACGAGCGTGCACCCCAGGCAGCCTGCAGCTCGGGCAGATCGGTGGGAACGATGAACTCGGCGGGGATCGCCGGACCCCACGAGTTGGCCACGTGCTCGAAACCGAACGGGGTGCGGCCGTCGCGTGCCCACTCGTCGTCGTCGTCGATCACGTCCATGTCGCTGAACAGCTCGAGGAACGACCCTGCCGGATCACGCAGGTACCAGTAGTAGTTCGAGCCGATGAAGTGGCGGCCGAAACCCCACGCCTGCCGGTCGGGGTCGGTGCGCAGCAGCGCCGTCGCAGCATGCCCGAGGTGGTCGACGTCGTCGCACTCCCACGAGTAGTGCTGCAGCATCGGCACGGGAGATCCGACCAGACCGATGTTGTGGTGGTCGGTCGAGCACCGGAGGAAGGCGATGATGCCTTCCACCTCGTCGCTCACCTTGCAGCCGAGCCCCACCAGGAGATCGCGGGTGGCGGCGATGTCGGGTGTGCCGATCACGAGGTGCCCGAGGCGGCGGGGTGGGCGGGGGGTGCCGAACGCCCCCGTCGCGCGCGTGTTGCGGCGGACGGTGTGTCCGGGCGCGTTGTCGGTGATGGCAGCGGGTGGTGTCTGCGGCGGCAGCGGATCGGCCACGCGTACACGGAAGGTCACCTGGCTGTGCGGGTCGATGGCCGTCAGCTCCCCGTCGGTGCTCCGGGTGATGGCGGCGCCGAGCTCGCCCAGGCGAGTGGCCACCTCGTCGACGGTGCGGTCGCTGTCAGCGCCCAACGACACCTCGAGCAGGCGGCGGAAGGCGTACTGCTCGACGCTCACCAGCGGCCCGGCGTCGGTGCCGGCATAGGTTCCGGTCGACGGTTGGCGGAGTCCGAGCTCGTCGTAGAAGCCTCCCAACACGTCGGGTGCCGGCACCCCGATGCGCATCCCGAGCAGACGGTGGAGGCCCATCATCCATCTGCCGTCGTGGTTGCCGTCGTGGTTGCCGTCGTGGTTGCCGTCGTGGTTGCCGTCGTGGTTGCCGTTCTGGATGCCGTCGTGGATGTCGGTGTGACGCAGCGGTTGCGCAGTTCGCCGATCACGTCGGCGCCGGACACGACCGTCTCGCCGTCGGCGAGGAAGCGGTTGCGGGCCATGCCCACCCCGTCGGGCGTGCCGGTGAAGATCACGTCGCCCGGCTCGAGCGTGCAGATGCTCGACAGGTACGACACGAGGCTGGCGACGGGGAAGATGAGATCGTTCGTGCGGCCGTCCTGCATCCGCTCGCCGGCCACGTCGCACCACAGCGCGATGTTGTCCGGGTCGGGGAACTGGTCGACCGACACGAGGGCCGGACCGATCGGCCCGTAGGTGTCGTAGCTCTTGCCGAGCGAGAACTGGGGTGGCTTGCCGGTGAGCTGCACCGTGCGGTCGGAGATGTCCTGGCCGAGAGTCAGGCCGGCGACGTGCGACCAGGCGTCGGTCTCGTCGATGTGGCGCCCGCCGGTGCCGATGACCGCGACCAGTTCCACCTCCCAGTCGACCGAGGGACCACTCAGTTCGATGTCGGCCGTCGGCCCCACGAGACAGCTGGGGAACTTGGTGAAGGTGAGGGGGGCGGGCGGCAGCTCCATGCCGCTCTCGGCTGCATGACGGCCGTAGTTGAGGCCGATGGCGAACACCTTCGTGGGACGGGGGACGCACACGCCCGGAACGACGTCGGCGACCGCACCGTCGGGGGTGCGGGAAGTGGCGGCGTCGTGCAGTGCGTGGAGCTCGGTGTGGCGGGCGATGGCGCGCATCGGATCGGCGAGGGTGGCGTCGCCCGAGAGCGTGGCGAGGTCGTGCCAGTGCTCGTCGGTCTGGAGTGCGGCGCGGCCACCGATGGCGAGGAGTCGGAACATGGACCCATTATCCATAGATGATCGTCTCGATGCACGAAGGACTCCGTGATCGCGTTCCACGATGCGCCATCCGCGCCACCGACGTCGTCGACGCGGCCGTGCCGGGCATTCCACTGGGCATCCCACCGGGCGTCGGCGGTTTGCCGATTTCTTGAGGGTGTGCTTCGCCTTCTTGACGACATCCGTGGCGCCCAGACCAGATCTCGAGCTGCAGGTGCGGACAGTCGAGATCATGCCCGTCGATCCTCGGTGCGTGGACACACACCTGCCCGTGCAACCGCCTGCAGCGATCGATCGCGCCCACCAGCTGCTGGTGGGTCGATCGATCCTCGTGGTCGACGACGACCCGGTGATGGGCAAGCTGTACTCCGCCGGCCTCGGAGCCAGGGGCGCCGAAGTGACGGTGGCGGCCACGAGCGAGGCGGCCCTCGATCTCCTGCTCGACGGGTCGTACGACCTGATCATCGCCGACAAGTCGTTGCCGGGACTCTCCGGTGACGAGTTGGTGCGAGCCCTGCGCGAAACCGACCAGAACGCGATGCGCCCGATCATCATGGTGTCGGGCCACGCGGACGTCGCCGAGCGAATGCTGTCGTACGACGCGGGTGTCACCGACTACGTGATCAAGCCCGTCTCGATGACCGAGCTGATGGCGAAGGTCTCGGCGCTGCTCCGCCACGGTGATGCGATGCGTACGTCCACGGTGCGGGCCACTCGGGCCGAACAGGACGCGATGCGTGATCGCCTGGTCGAGCGTGCCTGGCAGCCCCACTTCCAACCGATCGTGCGGCTCAGCGACCTCGCCGTGATCGGCTACGAAGCGCTCACCCGCTTCGATGACGGCGTGAACCCGGAGACCTGCTTCGACGCGGCGCGGCGCAGCGGCATGGGCCCCGAGCTCGAGATAGCCGTGCTCGAGGATGCGCTCCTGGCAGCGGTCGACCTCCCCCCCGACTCGTGGGTCAGCGTCAACGCCTCACCCTCGACGATCATGGACCCTGCGTTCGGTCGCGTGATCGCCAAGGCGACGGCACGGATCGTGATCGAACTGCTCGAGACCGAACCGGTCGGCGACCATCCCGACATGCTCGAGCGGGTCGCGAACCTGCCGGGTTCGCCGCTGCTCGCGTGCGACGACACCGGCTCGGGCTGGGCCGGCCTGCGCCAACTCGTCGAACTGCGACCGCAGGTCGTGAAGCTCGATCGCG
>Ga0335397_10009344_pt1 | contig 12246 bp, 13 predicted proteins | sample MAT04_FD_205740 | JGI IMG/M metagenome (GOLD analysis project Ga0335397, IMG submission 205740) | Freshwater microbial communities from Lake Fryxell liftoff mats and glacier meltwater in Antarctica - MAT-04 (spades assembly) (version 2) ...
CGCGGGAGCGTTCACCCAGCTTGGGCGATGAACGCTGCGCCGCGGGTATCGGTCGTCGCCTCGCCCGCGTGCAGGTCAGCGGTTCGCCGATTGGCCAAACTGGGCAATCGTCCACGAGCACGTCCTCAGATTGGGCGACGGCGATCGACAGAGCGCCGATCGCCGCGGGCTGAGCGGCCACGAACAGGATCTGGCCCCGCTGTTTCAGCTTCCCAATCAGGGCACGCAGTTTGGTCTTCTCGTTCGGCAGGGCCTTGTCGAGGAGCACCTTCCCAGCCCGGTTCATGGCGACTGCGTGGTGCTCGCCCTTGCGAACATGGACGCCGATGAAGACGTCAATGCTGTCGCAGCTGTCGATCAGGGACTCTCCGCTTCAGGTTCGTCGGTCGTCGGCCTGAACCGCGCATCAAGTCCCGGCATCCACGTTACGCACAGCACAGGACGGGTCTTGGTCAAGGCCTTATCGGAGATCATTCGACGCGAGTCGGGCCGGTGACAACACCCCATGGTCATCAGCGGCCGGGGATGGGCAATCATGCTGCGCCGACCGGTTGCCACGTTCAAGCGACCACACGGTCAAGAAATGTGAAGAAGGAAGCGGTGCTCCCAGCAACGGGTGCTGATGGGGGAGCCTTGTCTCAGTGGTGCTTCTGTTCGTGCTCGAGCTGAGCGACGTGAGCTAGCCGATCGACAAGTGCAGCGCACCCTCGGCCACCCCAGTCGGCGATTTCGCTGATGAGGTTCCCGACAGCGCGGAGTCGGCGTCCGTGAGCGACGGCTGACATGGTCGATCCCATTTTGGCGCTCGGCTCGCGGGACACGGTCGCGCAGTGGAGGTCGCCCCAGCGAGCCCGCGGGTTCACACCCATCGGGAGTCGGATGTCGCAGAGTTCAATGGTTGGCTTGGGCCCTGATCGTGAGCTGCGGCTACCAACTGGGAAATGTCCAGGCGATCCGCCGGTCCGCGCGCAAACTGCGCGATAACAATCGAGCGGATGGCGACATGCCCATATGAAGGCTGCTGAAGATGGTTCGATGCTTAATGGGGTGTTAGGTGCTGCCGCCTACATCCGCATTCAAGACCCCCGACTGAGATGGCCACAGGGTGAAAAAGGGGATTCGTTTGTAGCGGGCGTGGGTGCGGACCTGTGGGGCATGGCGCCATGCGCCATGCCCCACAGGTCGGTTTCTAGGCCGCCGCCCGCGCCACCGCGGGCTCCTGCACTGCGGTGGGTGCGGGCCGAAGGGCTACCGCGACCACAAGAGCGCCCACGACGGCGATAATCGCTGCTCCCACGAATGCGGCGGAGTAGCCGTCTGTGAGTGCAGGCGCATCGCCCGCGGCACCCGTAAACGCGGCAGCTACCGCCGTGAGTGCAGCGAGCCCGACTGCCGAACCGATCTGGTAGCTGGTATTGACCAGGCCGGCTGCGGTGCCCGTCTCCTCGGGCCGTGCACTCGAGATGGCCGTTCCAAGCGACGGGACGAAAGCTAGCGCCATTCCCAGCGCAGCCACGAGAGTAGCCGGAAGCACATCGACCGCATAATTGCCGTCTGGCCGGACAAATGCCAGCCAGCCGAGGCCCGCGCTGAGCAGGAGGAGACCGCTGACAATCATCGACTTGGCCCCAAATCGAGCCTGCAGACGAGGAGCGAGAGCGATCATGCCGACCACGATCAATGCGGTCATCGGCAGCAGTGCGGCACCGGATGCAAATGCTCCCGCTCCCAGAACCTGCTGAAGGTAGAGATTCAGGAAGAACCACATGGGAATCCACGATGCGCCGAGAAGCAACTGTGCGATGTTCGCAGCGCCGAGCTGTGGCGCCCTGAAGATGCCGAGCCGGAGGAGGGGCTGTCGACTGCGGGATTGGATGACGAAGAACAGAAGCAGCAGCACGACGCCGGCGATCAGCGCGGTCATCGTTTCAGTTGCGGCCCATCCGGCCTCTGGGGCGCGAACGATCCCGTAGACCAGTGCCGTAAGTCCGCCAGTGCCGGTTACTGCTCCGCCGATGTCAATTGACCCGCTGCGTGCCGGTATAGCCGGCAGCGCGAACGGTACCGCGACGATGACGAGGAGAGCGATGGGAATGGTGATGTAGAAGACCCAGGGCCAGCTGGCATATTCAGTGAGCACTCCGCCGAGGAACACACCAGCTGTTCCTCCGATCGGGGCGGCTGCACCATAGATCGCGAAGGCCTTCGGGAGGTCACGTGTTCCGCCGAAGAGTGTCATCAGCAAGGTGAGTGCGGCGGGGGCGATCAGTGCTGCACCCACTCCCTGCACGGCTCGACCCGCGATCTCAAAGGCGACTGTTCCGGCGGCTCCGGCCATGACGGAGCCGATGAGCAGTGCCACCCAACCTCCGACGAAGACCTTTCGTGCGCCGAGGAGGTCGGATAGTCGCCCGCCGAGCAGTAGCAGCCCTCCGAAGGCGACGACATAGGCGTTAAAAACCCACGACAGCGACTCGGGGGTGAACCCGAGTTCACGTTGGATGTCCGGTAATGCGACGCCGATGATCGACGTGTCCATGATGACCACGAATTGAGCAGTGGCGATGAGAGCCAAGCCCAACCAGCGCCGACCGCTTGTGCGGTCTTTAAGCGAACTCATTACAACTCCTTTGAATTGGACCGAGCCCATACCCGGTTGGGGTATACCATATACCCCCGGGGGGTAGTCTTGTCAATGTGACGTTCCGATACGGCGAGATCCGGCCCGGCCACCCCCGCGTGCATTGCCAGAAAAACCGAAGCCCCCGATATGCCTGCTGCGAACATGCTCCCGCGAAGCCTGCGATTGCCGGCTGTACTGCGCGAAGAACCGCAGTTCCGGCTGTTGTTCGTCGGCCAACTACTGTCCGTCTTTGGGGACCGCGTCACCGCCTTGGTCCTGCCGTTCGCCGTGCTGGCCGTCGGCGACGATGTAGGCCAGGTCGCGATCGTATCTGCGGCGCAATTCATTCCGTTTGCGCTGCTCGCTCTTCCCGCCGGCGTTTGGGCCGATCGCTTCGACCGCCGGATGCTGATCATCATCTCGGACGTCATCCGAATGATCTGTCAGGTCGCGGCCGCATTTTTGCTACTTTCGGGCTACGCGACTGTCGTGCACCTCGTTGTCGTTGCTGCCATATACGGGGCCGCTGACGCTTTCTTCACTCCCGCGTTCGCAGGGCTTCTTCCAGCTGTAGTCTCACCTCGCAACCTTCAACAAGCGAACGCGTTGCGCGGGGCACCGTTCTCGGTCAGTGCCATTGCCGGGCCGGCACTTGGTGCACTGTTGGTCGCGTTACTTGGCCGGGAGGTGCATTTCTTTTTGACGCGTTCACGTTTGCGGTCTCGATCTTCTGTTTCCTCCGGCTTCGGCAGACAGGATCGGCTTTGAAGCGGGCAGGCGCCGACGCTGGGTCAGAGTCGTTCTTTCGCAGCCTTCGTAATGGGTGGGCCGAAGTCCGCAGCCGGTCGTGGATTGTTGCGTTCCTCGGGGGTTGGAATGCCTATTCTCTTTTCGTTTTACCCGCCATCTTTGTTTTGGGGCCCGTTCTGTCGGAATCAGAGTTCGGGGGCGCGTCTGGCTGGGCGACAATGGTTGTAGCCTTCGGTGTCGGGTCGCTCATCGGCGATTTCGTACTTTTGAGGTGGCGTCCTCGGTTTGCCCTGCGAGTGGCTGCATTCGCACTCGTGGGGGCGTCATGCCAGGCCGCGATCATCGGGAGCGGTCTGGAGTTATGGGCTGTGGCTGGCCTGGAACTCCTTACGGGGATTTGTGTGACCCTGTGCTTCACTCTGTGGGCGACGAGCCTTCAGGAGCACATCCCGTCCACAGCGATCTCGCGAGTTTCAAGCTACGACTACCTGGCCAGCACCGGCATGATCCTTCTCGGAAACGTCGTTGCCGCGGTTGCTGCCACCGCGCTTGGAGTGGAGCAGGCCCTGCTAGTCATGTCGGCTGCAGCTGTGATCGTAGCGCTGGTCGTACTGTCGGTCCCCGCTGTCCGCCGCTTACCGCGCGCAATTCCGCCGGCACAACATGTGCAGCATGAGCCTGTGCCGTCCTGACGATGGCAATGGCGGTAGCTGAATCCCATTACTGTCTGCGTAGGAACGCAGAATCGCCGGTTCGGCCACCGTGGCCGGAGATTTCTACCACAGGTCGTTTGTTTCCAAACAATCCCGCAATACAGCAATGTCTACGGCTGATATGTAGCCGTTTTTGTCAAGTGGGCAGGGTGAAGCGGCGTCCAGGATGATCGTTCTCGGGCGCCGCTTCTGCTGTTCGTCGGGCCCGTGGCCTCGAACCGTGTCGGCGTCGATGTTCACGGGCAGGCTGATATGCGCGGGTTGGTTACCGCAGGGCGATGTGTTCGAGCTGGAGGGGTGCCGCGGGGCTAGGGTCAGGCGTCACACCACCCAGGGGTGCTGCTGTTCAGAGCTGTATAGCGGGTCACTCCAAGTGTTCGCCGACACGGGTCGGCCAGACGCCAGCTGTCTTCGGTCATCCGTGACGGCATGCCCGCGGTCAATAAGATTGCCGACATCGCGGCGCTGACAAGTGCTTTCGGCGAGGCGTCGCCGCTGTGTTTGCTCGAAGGTGCCGCGTCAGGTGCCAAGCCCGTCAGCACTCACGTCGGCGACGCTGCGCTGACGGTGCAAGACATTGGATGCGTCACGACACACGATCCCGCCGACATCGTCGGGGCCTGGGACGACGGTCTCACTCGACGAACAGAGCTACGCAGCCACGCTCTCGCTGCCCGCACTCGGTTCGGAGGCGACCGCATGATTGCCGAGTACGCCGCCGTCCTTCACAGCCTCCTCAGTAGCAATAGGGCTGTTGCCTGACAGGCGCTCTCCGTCACCGGATGGTCGATTCCGCGAGGGTTTCGTGGAGGTAGCTGTCTCCTCCTTGCTCGCCACATGGGTATAGATCGACACTGCTTCGACCCGCGGCTCCTCGCCCAGCCGGCACACGCTCGAAATGCAAGCGCGCTCGAGCCACACCATCCCGTCGCGTAACTCTTGAAGATTTTGACTCATCCACATTGACAACCTTACAATGTAGAGATAATATCCTTACAACATAAGTTTTGTGTCTTGAATAATGGATATGCCCATGCGTGTCAACTCGCCCATGCATGCGACCAAAGGAGAGCAACGATGAATACACCACCGGCAGATGCCCATACCGCAGCCCCCCGATCCGACACGATGATGGCAATCGTTCAAGATGAATATGGCGTGCCCAGCGAGGTTTTGCGCCTTGAACGAATCCCTCGACCCTCGATTGGTGAGAACGAGGTGCTGGTGCGCGTTCGTGCAGCAAGTGTGGACCCAGGCATTGCTCACATGGTCACGGGCCTTCCGTACCCGGTACGCCTTGCGAGCAAATCGCTTCGCGCTCCCAAAGGCCGCGTGCCCGGATTCGGACTCGCAGGCCAGGTGGTCAGCGTTGGCGCGAGTGTCACTGGCATTGTGGAAGGAGACAATGTGTTTGGCATCGGCGCCGGCTCATTCGCGGAATATTCTGTGTGCCGTGACGACAAGATCGCACTGATGCCCGACAACCTCGACTTCAATCACGCAGCAGCCATTCCAGTCTCCGGGCTCGCAGCGTTGCAGGGCCTGCGTGATCACGGGAAAGTGCAGGCCGGGTACAAGGTGCTTGTCGTGGGTGCGTCGGGTGGCGTTGGCACTTTCGCCGTGCAGATTGCGAAGGCCCTGGGCGCCGACGTAACTGGCGTCTGTAGTGCCTCCAAAGCCGACATGGTCCGCTCAATCGGAGCCGAACATGTCATCGACTACAAAAACGAGAACTTCGCCGATGGCGCGACCCGGTATGACGTTATCCTCGACACCGGCGGAAACAGCAATCTGGGTCACCTACGACGTGCGCTTTCTAGCCACGGGACTCTCGTCATCGTTGGCGGAGAAGCGAAGGGCCGTTGGTTCGGCGGCACCGATCGCATACTCCGCGCACTCATGCTCAACCCGTTCGTTACGCAGACCCTCCGAGCGTTCATCTCGACCGAGGATGCCCGAAACTTGCGTGCACTGGCAAAGTTCGCCTCCGCGGGCCAGCTCGTACCAGTGATGGATCAGAGCTACAGCCTCGCGAACGCGGTCTCAGGCATGCGCCGCCTGGAGGAGGGCCGCGCGAAAGGCAAGATCGTCGTCACGATACCTTGACTTCAGGGATGCAAACGCGATCTCGACCTCGCGAATCAATAGGTCAGGCGCTCCGAGAAGCTCGTCCAGCCGCCTGCACGGCGAGACGAAACGCAAGCTCCGCGAGATGAACGCGGGCGAGCTGCTCGAGGCGATCAACGACCAGAACGAAACGCTCTCGATCAGCTTGACGTTCGAAGAACGGGTCCGGCTAGTCGTCGATGATGCCTACTCCACCTTCACCCATTCCAAGGTCGCCACGCCAATCCGGCGGGCAGGGCTGCTCTATCCGAATGCGGATCTGCGCCGCATCGGCCGGCTCGACAAGCGCGGCCTGAACCGACCGCTGCTGACTCAGCTCGGCACCTGCTCGTTCGTGACTCAGCAACAGGACGTCGTCTTCCAGGAGTCTGGGTCGGGGTAGTCGTATTTGGGCTGCACGATCGCTGCACGCGCCTGCGAGCACCGCATCCGCGCCCACTACGTTCGAATGCCCAACCTCGAGGAGGCCCGGGTGGCCGCCCCAGACACCACCGGCGGCGCAGGGAAGTTCCTCCGCAAATACGCCGCGTTCACCAGGTCCGCGGGCCTTTCCGACAACGGACCCGGGATCGTTGTCCTGGGTCCTTTGGCCCGACGGATACCGCGAAGGCCCTCTATCTTCATCAGCCGCTCGACCGTGCAGCGGGCGACGCGTTGGCCATTCCGGTGCAGCTCGGCATGAACTTTCCGCACCCCGTAGACCCCGTAGCTGGCCTTATGGATCGCGTGGATCTTCTCCGTCAAGATCTCGTCCAACACCGCCCGCGTCGAGGGCGGCCGGCCTTTGGCCGCGTAATATATTTGCGGGGCGATCGGCAGGTGCCTGCAGACCGGCTCGACCCCGAACTCGTCCTTGTGATCATCGATGAACTGGATCATCTGCTCTGTGGGCAGTCGAGCTCCGCCGCGAAGAAAACCGACGCCGGTTTCAAAATCGCATTCGCCCGCCGAAGATCATGCACCTCCCGCTCCAACGCCACCAGGCGGGCATGCTCCTCGGTCGTCGTCCCGGGCCGTGCCCCTTCGTTGATCTCGGCTCGCTGAACCCACCCGCGAAGCGTGTCCGGCGGGACACCGAGCTGCTGCCCGACCCTCGTGCAGACCCGACGCCTGCCCCCAACTCATCACGCGCATCGAGCACAAGCTGAACCGCACGCCGTCGAAGTTCATCCGGATATCTACGTTGTGATGGCATTGGTCCTCATTCTCTTTCGGGGAGTCAAGAACCTCCGTTAAACCCGGGGCGAGACAGTCTGACTGATCGCCTGATCGAGCCGGTCCCGCCGGGCGACGGTCTCGACCACTGCTTCGTAGTGCGCGTCGAATGCCGTCGTGAAAGCGAGGTCGCCGCCGCGGTGCGACCGCAGCCACACATCGTACTTCTGCGTCCAGGCGTCACCGTCCGCATAGATGAACCCGTGCCGCAGCAGCAGCTTCGACAACCGGTGCCTTGCGGACATCAGATCCTGCGGAATGTCCTCGCGGGAACGCACCAAATCCCGTGCGGTCTCCTCCTCGACGGACGGCACCGTGATCGCGGTGATCTCGTCCGGCTTCAGCAACCGGGCCAGATCAAACGCGTCCCGTGAATCGGTCTTCACCCGATCACCCGCGGGGAGTTGCAGCTTCGACAACGCAGGCGATCTCTGCCTCGGTCAGCAGCCGGAATAGGCCGAAGCCGGTTGGGCCCGCCTCGTAGGTTGCCGCCGACGTCCCCCGGCATGGACCGGATCCAGCCGACAACCTCGGCCATGTCATACCCGAATCTTCGGCGAACGACCTCGCCGGGCTGAAGATCGATGGCGCAACCCGCAATCGATCGCGCGTGCACATCCACTCCAACGATATTACAAACCGTGATCCCACGACTACTTGAACGGAGGCCCCAGCCTTAAGGGCTGAACACCCTCATATCGTCTAGTCCCGCTCGCGTGCAATTGCGTCAAGCACCAAGTCGAGGCCGAACTCAAAATCGTTCGCATAGCGGTATCCGGGCTGCAGCACCTGATTCGCGGTCAGTTCCGCGAGATAGGGGTACTCGGCGGCCGGCAAGTCGGTGAGCAGGATTTGCGCCACGATCGCCGCCTCTTCCTCCGTTTTGAGTGGCAGGCTCTTTTCCCGCATGGCAAAGCCGTACACGTAGCTGTCGATCGCCGAAATTGCGTGTGCGGTGAGAGCGAGCGACAATCCGCCGTTGCGAAGGGTGCCGAGCGCAGTGTCCAGGTGCCGCAGAGTGCCAGGGCCGGGGGCTGTTCCCGAATCTTTCACGGACGTCGCCCAGGGATGACGCGATAGTGCATCGCGGAACGAAACCGAGCGCTTACGGATCGCGGTCTTCCAGTCGTCGCTGAGCGACGGCAGCTCGATATCGGCGAAGACAGCGTCGATCATGCCTGTGAGGAGATCCTCCTTATTCGCTACATGCGCGTAGATCGACATCGCCTCGACGCCCAGTTTCTCGCCGAGCCGACGCATCGTGAGCGAGTCGAGACCATCCCTGTCGGCGAGCTCAATGGCAGCCGTCAGTACCTTCTCGCGATTCAAACGCGACCTCGTAACACCATCCCGCGTGGTCGCTCTCAACAGCTTCGACTTTTTCATGTTGACAACCTTACATTGTAGGGATACTGTCCTTACTACATAAGCTTACAGCATAAGGAAGAGGACACAATGAACGCCCTATTGAACAGCTCGAGTCACACGCCACTTCGCTCCGCGGACACCGCCAAGTCACAGCGCTCGGCCAGTCTGGTCGCCGGCCTCGCTCTGGCGTTGATGGCCGTCCTGTCCGGCTTCGGCGTCTTCGGCGCAATCCAGCCATCCATCACCCCCGGAAACGCGGAGGCGACGGCCGCGGCCATTCTCGGCTCTGAACTGATGTTCCGGCTCGGAATCGCCAGCCTGATTCTGGTCATCGTGCTCGACGTCATCGCGGCGAGCGCCCTGTACACCGTGTTTGCGCCGGTGAACCAAAGCCTCTCGAGAATGGCCGCCTGGTTCCGGCTCGCCTACAGCGTCGTATTCCTCGTTGCGATCCTGCAGCTTCCCATCGCCGTGTCTCTTCTGGCCGAACCCGTCGCAGCATTGCGCGCGATCGAGGCGTTCTACACGATCTGGTACATCGGGCTCATCCTTTTCGGCTTCCACCTCCTGCTCATCGGCTACCTCGCGTTCCGGTCCGGTTTCATGGCGAAGGTCTTCGGCATTCTGCTCATCCTCGCCGGCATCGGCTACGCCGTCGACGGCTTCGGTCTCGTGATCATCCCCGACTTCACCGCCTTCCTCGGCCAATTCCTTTTCGTCGGCGAGGTTGTGCTGATCTTCTGGCTGCTTATCAAGGGTCGCCGCCTCACCAACTAACAAATCAGGCGCTTCGGTCGCGACCATTCAGACTGCCGACCGAAGCGCTTCACAACGCCAACTCATTCGAGGAGTAACAGCAATGAACAGCACAACGATGACGAAGCCGGTGCTCGCGGCCCGCGGCATCCGCAAGTCGTATGGCCGCGGCACGGCGCGCTTCGACGCCCTCGATGGTGTCTCGCTGGAGGTGTATGCGGGCCAATCGATCGCGATCGTTGGCAAGAGCGGTTCTGGTAAGTCCACCCTCATGCATCTGCTGGCCCTGCTGGACAGCCCGGACGCCGGCGAAGTCATGGTCGGAGAGACCGACGCGAAGGAGCTCAGCGTGAAGCAGGTGAGCAGGATGCGCAATGAAGACTTCGGGTTCGTGTTCCAACAGTTCTTCCTCAACCCCAACGCCACAGTGCTCGACAACGTCGTATTGCCGCTCACAATCGCCGGCGTTGCCGCTGGTGAGCGCAAGGCCCGCGGAATGGCGGCGCTGCAACAGCTCGAACTCGACGACAAAGCCAAGAACAAGGCCGTGAATCTTTCGGGCGGTCAGAAGCAGCGGGTCGTCATCGCCCGTGCGCTGGTCAACAACCCCAAGGTGATCTTCGCCGACGAACCAACCGGCAATCTCGACACGATGACCGGCGCGCTGGTCGAGGACATCCTCTTCTCGCTCAACAAAGACAAGGGGATCACGCTGGTGATCGTCACCCACGATCCAGAGCTAGCCGCGCGATGCGACCGGCAGATCTTCATCCGAGACGGGCGCGAAGTCGGCTCCCTCGAGAACCCAGGAGCAGCACAGTGAACGTCCTCGACATCATCGCAACCGCGGTGGGCAACACCTTTCGCAGCAAACTCCGCACCACCCTCACCGTGGTCGCCATCTTCATCGGCGCCTTCACCCTCACCCTGACCAGCGCCATCGGCACCGGGGTTTCGAGCTACCTCGATGTCCAACTCGCATCTGTCGGCACCACCGACGTGCTCTCGATTTCAAAGACGGCCGAGGATGCGCCCGGCCTCGGCGACGGCCCCGCCAAATACGATCCGGAACAGGCGAGAGCGGATGGCGTACCGAGCCCCGAAGCAGGGTTCTCAACGGGAGTTCTCACCAACAGTGACCTCGACAAAATCGGGAGCACCAGCGGTATTCGCGACGTGAACGCGGTCGTCAGCCTCACCGCAAGCTACATAGAGCACGACAACAACGGCAAGTATCAGGTGGCGGTCAGCGAGAACGCCGACCTGACCACGGCGGACCTGGCCTCGGGCTCGCAGCTGACGGACAGCGCCGACGACAACCAGATCCTCCTTCCCGCCTCCTACCTCGAGACCCTCGGGCTGGGAGCCGCCGACGCCGCGATCGGGAAGACGGTGACCATTGGCATCGCCGACTACAACGGCGCAATGCACGAGGTTCATGCCACCATCACCGGCGTGCAGAACCTGACGCTCCTGGGCGCGGGCGTTCGCCTCAACCAGGCATTGACCAATGAACTGTTCACCGTGCAGACGGACGGCGAGCCGGTCGATTACGAGCGGGGCTACTTTCTGGCCTCAGCCCATTTCGACCCCGCCTCCTCCGAGGAGCAGGTCGCTGCCATCAAGGCCGACCTCGCCGAGCAGGGCTACACCGCGCAAACCCTCGCCGACCAGATTGGCGTGTTCCAGGCGATCCTCACCGGGATCGTGGCTGTCCTCAACGGGTTTGGCCTCATTGCGCTTCTCGCGGCAGCGTTCGGCATCATCAACACCCTTCTCATGAGCGTGCAGGAGCGAACTCGCGAGATCGGCCTCATGAAGGCCATGGGCATGGGCGGCGGAAGGGTCTTCGCCCTGTTCAGCGTCGAGGCGATCTTCATCGGATTCCTCGGAAGCGCCCTCGGCGCCCTCGCCGCCATTGCGGCAGGCTCGATTGCGAGCAACGTGTTGGCGAACACCGTGCTCGCCGACCTGCAGGGCCTCCAGGTGCTGCAGTTCGCGCCCGGCCGAGTGGCCGGCATCGTCCTCCTGGTGATGCTCATAGCGTTCCTTGCGAGCACGCTTCCCGCACGACGCGCCTCGCGTCAGAACCCCATCGATGCGCTCCGGTACGAGTAGCGTCCCAACCACCTACCCCAATAGAAGGATCGAAACCATGAAGGCAATCGTCTCCCGCAGCTACGGCGCACCCGAATCGCTGCACATCGAAGACGTGGCAAAGCCCGTTCCCGGCGACAACGACGTTCTAGTTCTCAATCGCGCCTCTGTGGTAACCGCCGCGATGTGCGAGGCGAGGGCGGGCTCGCCTCTGACCCGCATGTACTTCGGCCTTCGCAAGCCGAAATGGCCCATCCTCGGGACGAACTTCTCCGGCGAAATTGAGGCAGTGGGCAGCTCCATAGTTGGCTTCCAAGTTGGAGACCGTGTCTCCGGCGTCAACGTGACCAACTTCGGTGCCTATGCCGAGTACGGCGTCGTGCCACAAGACGGGGTAGTCGCGGCGAAGCCGAGCAACCTCAGCGACGAGGAGGCTGTTGCCGTCTTCGACGGATCGATCACGGCGCTGCCGTTCCTCCGCGACGGAGCCCGCCTCCGCAGCGGCCAGTCCATTCTCATCAACGGCGCCTCCGGAGCCGTCGGCTCGGCCGCAATCCAACTCGCCAAGCACTATGGCGCCACGGTCACCGCCGTATG
>Ga0335397_10009350_pt1 | contig 12238 bp, 17 predicted proteins | sample MAT04_FD_205740 | JGI IMG/M metagenome (GOLD analysis project Ga0335397, IMG submission 205740) | Freshwater microbial communities from Lake Fryxell liftoff mats and glacier meltwater in Antarctica - MAT-04 (spades assembly) (version 2) ...
ATGCTTCGCGTACACGCGAATCAACCAACCCGCCTTGATAGAGCAGCCAGCCAAATTCAAGACCAATGCTGCCGCCCCGCGAGGAATTGATTAATGCGGAGGGGTTGCGGCTATCGCTGTAATTGGCCGCCAAATCCAGGGTGGGCAGATGGCCGGCGCGCAGACGCTCGACATCGCGTCGCGCCAACTCCAACGCGGACTGATTGAGGCTGACGGCGAGACTGCCTTCTTCTGCTTGTTTGACCCAGGCATCCATATTGTCGGGTTCCGGCAAGGTCAGTCTGACGCCTTCCGTCAAACGAGCTAATTCGGGGCTTTCGCTGTTGATGATTTTTTCCAGCGAACGACGTTTCACTTCCAGATCGTTCATCGCGGCAATTTCCTGCGCCACGGTCAGGTCATAGCGGGCCTGGGCTTCATGCGTATCGGTAATAGTGGAAGCCCCCACCTCAAAACTCTTGCGCGCCTGCGCCAGCTGTTCGGCAAAAGCCTGCTTCTGCGATTGTGCGGTTGCGAGCACATCTTGCGCCTGCAACACCGCGAAGTAGGACTGCGCCACAGACAAAAGCAACTTTTGCTCTGCCAGCTGCAATTGCTGTTTGGACAGTAACGCCTGAATCTTGGCCTGCGCGTAGGTTTCCAGGTTCTGTTTGCGGTAGATCGGCTGCGTCAGGGTCAACGAAATGCTGCGCGAATCGTAGTCGGAAGTAACGCCATTGCTGCGCGACTCGTTTTGACGTGCATTGGCGCCAAGGTTAACGGTGGGTAGCAATCCCGCCCTGCCCTGAGGAATCTTCTCCTGCCCCGCCTTGAAACTCTCTCGGGCTGCGGCGTATTCGGCATCGTTTTCACGTGCCAATTGATACACAGCACCCAGATTGGCGTTTCCGGCCATGGCAGGCAGGGCGCACAACAGCACAGCAAAAACCAAGGTCTGGCGGATCATTTTTTCACTCATTCAATAAGTCGGCATCTGGCGATCAATCTCTTTCGCCCAGGCATCGACGCCGCCGGTCAGATTGATCACATTTTCAAAACCATTATGTTCAAGGAAGCGGGCGACATGAAAACTGCGTACGCCGTGATGGCAGATCACCACGGTTTCCTGATCTGGGTCGAGTTCGGAAAAAGTTGATTGAAACTGGCTCATCGGCATCAATTTTGCGCCTTCGAGATGACAGCGCTCGAACTCCCAGGTTTCCCGCACATCAAGCAATAACGGTTTTTCGCGTTGCGGATCATCGAGCCAGACCTTCAACTCAGCGGGCGGAAGTTGCCGCATCAGAAAACAAACCGCTCCGGTGCCAAGGCATTCTTTAACGCAGGCACGCTGGTTTCAAACAAACGGTCAGTCCGGTTGGAGGCGGACGCAAGGCAGGTTACCAGCGTCGCCGCCATCGCATCGCCTTCGCCGACAATGGCGAACAGACGTCCGCCAGGGCTCAGCCGATTCAAATAGGCCGGCGGCAACAATGGGGTGGAACCGGTGAGCACGATGACATCGAAGCCGCCATCATCGGCCCAGTCTTGCGCGGCATCGCCCGGGCGAGTCTGGATATTGGTCAGCCCATGCGCCTTGAATTTGCGCTCGGCTTCATTTTTCAGGTCAGGCCGTATTTCTACGCTGACCACAACACCGGCTTGATGCGCCAGCAAGGCGGTGAAATAACCGCTGCCGGTGCCGACTTCGAGAACCCGATCCTGGTCACGCAATTGCAACGCCTGCAACGCGCGCGCCTCGATTTTCGGTGCCCACATGACTTCACCGTCGCCGAGCGGAATTTCCATGTCGACAAATGCCAACGACCGATAGACCTGCGGCACATAGTCCTCCCGTTTCACCATGTGCAACAGATCCAGCACTTTGGGATCGAGAACGTCCCAGGGACGAATCTGCTGTTCAACCATATTGAAGCGCGCTTGTTCGTAGTCCATTGCCGGTACATCCAAAATTAGAATTGGGTTTGATTTTAGCTGATCAGCCAGAGTGAAGTATTCTCGCCTGAACACCTCTTCTGAACCCCTGTTGATTCCCGATTTTCCATGAGCTTATTCCGTCGCCGCAGCCCCGGCCATTCCCCGGTCGAAATCTCCGAACGCAATGACATCCGTTTCCTGCACCTGGGCGGCCCGGCCGTGCAAAGCGCGATGCGGCTGAAGGATCCGTATGCGCTGGACCTGGAATACACCCGCGCGATGATGGCGTTTTTGTTGTTTCGGCGAGAGCCGAGCGATATTGCGCTGATCGGGCTCGGCGGCGGTTCGATCGCCAAATATATCCATCGTCACCTGCCGCAAAGCCGGTTGACCGCGTTGGAAATCAATCCGGAAGTGGTGGCTGCCGCACGCGCCTATTTCATGTTGCCGCCGGATGACGAGCGGCTTTCGGTGATTACCGGCGATGGCGCAGCCTTTGTGCATGAAAACCCGGACAGCCAGGATGTCTTGCTGGTTGATGGCTTTGATGCCAAACGCATCGTCGATGCGCTCGCCAGCGCCGAGTTTTATCGCGCCTGCAAGGATATGTTGCGCCCCGGCGGGGTAGCGGTCTTCAACCTGTGGGGATCGGATGAATACTATCCACGCTATTTCGACCGTCTCTCCCGCGCCTTTGGCGAACATGTGCTGCAACTGCCGTCCGAGAAGAAGGGCAACATCATTATCTTCGCCTTCCGAAAACCCTTACCGCAAGTCAAATTCGAGCCGATGCTGCGCAATGCGCAAAACCGGGAAGCCGAACTGGGCCTGGAATTTGAAGCCTTCATTTCCCGCATGCGGAACTGGAACCCGACCTCGGACAACGCTTTCATCCTTTGACGGAGTGAAGTCAAAATCTTGACCTTTCAGGATGCTTTCCATCCCTGATGAAGGGTGGGAAAATTGTTCTTAATTGTGTAATTTTTCGAGGCGGCCATGATCGACAAAGACGGTTACCGGCCGAACGTGGGCATCATCATCTGTAATGCGCGCAATGAAGTTTTCTGGGGCAAACGCATCCGTCAGAATTCCTGGCAGTTTCCTCAGGGCGGCATCAAGCATGGCGAAAGCCCGGAACAGGCTATGTTTCGCGAGTTGATGGAAGAAGTTGGGTTGGCCCAGGAACATGTGCGCATTCTTGGCCGTACCCGCAACTGGATGCGCTACGACGTGCCGCGCGACTGGATGAAACGCGAATGGCGCGGCCATTACCGTGGTCAGAAGCAGATCTGGTTTTTACTGCGTCTGATGGGGCGTGATTGCGATGTCAAATTGCGCGCGTCGGATCATCCGGAATTCGACGCCTGGCGCTGGCATGAGTACTGGGCGCCGGCAGACGATGTTGTTGAATTCAAGCGCGAGGTCTACCGTACGGCACTCAGCGAACTGGAACGTTATTTGAGCATCGGCGCCGAGCATCCACGCACTTGTCATCCTTATATGCTGGCAATGCGCACACACGGCATCGGACGTACCTGAAGCACATTCCTGTCTGGAATACATCCATACAGGCAACCCATTAAGCGAGTTTTATCGTGAGCAGAAACTACAACGTCATTCCGACTTCACCCTTGCAAAAGGGCGCAACTTTCCATAAACCGCGCCAGTCGCTGCCCGAAAAGGTCAGCCTGGACCAGCCGGCCGCGACGGTGATGACCGATTTCACCGTCGTCACTGCGTACACGATTTTCCCGTTGGAAACGATCGAAGCCGCGCGGGCCAAGATGATTCATCGCGGCGTCCGCATGTTGTTGGTGGTGGATGACCAGAATCACATTCTGGGCCTGATTACTTCTTCCGATCTGACCAGCGAGAAACCGATGCAGGTCGTGCAAACCCAGGGCATCCGTCACTCCGACGTGATGGTGAAAGACATCATGACGCCGCGAGAGCGACTGGAAGTCCTCTGCATGGAGAATCTGCAGACCGCCCATGTTGGCGATATCGTCACCACCCTCAAAGTGCATGGCCGCCAACATGCGCTGGTGGTTGAGCGGGCACAGGATCGCAACCAGATTTTGCGTGGCATGTTCTCGGTCTCCCAGATCAGCCGGCAACTTGGCTCGCACGTCGAAACTGCCGGTGTTGCCAGCACCTTCGCCGAATTGGGCGCAGAACTCGGCAGATAGCGTGAAACTGGTTCTCCACGCCGAATCACAACCCGCCTGTGCGGGTCAGTGGACTTGTGGAGAACCGCTCTGGAAACTGGCCCCAAAACGCGATAGCGAAGGCCATCCCTATATTGATTTCATGATGCTGGCGCCAGGTTTAAAGAAACGTCCAGTGCATGAAATTGAATGCTTGACCCGAATCATTCAGGGTGTACTCGCCCAGTTCTCCAACTGGGTCGTGTTTGCTGATTTCAATCTGAAACTCAATCTGCTCTGGGTCTCGTTGAAATATCGCCCGGGAATCATGACTGAAATCGTCGCCGCCCTGCGCGCCCAAGCACCCATGCTCAAGCTGGTTGCCCATAATCCAGACCCACGGTGAAGAGATGTTTTTTTTGATGCGCAACCTGATGGTCATCTCGCTGGCGATATTCACATCATCTGCCTGGTCGCAACAGCCCAGCATTACTCAGCCCACAGCGTGGCCGCAAATCCTGTTCTGGACGCTCAATCCATCTACTTTGCAGCCGCAACTTTGGGCGCAACCAACCGCCATGCCGAGGCCTGCGGTTCCACCAGGGATTCCTTTTCCGACACCGTTCTGGCTGTGGCCGTTGCCACCACAACCGTCATCCTTGGCACCTCCTTCGTCTTCGGCTTCCTTGCCCAAAATTTCCTCGCCACCGACCGTTTCTGCTGCGCAAGGGAAAACGCTCCCGCCCGATATACCGGTAGCGATTTCACCAGCGGCATCGCCACCGGTATCGCCACAGGTACAAGAGGCCACGTTGGCCGAGACAACGGCAACCACACCCGCAACAACTGAAGTTTCAATTACGAAGCCCGAGCAAGCCCCAGCGGAAGCAATGACACCAATTGCGCCGACTGAGGTTGACGCGACGACTTCAACCATTGAAGCACCGCTTATCCCGGCACCTCTCGATGGAAATATCGCGTCAACGAAAACAGAGACGAAACCGGCAAGTGAAGCAAAAACGCAAAAAAAAGCGAGAACCGCGAAGAAAAATGTAACCAAAAAGGTTCGCAAGTTGTGCTGGAAAGATGGCAGATTGGATGTCTGTCCCTGAAAACTGAGCTGCGCCAAAACGCCCGTTCAAGCAGTCCACCTCAATCGACTAGCCAAGTGGGAAGCGCACGCAGACCAAATCCCGAGTAAAATAATCAAGTTATTTCCGGTCTTGAAAAGCGAGCCATCGCCTTCATTTCTCAGAAATCAAGAATTCACTTTGCGTCAACAAATCCATCTTTTTCCAACCTAGAGGTCAGACCATGTCGGTTTCCGTCGAGCAAGTACAGGCAGCACTAAAAGAAGTTATTGATCCCAATACACAGAAAGATTTCATTGCCACCAAGTCAGCCCGCAATATCCAGGTTGATGGCGGCAAAGTCAGTCTCGATATCGTCCTGCCCTACCCAGCCAAAATGGTCATGTCAGAGATGGCAAAACTGGTCGAGGACAAGATCAAGAGTCTTGCCGGCGTAGAAAGCGTGCAAACCAATGTGTCCTGGAAGATCGTCGCGCATAGCGTGCAAAAAGGCGTGAAGCTGATCCCTGGCGTAAAAAATATCATTGCAGTTGCCTCCGGCAAAGGCGGTGTCGGCAAATCCACCACTGCGGTTAACCTGGCACTCGCACTGGCGGCTGAAGGCGCCAATGTCGGCATGCTGGACGCTGACATCTACGGCCCGTCGCAACCCACCATGCTGGGCATACACGGTCGCCCGGAATCACCCGATGGCCAAAATCTTGAACCGATGATGGGACACGGCCTGCAAGCCATGTCGATTGGCTTCCTGATCGACGTCGAGACCCCGATGGTCTGGCGTGGCCCGATGGTGACCCAGGCGCTGGAGCAACTACTCAACAACACCAAGTGGAAAGACCTCGATTATCTGGTCGTCGACCTGCCGCCCGGCACGGGTGACATCCAGTTGACACTGGCGCAGCGCGTTCCGGTCACCGGCGCAGTCATCGTCACCACACCGCAGGACATCGCGCTGATCGATGCACGCAAGGGCCTGAAGATGTTCGAGAAAGTCGGCGTGCCCATCCTCGGTGTGGTGGAAAACATGAGTCTGCACATCTGCTCGCAGTGCGGCCATGAAGAACGCATTTTTGGCGAAGGTGGCGGCGAACGGATGTGCAAGGATTACGGCAACGAATTCCTCGGCGCCCTGCCGTTGGATATTCGTATCCGCGAAGAAACCGATTCAGGCAAGCCGACTGTTGTCGCAGAACCGGAATCTCGCATCGCTGAAATCTATCGTCAGATCGCACGCCGAGTGGCAGTGAAAGTCGGTGATCTGGCGGTTGACCATTCCTCAAAATTCCCCAGCATCGTCATTCAAAATACCTGATTCCGACGAATTTCCGAGTCTGACCGACGCCCTCAAGTTTCTTGAGGGCGTTTTTTTCGCCATCGGACCCCGGGAAGTACCCGCGCGACTCACCTTGGCGCCGCTCGGGTTGTTGCCTGCCGGAGGGTCAATCCCGTCGGCACTCCCCACCTGAAATTTTCGGGGCTCTACACCTTCAAGGTCGGCTTCATCCACGCAAATTCAGATTTACTAATACCCTTGCTCATTGGCAATGGCACTGAAATACTCGATACCGAAAGAACAGGATGTAGCCCATCACGCTCGGTGCAGCGATGGGGCCGCTGCGCTTGGCCCATCCTACCGTTCTTTCGTGCCACGCGAGTTTCCGGAATACGCCGCTAAATCGCGGCCGGGATCAGGAAATCTGAAATTTGTTCTAACGATAAGTCTCTGATTTACCGTCATTAATGAAGCTACTAAGCTGCCCAAACCCGCGCGCGGGTCAGGCGTTCTAAAAGAAACAAAGGCTTATGGTTTTGTTCCTTGTGAGCGATGACTAAGCCGCCAAAAAACAGCGGCTAAGTCCCTGCTTATCCGGCGGTTGTAAACCGGAATCCAGTTCGTTCAACAAGCCGGGAGTTAACTGTTTGATTGGATTTACGCTTCTGGATTCCATTGAAACTAAATCCCGCAGTTGACCGCGTCGTAGGAGCGTCTGCTTGCGGCGCGAACGTTGTGGGATCGGCCCGCAAGCGGTGCCTCCTTCAACGCGGTCAACTGCGGGATTTAGGATCATCCACTTGAGCAGATTCAGATCAGCATGGATGGGCGCCAGTTCGATCTGCAAATCCTTGCGGGTAACAAGTTCGGTTTCGTCAAAAAGGGGGCAGACCCGAATGGCACTTACATAAGCAGAATTGTCACGAAACATATTCTGTAAGGCATTGAAATAGAGAAGAAAAGATGGCGACCTGGCAAACTGCAGGTCTCACCCGAACAGCGACCAAATTGGTCGCCATCCGGCAAGCACAATAACCATGGAACCCGTTCACATCAACAGCATCGAGTAGAAAAGCAGGCGCGTAACTTACGCGCCTATGATTTCTTCAACCTCCTGACCGGTGACGCGCTTTTGGCGCGAGTAGATCAACACCTGCCGCTTCATCGAGAGCGGCTGTATTCGCCGACCGAAACCCTCTCGCTTTTCATGACGCAGACGCTGAACCCGGACAGTTCCTGCCAGCAAACCGTCAACCAATACGCGATCGACCGTATGGCCAACGGCTTGAAGCCCTGCAGTACGAATACCGGCTGATATTGCAGAGCCCGGCAGCGCTTGCTACTGGCAATGATTCATTCATTGACTCATGAAACAGGAAGGCAAATTACCCAGCGGGCCAAAGAAAGCTGGCTATGGTTTGATGAGGGAGGGCAGGCGAGAACCTGTTCTCTACTCTACCCTTTGAGCCCTTTAGGCTGAAGCATCACGGAAGGCACGCAAGACGGCATTGATTCTGGTTTGATAACCAGCCCCTTGGGCTTTGAACCATTCCAGAACATCTTGATCCAGGCGAAGAGATATCGAGGACTTGGGGGGCAAAGGTTTCAGGCCGCGTCGAACGATCCCGTGGACGATATGTTTCAGATTGGCCTCGGGGTGTTCGTCGGTGATCTTCGGGTTATCGTCGTTTTTTGATTCCAGACGTGCCCAGTCAGTTTCTGATTTGATTGAAGAGGATTTGCGTTTCACGGTTTGCTGCCTTTCGGAACGAGATGATGCGGATTTCATGTTCGGTCGTCCGTATGGACGATTGATACGGGAACACCAGAGAGCAACCCCAGCGTGACGAATCTCTGTTCTCGATACGAGAAACGGTCGTCTTCGAACGTAAAGGTCAGACCTTCGAAGACGCGAGGTGCGTCGAGGAAATCGAGCCCGTGTTCTTTCAGATTTCGGACGCGCTTCGTCTCTGTCCAATTAAATTGCATTTACGGAATGTATATACGAGGCAGGGTGAAAGCAAGACTGACTGTGTGGCCTAACCAAATGCTAACCATCCAAACAAACCCCGGCGGGAAGCCGGCGTTTGAGAGGGGTTAAATCGAGCCTGGCCCCTTTGATTGTGTTCCTTTGATTGTGTTTTTGATTGTGTTTGAGTCCGCCCCTATTGATTCCAAGTTGCATCATGGTTGCATGTGCAGCATCATGTAACCACACATGCAACCAATGGAGGGCATCATGCCATCAATCCACGAATCGACCGGCAAGGTAGCACGTCATCGCGAACGGATGCGTGCTGCGGGGCTGCGTCCTGTCCAATTTTGGGTGCCAGACACCCGTTTACCTGAGTTCGCTGAACAGGTGCGGCAGCAGTGCCAAAACCTCAAAGGTGACCCGGCAGAAGCCGACGTTTTGCGCTTCACCGAAGAGGCGGCAACCCACGTAGAGGGTTGGGCATGACGCAACGAGGCGATTTGGTCATGGTTTCTTTGCAAGGCGACTATGGCAAACCGCGACCAGCCTTGGTTGTTCAATCCGACCTTTTGACGGATTTGGAAAGCATGGTGCTCTGCCCGGTCACAAGCGATCTGCGCAATGCTGCATTTCGCGTGACCGTGGAGCCGAATCCCGCCAATGGGTTGCGCACGCTTTCACAAGTCATGGTGGACAAACTTTCGACGCTACCGCGTACCAAAATCAGCGAACCGTTTGGCAGTCTCGATGAAGAGAGAATGAAGACGGTAGATCGGGCATTGCTGCTGGTCGTCGGCTTGATCTGAGCCGCCGATGGCCCTGTCCGCCAAACGACCCTTAGGGAAACGCTGAACAATTCGTCACCCCGGCGTACGCCAGGGACCAGAGCCTAGATTGGGATGGAATCCGGCGCGCAGTTAATCGTGTCGGAGAGTAAGCCGGTTCCTTACCTGCGTTTAGGCCGAAGTGTGTTTTCTCTGTTGCCGCCTGGTTTCCCGGCAGTACCACACTATCTCAGCAAGTAGCCGGGATGGAGCTATGCGGAATCCGGGGCGCGCGCCGAAAACCCTGGATTCCGCTGCGCTGCTGCATCCAGGCTACGTGCCAATCAATGGAGTCCGACCTGAATGGCACTTACTTAAGGCCAGAACGACCGTCATCCTGGCGCAGGCCGGGATCCAGAATTGTTGATGGTGGCGCTTATCACTGGATTCCGGCCTGCGCCGGAATGACGAAAATAAAGAAATGCGTCTGAAGTAAGTGCCATTCGAGTCCGACCCCATTGATTCAAAACCGAATGCTAACCTTCCAAACAAACCCCGGCGGGAAGCCGGCGTTTGAGAGAGATGAGGGGTTAAATCGAGCCTGGCCCCTTTAATTTGGCCCCTTTAATTCTGTATATCCTCAAATAAAGGTTGCCGCCGAGACCGCGAAACGTTCGCACAGAGCACGTACCTGGCGGATGTTGAGCTCGCGCTTGCCGGTCAGGATTTCAGAAACAACATCCTGGCTACCAACCTCGGGCAGATCGCTTTGCTTCAGACCGTGCTGCTCCATCAAGAATTTCAGGGCATGTACGCCCGTGGTCTCGGGGAACGTGTAATGCGCGGACTCGTAGTCCTCGATAAGATCGCCAACGATATCGACCAAGCCCATGGCAGAGTGATTTTCATCACTGCGGGTTTCGTCGAGCAGGGCTTCGAGCATCTCGGTCATCCGGGCGTAGTGGTCTTCGTCACGGATAGGGGCAATATCCGTAGCCGCACGGAACTGCTCCCAGACCGGGAGCAGATTCTTTACGTCGATAGGTGCATTCATGTTTTCCAAGCTCCTTTGTCGTAGTCCCAGTCGGCACCTGGCGTAACGCATTTGAGAGGGTGAGAGGGGTTAAATCGAGCCTGGCCCCAATGGCACTACCTTAAGTGGTAAATCGACTGAAACAAGCCACAGTCGTCAGTCCCGAGAAGGCGGGAATCCAGTGTTTTAACCTCGCCTGGATGCCCGCCTGCGCGGGCATGACGGTGATTCTGGCTTAAGGTAGTGCCATTGGTGCCTGGGCCCCTTTGATTGCTTTATGGCCCCTTTGATTGGCCCCTTTGATTGCGCCAGTCGACGCATGTCTCGGGATGAAGAACATCGGAAAGCTGTATGCGGGAGAACCGCACGTACGGTTTGATGGGGGAGAGCAGGCGAAACTCTACCCATTCCTCGCGTGAAAAACTGGGATTACATGGGGCCAGTTCAATTCCACGAGTTAAGCGGCCAATGGCAAAGGCAGCGGTAGCTGAAAACGTCCTTCGACAATGCCGCGGACAGAAATGTCTTCGTCCAGTTCTTCCCAGCGCAGTGCGGCTCCGTTCAGACATAGCTCGACTCGGCTCAATTCTTCATCAGCGGCTTTAGCCAGCAGGCGAAAGCGATCCGCCGGAAACCCAACTAGCCGACCATCGGTTAGTTCAATGAAGACCATTCGGGCCTGCGCCCAGGCGCGCACGGCACGCGGATCGAGTTCAACGGCGGGTATGTTCATGCCATTTCTCCAGAAAAAGTACTTCGTGTTCGATTACGGCGACTTCTATGCGGCGAATTTCAATGGGTCGCACACCATCGACTCGTGCAAGTCGCACCGGGGAGAGCCAAAACTTGCATTCACCGTCACCTGTTCTGACATGGATATGGGCCGGCTCGTGGCCTTCGTTGGAGTAGAAATGAAAGCGCCAATTGAGAAGGCGCAGAACAGTAGGCATTGCCAATCTCTCGCATCGGAGTGTGTTGACCCAGCATAACTTAACTGAGCGTCTGAATATCGTCGCTACTTCCGTTTGTCGGATGTGTTGCCGGCGTGCTGGATTCCGCTCCGCTGCATCCAGGCTACTTGCTACTTGCTACTTGCTACTTGCTACTTGCTACTTGCTACTTGCTACTTGCTGCGGAAATGAAAAGCCCCTCCGAAGAGGGGCTGTAAACGCGGGGGAGATCAGGAAAACGTGGTCTGCCCCCTGTTGTTTACATGTTGTTTACATGTTGTTTAAACCGCGGGCTGATGTTTCTCAAGCATGAGCCGCTTGTCGTAGCGCATTCTCGGCCCATCGGTTCAGGCTTTGCCCGGTATGTGCGGCAGCCTTGAGTGCTGCAGCATGCACAACAGGGGAAACGCGCAACATCAGGCGACCTGAAGCAGGTTTTTCAGGAAATTGGCCCAATTTCTCGCATGCAACCACGTAATCATCGATCGCCTCGTGGAAAGCAGCCTTGAAGGCAGCAACCGATTCACCGTGAAAGCCGATGATGTCATCGATATCGAGCACGCGACCGACCAGAATATTGTCGTCGGTGTCGAACTCGATGCTTGCTGTATAGCCATGGTAGGACAGCGTATTTTTCATGGTGTGATCTCCAATTTCGTCAAAAACTCGCGAACCGCCTTGACGCGATAGGCCAGAGAATCGCGTTGCGGATGCGGCCGGTGGAAATACGCTCGACGACCATCCCTCTCGAATGTCATCGACGACCCGCTGCCTTCGACCGCACGACAACCGATAGCCACCAACAGCGCCTCGATACGATCCCAAGGGAGGTTCCCATTGGCAGGATCAGAAAAAAAGGCTGCGAGCGTCTTGCGATGCTTGCTGTTCATCGCTTGGACGATAGCGCTATTGACTAAGAGTGCAAGCGCCCAAATGCACAACCGAATTCCGTGCAACTGAATGGAATTCGGTATGACTAGCCGAAAGCCTTGGTCTGTCCGTCCCCTGTGATTGTGCGCGCATAAATGAAAAGCCCCTCCGAAGAGGGGCTGCGAACCTGGGAAAGATCAGGAAACCGTGGCCTGTCC
>Ga0335397_10009356_pt1 | contig 12234 bp, 4 predicted proteins | sample MAT04_FD_205740 | JGI IMG/M metagenome (GOLD analysis project Ga0335397, IMG submission 205740) | Freshwater microbial communities from Lake Fryxell liftoff mats and glacier meltwater in Antarctica - MAT-04 (spades assembly) (version 2) ...
GCGTCAGGTGCGAGAATCGACGATTCCTCGATCCGTTCTCGTTCGAGAGCGGCCCCGTTGAAGCCCGACGTCGACCGGGGCGGACGCTCGCAGCACGACAGCGATCCGTTCTCGTTCGAGAGCGGCCCCGTTGAAGCGACGTGGCGATCGGCAACCCGCCCTTCTCGCTCGCTGCGATCCGTTCTCGTTCGAGAGCGGCCCCGTTGAAGCGCGGACCCTGCGGAGGCTCGCCCATCGCCATGTCGCGATCCGTTCTCGTTCGAGAGCGGCCCCGTTGAAGCGCAAACGCCTGGGCGGCGATTACGACGCCAGCGCGTGGCGATCCGTTCTCGTCGCCCCCTTGAGAATTTCGCCTCAACCGAGGCGACAACAACCCTGACACAGGGGGCCTACTCCTCGTGGCTGACGTCCATCCTGGGGCGGGCCCGCCGCGACCCTCCGCTACTGGCGTTCAGCTGTCAGGACCCCGTCGTCCCGGATATCCGCGTCGCATCGGCGCGGGCTTCGTACCGCAGATTCTGAACAGGTCCGTCATCGACGAAGTCATCACGTGCGCTTGCACTGATAGTTGTCCCACGCGCCGTTGCCGCCCTTCACCATCGCGATGACGTCGCGGCCCATGTCGCCGGCCCCCCCGCAGCGCTCAACCAGCTCGTACTCTTCGCGCAGCCACCTGCTGCGCCAGCAGGTGCTCGCGCACGAGCTGCTCGATCTTCGCATCCAACGTCTCGGGGATTTTCGGGGTCATCCGCCACGAGTCCCACGCGGCGATCAGGCGCTCAACCCCACCCCTGAACGGTTACCCCAGCAGGAGGGCCCGTGATTCGCTATCGCTGGGACGGCCGCGGAAGACTCGCCGCGATTTCTCTGCCGACGTCGATTCCCTCGCGGGCCAGGTACGAGCTGATCAGCTCGCGCATGCCGGAATCGTCTTCAGCGAGAAGGACGACGGGAGGATGGGGGACCATCCGAGGCCAGGAAGCAGCGGGCGTGCCGGGCATCCAGCTGTAGCGAATTTGACCGAGCCATCGCGCCGCGCCTCACTCGGAGCGCGGCAGCAGCAGCCGCGGGCGCGTGAAGCCCATGGGCCACGCATCGGTGCAGATGACTGCGCTGCGCCCACCTCCATCCGGAGGTGAAACGCAGCGCAGTTTCGGTTCCGCCGCGCGACTCGAGCGCAGCGTGCTGAACCTCAACGCGACTTCGAGGGCCGACGGCTGCGAGAGGCCAGCCCGAGCAGTGCCAGCAGTCCGAGCAATCCACCCCCGGCTGCGCTGCAGCCTGAGTTGCCACCCGCTCCCTGGACCCGAACGGTGTCGGTGCCCAGCGCGTTCTTCGGCAGTACGCAGCGACCCACGGTCGTGTCGCACTTCGGAGCGGACGCCGGGCAGTTGATGTCCGCATCACTGACAGCCATCAGACGGCTGGCGCTGGGCTCGGCGCGATCAGTCGCACAGTCGTTGTCGCTGTCGGTGTCCTGGTAGTCCGCCATGCCGTCGCCGTCGGTGTCGGAAGGCGTTGCGGCCGTGGGGCCCACTTCGAGTGCGTCCGTCACGCCATCGCCATCCGAATCGACGTCGAGCGAGTCGGGCGTGCCGTCGCCATCGGTGTCGGCCGGGTTGCTCGCGGTTCCGCGCTCGGTGGCGTCGGAGATCCCGTCTGCGTCACTGTCGGTGTCCTGGTAGTCCGGGCGGCCGTCGTGATCGGTGTCGATCGGGCTGGCGGGGTTCGGCCCCACTTCACGCGCATCGGACAGGCCGTCGTTGTCGCTGTCGGTGTCGAGCGCGTCGGGGGTGCCGTCGCCATCGGTGTCGGCCGGCTGAGCGCCTGAGCCGATCTCAGTGCGGTCCGGGATCCCATCGCCGTCCGAGTCAGTGCTGGTGCGCGAGGTGCCAATCGCTTTCTCGCGCGAATCGGTCACGCCGTCGCCATCGGAATCGGCGTCGAGGAAGTCGCCTGCCCCATCGCCATCGGTGTCGACCGCAGACTCCGCGAGATCGGTGAAGCCGTCCGCGTCCGAGTCGAGGTCGCGGTAGTTGGCGATGCCGTCGCCGTCGGTGTCCTGGACCGTCTCGGTCGAATCAGGGATGCCGTCGCCGTCGGAGTCGAGGTCGATCGCGTCGGCGAGGCCGTCGTGATCGGTGTCCACCTGCAGCCCGTGGTTGGTCTCGACGCCGTCGACGAGTCCATCGCCATCGGAGTCGTTGCGGGTCGGATCCAGGCCCAGCGCGAGCTCGAGCCGATCGGTGAGCCCGTCACCGTCCGTGTCGAGCTCGCAGACGCCTGCCGCAGCCGTCGCCGAGCTGCACAAGCTGGTGCTCGGGCAGCTGTTGCCGGCGACGCCTCGACAGCCCGCCACGCAGATGCGCGACGTGGGTTCACAGACACGCCCGCTGTTCAGCCCACCGCAGTCGGTGTCCGTCTGGCAGGCCACGATGCACGTACCGGTTGTCCGATCACAGGCATTGGCACCGCAGTTGTCGCTCGGGTTCGACAAAGGCATCGACGGGTCGGTCGAGAACGCAGGCTCATTCACGTCGGGCCGGCAGTCGTTGTCGCTGTCGGTGTCGAGCAGGTTCGGAGTGCCGTCGTGATCCGAGTCGGCGAGCACGTTCGCGACGATGCCGCGCTCGATGCTGTCGGGAATCGTGTCGGCGTCGCTGTCGAGATCGACGAAGTCAGGCTGCCCGTCGAGATCGGAGTCTCGGGGGATGGACGTGGCGCCCTTCTCGAGCGTGTCGGCGAGCCCATCGCCGTCGGAGTCGAGGTCGCGCCAGTTGCCGTTGCCGTCGAGATCGAAGTCGGCCGCGGTCTCGCGCTGATCCGAGATGCCGTCGGCGTCGCTGTCGAGGTCCAGCACGTCGGCAACCAGGTCGCCGTCGGTGTCGACCAGCATCCCGACCGCATTGGTCTCCACCGCGTCCGAGATGAGGTCTCCGTCGGAGTCGAGGTCGCGGTAGTCGGGCAGGCCATCGCCGTCGCTGTCGCGCTGGGCCAGCAGGTTGAGGCCGCGTTCGACGGCGTCCGCAAGGCCGTCGTTGTCGCTGTCCAGGTCGAGGAAGTCGGCTTCTGCATCGCCGTCGGTGTTGAGCGGCTGCGTGCCGTCAGCGCCGCGCTCAGTCGCATCGGGAATGCCGTCGCCATCGGCATCGATGTCGCGCCAGTTGCCCTGCCCATCGACGTCGCGATCCGCCGACGTTTCCACGCCGTCAGGAATTCCGTCGCTGTCCGAGTCGAGATCCACGTAGTCGGGCGTCAGGTCGCTGTTGGTGTCCACCAGCGTTCCGTTGCCGTTGGTCTCCACCTGATCCGAGATGCCGTCGTTGTCGCTGTCGAGGTCGAGGAAGTTGCCCGACTGGTCGGCATCGAGATCCAGCGCGCCTTCGACGGCGTCGGCGATCTTGTCGCTGTCGGAGTCGAGGTCGCGCCAGTTGCCGGCGCCATCGCTGTCTCGGTCGGAGCTCGTCTCGATCGCGTCGGGAAGCCCGTCGCCATCGGCGTCGAGGTCCAGCACGTCGGGCGTGAGGTCGCCGTCGGTGTCGATGAAGAGTCCGGTCGCATTCGATTCGATCGAATCGCTGATCCCATCGCCATCCGAGTCGAGGTCGAGGTAGTCGGCGTTGCCGTCTCCGTCCGAGTCGACCGGAATCCCGCTGATCCCCTTCTCTGTGCCGTCGAGCAGCCCGTCGCCATCACTGTCGGTCGAACGGAAGTCCGCGACGAGATCGCCGTTGGTGTCGCGTGGCGTGTAGTTGAGGACGCCGCTGTCGCTGACGGTCTCGAGAGCATCGGCCAGGCCGTTCGCACCAAACGGACCGTTGAGCGTGCCGTTGGGGTTGAGCTGCGAGGCGGGGAAGCCCGCTTCGATGCTGTCGTTGATGCCGTCGTTGTCCGAGTCGGTGTCCAGCCCGTCCGCCACGCCATCGGCGTCGGTGTCGAGCTGCCCCTTCGGGCCGCGCTCGAGCGCATCGGGCAGGCCGTCATTGTCGGAGTCGAGGTCGAGGTGGTTGGGCACCCCATCGCCGTCGGTGTCGATCGCGGTGAACCCGGGGCCCATTTCGAGATCGTCCGTCAGCCCGTCGCCGTCCGAGTCGCCGATGTGGAACAGACCGTTGACGACACGCGCAGCGCCAATCGTGACCTCGACCGGATTCGAGATCGCGACCCGGTTGGCAGCGATCGTCGTGCCTGAGCCGCCGGACATGACGGTGATCAGATCGATCGCCCAGCCGTAGCCGTCACTCATCTTCACCCGGTACGTACCGGCCGAGAGCGGAGCAAACGCGTAGGCGCTGACCGCATCAGAGACCGCGGTCACTTCGGTCGAGCCGCTGAGAATCGGGTTGCCGGCGCCGTCGAGCAGACCGACCGGGAAGCCGACAATCGGCAGCCCTTCTACCGACGACAAGAGCCCCGCGAGGGTCCCACCGCAAGCGGCAACGGTCGGCGCGCCGAACTGCACCGTGCGCGCGATCGCGGGGAACGCGGCGACGCTGCTGTCCTGCAGCACCATCGAGCCGGTCGCCGAGGCGACGGTCGCTGCGGCGGCGGTGGTGGGCAGCAAGCCCGGGCCGGCCGGACAGGTGTCGATCGTCGTGAAGCACAGCTCGGGCGACGGGCTGACGACCGTGAATTCGGCTTCCGGGCTGCCCGTGTCGGTGAGCACCGTGAAGGTCACCTCGAACGTCGGCGCGGCGCCGGTCATCGCCGGGGTCAGGCCGGTGAGGTTGACTTGCTGGCTCGCGGGGATCGCGAGGTTCGACCAGCCAGGGATGATCGCCTTGCTCGAGTCACGCACGGTCAGCGTGGCCGTGGCGTAGCCAGTGGTCAGCGGCCGGGTGAGCTTGAAGATCGACCAGTCGCCCACCCGCTGGGTGGGATCGCAGCCCAGGCGCGGCAGCGTGATCGTCGGCTTGAACTTCACCAGGCCCGGCGTCGGCGCACAGCCAAGCTGACCCGTCTGAATGTTCCAGGTGCGGATCTTCCCGTCGTCGCCGTTGGTCCACAGACAGTTCTCGTCTGCGGGGTCGACGCGCGCGGCGTAGATGAGAGGCACCGAGATGGGGAAGTTCGCGCACGGCGCGTCGGTCGCGCTGTCGTAGCAAGCGACCTTGTTGCTGCCGGTCGGCCAGAAGATCCGGGTGCCTCCCGAGCTGCCGCCGGCGTACGACACACAGCAGCCGACCGCCAGAGACTGGTTGGCGGTGCGGTACGCGACGAACGCGGCTGACAGCGAGTGGGCGCCGCCGGTCAACGACCAGCAGTTCTGCTCAGCGCAGACGTTGCGAACGACGCCATCGGCGCTCGGAACTCCGAGCAGCGGCTGGTCGAGCGGGGTGCTCTGCGGCCAGCTCGTCCCGGCGCAGAGCGCGCTCGTCTGAGGATCGAAGCAGCTGACCTGCCCGCCACCGAGGGTGAAGACCTTGCCGTCGACGACCGTGAGGTCGGTGCGATCGAGAACCGTGCCGCCAAAGCCCGCGTACGGCTGGCCTGCGCACGGCGCGCCGGCTCCGGCGTTGGCGTCGAGATCGAGGCACGTCAGCTTGCCTTCCTTCAGGTTCTGGCTGAACACCTTCCGGCCGACCTGGTGAATGCCGACGTGGTGGTCGTAGCTGTTGGTGCTGAAGCCCGCCGGCACGAAGCGCGTCGCGCACGACGTGGGCGCGCGATACGGCGTCTGGTCCACGCCCGACATGTCGACGCACTCCCAGCCGCCCTGCCCCGCCGGGTTGAAGGTCGGGTGCCACAGGTGCATCGTCTGCGGGTCGAGCAGACCCATCGACCGGTTGCCCGTGTTGTAGAGCGCGAACGGAAAGCCGACTCCGCAGCTCGAGCCGTCGCCGGACTTGCGGCACATCACCGTCGCCGGGCTGTTGTGGTGGTGGATGTTGTAGACGCGCGTGCGATCGGGGCTGAAGAAGACATCCCAGCCGTCACCTGCAGAGCCCCCTGAGAAGCTCGAAGCGGTCGGAGGAGGCGCTGTTGCCGGCGTGGTGCCGACGTACATCTGGTACCCGTTGACCACGCCGTCGTAGTGGACGCTGCCGCTGGTGACGATGCGCTCGACCGCCGCCCAACCGGCTGCCGTCGCCGGCGCCGCAGGAAGAACGCCGCCATCGACGATGTACTGCGCCGTCCACCCTTCCGGCACCGTCGGAGCGCCGGTCAGATGCTGGCGCGCCACATCGATGCTCGCTTCCATCGTGTTGCCGACGATCGTCCGCACGTCCTGCAGCGGAAGCGCGGCGACGTAGCTCACCGTCGACCCCTGCGCAGGAGCAAGCGTCGACGCCACGAAGCTGAACTGGCCGTTGCCGAGGAAGTTGCCGCCTGCGCCTGCGTCGGCGCCTGCCGCTTCGTACAATCCGTCAACCTTCGACGTGGCCGAGCCGCTCAACAACACGGGCCCGGAGTTGCCCCCGATCGCCGATGCGTTGACCGTGCCTGAGCCGCCAGTCACCACCGTCAGCGACGTCAGCGACCAGGTGGCCGTGCTGCTCATCCGCACCGCGTAGGTCTGGTTCAGCAGCGCAGGGAAGGCGTAGCTGCCGTCGGCCGCGGATACGGCCCGCAGCGGAAGTCCCGCAGCATCCCCGACGGCCTGGCCGAGCCCATCGAGCAGCGCGACGTCGAGGCCCGCCACCGGATCTCCTGCCGAGTTCGCGAGCACGCCTCCGAGCTTTGCGCCGCAGTTCGAGGCCAGGGCCGCCGCGTCGTTGATCGCGACGCTGGCAGGGCTGAACGGAACCGGCTGGCCCCCGCTGAGCGTGGCCGTGCCGCTGGCCAGCACGGTGGTCGAGACAGCGCCATTCGCCGGAAACACGCCGAAGCCCTGCTCGCACGCGCGCATCTTCGCAGCGAGGCACAGCTGGGGCGCATCACCGACGACCTTGAAGTCCGCCTTCGGCCCACCAACCACGCTGCCGCCCGAGATGCTGGCGGACATGCCGTTGAAGGTGATCGCGAACGCCGGGTTCGCGCCCGTCTGGGCGGTGGTGAGGCTGGTGAGGTCGAGCACCTGGCTGCCCGCAGGCAGCGCCACGTCCACCCAGCCCGCGATGTTCACGCCGGCGCTGTCTTTGATGGTGACCGTGGCCGACGTGTACTCGGACAGCTCGGGGTTCACGACCGTGAAGCTCTTCCATGCGCCCACGCGGGTCGCGGCATCACACGCCAGCCGCGGGACGATCGCCTGCGGGAAGTACGTCATCACCGGCGGCGCAGGAGGCGGCGCTTTGCAGCCCGCGGTGCCCGACGGCACATCCCACGTGCGGATCGTGCCGTCGTCGCCGTTCGACCACAGACAGTTCACGTTCATCGGGTCGGTGCGCACCGAGTAGACAGCATTGACGGTCAGCGGGAAGGAGCCCTGCACCGAGACACCGCTGCCGTTGACGTGGGCCGCGGTGGTGCACTTGCCGCCTGCGCCGGCAGAGAGCGCGGCGTCGTAGCAATTGACCCGCGAGCCGCTCATCGGGAAGTAGAGCTTCGTGCCGCCGAAGGACGTCGACGAGTAGTAGTCGCCGCAGCAGCCGCTGGTCACGCGGTTCGCCGCCATGAAGGCTGCGAAGCCGGCGGGCATCGTGCTGACGCTTCCGTTGAGGCTCCAGCATTCGCTCTGGATGCAGACGTTCAGGTTGCCGAGCGCGTCAGGCACCGCCATCACCGGCCGCGCCTGCCCCGTCGCAATGCCGCCGGCAGGCCAGCCGTTCGCGCAGGCGGCCTTCGTCGCAGGGTCGAAGCAGTTCACCCGCGAGCTGCCATGCACGTACACCTTGCCGGAGATGGCGACGATGCTGATGTTGCCCGCGCCGACACCGCCGAAAGGGTACGGCTGACCGGCGCACGTCACGCCCGTCGAGGCGTCGAGGCAGGTCAACCGCCCGCTGATGCTGTCGAGGCTGTAGAGCTCTTTGCCCACGACCGCGAGATCGATGTGGTGGTCGAAGTTCGAAGCGGCGAACCCGGCCGCGACGAAGCGCGTCGGGCAGAAAGCGGGAGCGGAATACGTGGCGGCAAGGGTGCCGGAGACGTCGACGCACTCCCAGCCAGCCTGGCCCGAGTTGTTCAACGTCTCGTGCCAGAAATAGCCGGTGTCCGCGTCAATCCACCCCGTCGAACGGCTGCTGGTGTGGAAGAGACCGAACGGGTAGCCGGCGCCACAGCTGGTGCCATCGGCTGCGTTGCGGCACATCACCGTCTGCGGGCCGTCGTGGTGATGAACGTTGAACACCTTCGTGCGGTCGGGGCTGAACATCACGTCCCAGCCGTCACCCGCCGAGCCCCCCGAGAAGCTCGCGGCGGTCGGTGGCGCCGCGACCGTGCCGTCGGCGTGCCCGATGATCACCTGCTGCCCCCCCGCCGTGCCGTCAGACTCGACGCTGCCGGTGGTGAGGACGCGATCGATCGACGCCCAACCCGCGGGCGTCGTCGGCGCGGCTGCGAGCTGCGCCGCCCCGTTGAAGTAGGTCGCCGTCCACCCGTCGGGGATCGTCGGCGCCGCGGTGAGGCTGAGCTTCGATTTGTCGAATGCCGCCTGCAGCGTCTGGCCGACGAGGGACGTCTCGCTGTGCACCGGGCCCGTGACCTGCAGCGCCACGCTGGCGCCGACTGCCGGCGAAGCATTCGACGTCGTGATGTCCATCACCGTCGACAGCGCCTGCCGGCTGCGGCCGGTCGCAGAAGTCTTTGCGGGTTCTTTGCTGCAAGAAACGGCGAGAAGCGAGAGCGCAACGAGGCAGATCAGGCGGGTGCGAAACATAGGGAGTCCTTGTGCTGCGAAAGATGAGTTGGGGGACGACGCGCGGCGGCTCACGGCTGAGCCTCGAGACCGGCGGTGTTGAAAGGGATCCAGTCGAGGGTCAGCAGCCCACGCATCGAGGGCGAGCCGAGCGCCACTGTCGCGCCGCGACCGAGACCTGCGCCCAGACGCCAGTTCGGCGTGACGTCGTAGTGGGCACCCAGCATCACGTCGACCGAGGTCGACTGCGCTGCGAACGCGTGGCTCAGCGTGGTGCTGGCGGCGACCTCGGGCCCGATCAGCAGTCGTCCGTCAGACGTGCGGAAGCCTGCAGCGACACCCGCCTGCAATTCGCTTCCGAGCTGCGCGCCGGCGTACGTCGCTTCGCGGCCTTTGACATGGGCGCCGACCCGCGCGGCCCAGGCAATGTGCGTGGCGATCTGGCCGGCAGCGTTGAGCTGCAACGTCGCACGCACCGTCGAGTCGCCGCCGTACGCGAGGGGATCGCCCGTCGGCAGGTAGAGGCGCACGCCAAGGCCCGCGCGCACGGAATGCGTCGCGGCACCGTAGAAGCGCCAGTCGCCTCCGAGCCGCAGATCTCCAAGGCCGCTGCGATGCGGGGCGTTGTACGTGACGAGGCCGACCTGCTCGGTCGTCCCTTCGGCGTACATCACGACGGGCAGGTCGACCCCGAGGCGGATGCGAGGCCCGAGGTTGAACGTGCCGCCGACGTGGCCCACTGCGAAGTGGCGGGCCACCGCAACGATCTCTTGCTTGTCGTCCGCCGTCACCCGGTAGACGACCAACGGCTTGTACGCGTAGTCGATGACGACGCCGAGCGTGGGTGACGTGGCGTTCCAGTCGAGCGACTCGAGCGTGAAGTACCGGCTGCCACGCTCGGCCGGCTCGTATCGCGAGAGCGTGAAGCCAGGCGCAACGGAGTCCTCGGCAAAAGCGAAAGAGGAAGTCAGCACTGCGAAGACCGCGATGCCGCACGACAGCGCGCTGGTTTGGATTCTCATGAAAGCCCGTTGTGCAATTGCGGGCCCCGAAAAACGACCGTGACGAATTGCCACGGTCGTTCGGCGCCCCGCGGAATTGCCCTTGTGACGGACCATTGGCTTCGAGCGTCGCCAGCGAAAGTGGGCGCGACTTCGAATCAGAATCCCGCACGCAGTCGAGGTCGACTGCCGAGGTCGTGAACGACCCACGAGGACTGACCTGTGTCGAAGTCACAGATCAAACGCGGGGACCGCGCGATCACGCTCAACGCGCAGCTCGATCAGCGGGCCGCGACGTGCTCGAGCACCGTCTTGATTCCAGGGCCAATCAGGATCATGCCACCGGCTGCTTGAGCTTTGATCCGAGTCGAGCCCCCAGCCTGCGGCCGAGCAGCGCCCCACCGAAACAAAGTGTAGACGAAGAGGAGGAACAGTGCGCCAGGAAGCTTGGCGCGAGAGGAGGAGCGAATGACAAAGCTCTGAAACTTGCGGTACCAACCCAGCGGGACAAACCCGTCCGGCCAAAGCGAAACCAGCGGGCCGGTAGCGAGTCTTGCGTGGGCTGCGGTGACGCAGACTGCGAAGCGTAGACAGCGAGCGCGTGGGCCGCGCGATTGAGCCTCGAGAGCTCCACCTGTGGTGCCGAGGGCGTTGTTTTTCCTGAAGGCAGCATCTGGCTGGCCCGCGAACGGTGAGGGCCAGCGAGAACCACCGGGGTCTAAGAGCGCGGCACGTGAGCAGAAAGGTTGGACAGGAACCTGGGAGACCCAGTTGTTTCCACCTCGAAGCCGGTTGGGGAAGCCGGTCAAGAACCCCGGCTCTGCGCAGATGCGTCCGACTGCGCAGGGAGCGAAAGACGGACGAGGGTGGTACCGCGGGGCGAGCGACAAGCGCAGCGCCGAGGGACGAGCAACAGGGAGTCGGAGCGCCTCGTAGTACCGACGAAGCGGGCGAACTCACCAAAGAGGAGCCAGTGGAGGGAAGGGGGCGCCGGAACGTGGAACTGCTGGAGGGAAAGATGAAAGGAACGCCGAGTCCTGAAACCATCTCAACGAAACAACAGCGGATAGCGAAGCTGGCGAAGGAGGACAAGAAGCGGGCGCTGAACACGCTCGCGCACCACATCGACATCGACTGGCTGAAGGAAGCATTTCGGCGCACGCGCAAGGACGGGGCACCTGGAATCGATGGGCTGACGGCCGGGGATTACGAGAAGCAGCTAGAGGCCAACCTCCAGTCGCTGCTCAACCGGGCAAAGTCTGGAGAGTACCGGGCGCCTGCGGTGCGGCGCGTCCACATCCCGAAGGGGGACGGCTCGCAAACGCGCCCCATAGGAATTCCAACCTTCGAGGACAAAGTGTTGCAGCGGGCGGTGCAGATGGTGCTGGAGCCAATCTACGAGCAGGATTTCCTAAACTGCTCGTACGGTTTCCGACCGGGCCGCTCGGCGCATCAAGCGCTGGAGAACTTCTGGCAACAGATGATGACGATGGGGGGCGGGTGGGTGGTTGAAGTCGACATCAAGAGCTTCTTCGACAAGCTCGGCCACTCGCACTTGCAGCAACTCATTCGCCGGAGGGTGCACGATGGAGTGTTGCTCCGGCTGATTGGCAAATGGCTGAACGCGGGAGTGCAGGAGAACGGGAGCGTTTCATACCCGGAGGCCGGCACCCCGCAGGGGGGAGTCATCTCCCCTCTGTTGGCGAACATCTACCTGCACGAGGTGCTCGACGAATGGGTGGAGGAGGAGGTGAAGCCGCGGCTGAAGGGCCGAGCCTTTCTCGTTCGCTTTGCCGATGATTTCGTCCTGGGTTTCTCGAATGAAGAAGATGCTCGCCGGGTGATGGACGTGCTGCCCAAGCGTCTTGGGAAGTACGGACTCACCCTTCACCCCGAGAAAACGCGGCTGCTGCGATTTGCGCCGCCGCGAGAGGGCGGGCAGGAACAACCGCCGGAGTCCTTCGACTTTCTTGGCTTCAACCATCACTGGGAGAAGAGCCGAAAAGGCAGGTGGGCCATCAAGAGGACAACAGCCAAAAGCCGATTCACGAGGGCGCTCAAGAAAGTGGCGGAATGGTGTCGCGTGTTCCGCCACAGGACGCTCGACGAGCAACACCAGCATCTGTGCGAAGCGCTTCGAGGGCACTGCGGGTACTACGGGATTACCGGGAACTCACATGCCCTCGGGTGTTTCGCTCACGAGATGCGAAAAGTCTGGAAGAAGTGGCTCGCACGGCGCTCCCAACGTGGAATGAATTGGGAGAGCTTCAACCGGATGCTGGAGCATTTTGCCTTGCCAGCTCCGCGAGCGATCCATTCCAAGCTGCGTGCAGCGAATCCATGAGCCGAAGAGCCGGATGCGGGAAATCCGCACGTCCGGATCCGAGGGGGCCCCGGGGCTTTCGACCGGGGCTACCCGACAAGCAGGAGAACTTTCTTCAGAGCCAGGAAGGTGATGGTGGCCGAAGTGGGCGGCGGGGTCGAGTGGAGGTG
>Ga0335397_10009358_pt1 | contig 12233 bp, 8 predicted proteins | sample MAT04_FD_205740 | JGI IMG/M metagenome (GOLD analysis project Ga0335397, IMG submission 205740) | Freshwater microbial communities from Lake Fryxell liftoff mats and glacier meltwater in Antarctica - MAT-04 (spades assembly) (version 2) ...
CCAACCTGAAGGCCTTCGTCGGTCGGCACGGCGGTGCGGTGTGCACTTCGTCGAACGCTCGGGCGGTCTTGGAGTGGGCGTTCGAACGAGGCGACAAAGTGTTGTTCTTCCCCGATCAGCACCTCGGTCGCAACACGGGTCATCAGATGGGCTACACCGAGTCGGACATGGCGGTCTGGAATCCGCGGCTGGACCTCGGGGGCCTCACCGAAGCGCAGGTCAAGGACGTCACGTTCCTACTGTGGAAGGGTCACTGCTCGGTGCATCAGCGGTTCCAACCGAGCCACATCGATACGTTCCGGGCTGCCAACCCGGCGGGGTTGGTGATCGTCCATCCCGAGTGCAGCCATGAGGTCTGCGAGATGGCCGATCAGGTCGGCTCCACCGAGTTCATCATCGAGGCGGTTGCGGCCGCAGCCCCCGGTACTGCGATCGGCATCGGGACCGAGATCCACATGGTGAACCGACTCGGGGCCGAGCACCCAGAGTTGACCGTCACTTCGTTGGACCCGTTGGTCTGCCCGTGCTCGACGATGTTCCGGGTCGATGCCCCCCATCTGTGTTGGGTGCTCGAGGAGCTCGTGGCCGGTCGAACCCCGAATCAGATCGTCGTCGACCCGGAGACGACCGAGTGGGCCAAGGTGGCCCTCGACCGAATGTTGGCGATCACCTGATCGGCGGCGAGCCCGGAGCTCAGACGTTCCGGAAGAAGTCGCTTCCGCGCAGGCGCCGTGTCATGGCGTTCTTGGCGCGCTCGGGAAGTGCATCGGCAACGGCCCGAAGCACCGGGTGAGCGATCTTGCGTTCGAACAGCCGAGGATGAATGAGATCCATCGGCGTCGCAGCCGTGACATCCACGAGCCCTGGCGATCGGCGTCGACCAACGTCGTTCGCATAGATGATGATGTTCTGCGCGTAGTACGACGCCACTTCGGGTTCGGACCACACGAGCGGTCGCACTACGTCGTATGCCAGGTAGCCGAGTGCCGAGAACTTCTGGGCCCACCAGGACTGCCAGCGCTCGTTGAGATGCCCGGTGCCTCCTTGTCCCGGCACGGCCGCCGAGAAGACCACCACATCGGAGAGCTCTGTCAGCCGCTCCACGAAGAGTCCGGCGGCGCTCTCAGGGAGATGCTCGGCCACCTCGAGGGTCATGGCGAGGTCGAAGCGACGGTCGTCGCCGAACGAGGAGGCCAGGTCAACGGTGTGCACCAATGAAGGGGCGACCTGAAGCAGTCCGCTCTCGGCGCCGGATCCGTCCAGGCCCGCCACATCGGCAACGCCGTGATCGACCCACGACGCCATCCACGTTCCCACCCCGCATCCAACATCGACGACCGACCTGGGGTCGATGAGAGCCGCTAGATGTGGCACCACCACGTCGGCGGAACGACGCGAGACATCGATCTGGTCCCTGTAGAAGTTCTGGTCGTAGCGACCGTCGGCCTGGGTGAGTCGAAACATCAGCTGATTCCTCCGAGGAACGCGGGTTGAGGACGGGGTGCTCCGGCGCGACGGTGGGCTACGAGCGCGCCCACCCAGGCCGGGATCGACATAGCGAGGCAGGTGATCGGCGCACCGAAGGGTGATGCAATCACGCCGACCAGCACCGAAACGAGTGTGAGCGAGGTGATGATTCGGACACTCTCGGGGGAACGACCGGCGCCGCGTAATGCACCTGATGACACCACCGCCACGATGAGCCCGGCGTTGAGCACCGAGAGGGGCACGAAGATCTCTCGAGCGTCGAGCCAACGATCACGAAGGAGCACGGTTCCGATGTCCGCAGGCAACAGACGGACGAGGACGCCCCAACCAACCATCAGGGCCGCGGGCGGCCAGGCCAGCATCGATGTCAGACCGCCGGGACGTCCGCCGGAACGCGCTGACTCCGGGACGACGGCGGCGATCACGCCGTTCGCAAGAACCCCAACCGGGCCGAGCACCAACGCTGCGGTCCTCATCCCCCCGGCTTCGCCGAGTCCGCGGAAGGCCCCAACTGACCACATGGCGATCTGGGTGGCACCGGCCACCATGGCGAACTCAATGGCGCACCGGCGCGACAACGCCACGTGACGACGACACCAACTCGACGCCTCGCTCACACGAGGTGACAACCCGAGCAACACGATCCCGACACCGCTGGCCACGACCGCACCAGCACCCCACAGGTACATCAGCTGCCAGGCTTGTCCGTTGGAGCTGGGTCGGTCGCCTGCGAACCAACCCCCGCCGACGGTCAGAACCGCAAAGATCACGACCCAGGTCGCATCGATCGCAATAGCGAGTTGAGGTCGCGACGCCGCGAACGACACGAAACGCCAGGCGTCAGCGAGACACAGGAACGGGAGGAGCGAGGCAACCGCCCACAGCACGTGAGCAAGCTCGACATTGACCGAGACTGTCGAAACACCGGCCAGACCGACGAGCACCGCCGCCGATGCTCCAACCGCCAATGATGTGCCCGTTGATGCGGAAACAGCCGCCGACCACGAGGGCTGCCCGGTGTCCGCCTCGTGGAGATCTGACACCGGCTTCCCGCCCCCACCGGACGAATGGTGCACGAGGAGCGGGTCCGTTCCGAACGCACGCGCCAGACCAGTGACCACCACGACGATCGATAGACCAATCGCGATCGCCCCGAAGCCACCAGCATCGGTGGCACGAGCTACCACGAGAAGGACACCCAACGTGGTCATGCTCGACACCGATTGATCAAGCACCGTCAGACCAACCCTGCCGAGCACTGATGATCGACGCTGGCTGAGCACACTCATGGCGAGACCGGCTTTTCGACGTCGCGCCAGTTCTCATCGAAGCCTCGGTCCTCACGGCCGAAGCCTCGGTCCTCACGGCCGAAGCCTCGGTCCTCACGGCCGAAGCCTCGGTCCTCACGGCCGAAGCCTCGGTGCCTCCAGAGGAACTGCGTGACTGCCCAGGCGTGCGCGACACCGCGCCGAGTGAACAGGCTCCGGTTCCGACGACGAGGAGGATGATGCACCTTCGCCGCTGCCAACTGCTGGACGCGCCAACCTGCGTTCCGGAGCCTCATGCAGAAGTCGACGTCCTCTGGGCCATAGAAGTACCGCTCGTCGATGCCGTTCACGCGGTCGTAGGCCGACCGACGAATGCACTGACACGCCCCGATGACCACGTCGACATCCCACGCGTCGCCCTCTGGCTCCTCGCGACCGACGTAGGTGGACCGCGCACCGCGAAGACGATCGACTTTGGTCCGAAACGTCGGCGCCGCCCCGCCCGATTCGGACGGTCGCTGTCCGACGAATACGGGTCCGATGACGGCGATGTCAGGGTGTTCGATCAACTGGGTGAGCATGGCCGCCAAGGCATCTGGAACAAGGCGAGCATCGCTGTCGAGGAGCAGGACGTAGGGAGCGCTCCCCTGTTGGACTCCCTGGTTCCTTCCGCCGGCAACCCCTCGATTCACGTCGTTGCGGATCAGGGTGATCGAGGGATGCGATGGCAGGTTCAATGCGTCATCAGAACCGTTGTCGACGATGATGATGCGTGCGTCCACCCCAACGGAGCCCAGGACGGAATCGACGGCGTGGCGCAACAGCAGCCCGTCGTTCCACGTCAGGATGACCACGTCGACGGGGCTCATCGGCCTGCTCCCGGCCCGCCGGTCAGGCTTCGAGCGGTCCTCGCAATGATTCGCACATCGCGACTGAGGCTCTGATGCTGGAGATAGTGGAACTCGTACTGGAGCTTCTCGAGCGCATCGGCGTGATCTCCCGCGTAGCCATACTTCACCTGGGCCCAACCCGTCAGCCCGGGCCGAACCAGATGGCGGAGCGGATAGAACGGCAGCTTCGAGGTGAGCTCCTCGACGTAGTGGGGCTGCTCCGGTCGGGGCCCGACGATGGACAGGTCACCGTTCAGGATGTTCAGGGCCTGCGGAAGTTCATCGATGTGCAGCTTGCGCAGCACGCGCCCGAACCTCGTCACACGGGGATCGTGGGCCGATGTCCAGCTCGATCCCACGTTCGGGTTGTCGACCATCGTGCGGAACTTGAGGATCTGGAAGATCTCGCCGCCCTTGCCCACACGCTCCTGTCGAAACCAGAGCGGTCCGCGATTGCCCACCAGGTTGCCCACCCAGATGACCGGCACGACCAGCAGGCAGAGGATCGCACAGATCACCCCGCAGCCGAGGTCCATCAGACGCTTGAGCGAGGTGTAGCCGCCGCCGTGGATCTCGGCGATGTCGAACATGAGCGATGCCCGTTCGAGCTCCGACACCGGCAGTTTGCCCAGGAACTCGTCGGAGAATGCAGTGAGACTTCGAATCCTGACTCCTCGTTCATGGAGCAATGCCGCTTGGCGAACCACGCTTGCATCAAGAAGTGCTGAACGGTCGAGCACCACGAGATTCGCACGGTGCTCAACCGCCGCAGCGACGAGCGGCGCAGCGTGAGCGGTCCGGCGGGCCTCCGATGTCTCCATCAACAACGCCAACGAGACCGGCCGCTCGGGATGGAGTCCGACGTCGAGCCACAGCGTCGACACCTCGGCCATTTCGCCCACAACAATGGCGCGTGTCGCTTGGATCGCACGGCCCTCGCCGTCGGCAGCCAGGCGAGCGCACAGGACCAACCACGGGATCAATGTGGCGCTCGATGCCAAGATCACGAATCGGGGCAGAAGGGCCGCTCCCGTGACGAGCTGAGCCGACGAGATGCCGACGGCAGCGATGACCACGGTGAGCACCGACGCCGCCCAGGCACCGGATCGGCCCGGGCGTTGACTCGGAAGTCCAGCGCCGTACGCCGCCACCAGTAGCAACGCCACGTAGGCACACGCCCATGGCAACCGAAACGACGATGCGAATACGTAGGGATCGCTGGCAATGACTCGAGCGTGATACTCCGAGGTCGCCCAGACGACAGCAAGCGGACCCAGCAGGGTGCAGGCGCGGGCAACTCGATTCACCCTCTCTACATCGGCATGCCGTTCCGGCTCTTGACTGGTCGGCGGCGGACGGGTTTCCCGGAGATCCAGTGCTACTCCGAGCAGATGACCTCGGAGGCGGGGTTGCCAGGAGGCAGGTAAGGAACGACCCCGGCGTCAGCCTCGGTCGTTGGTCGAACTCCACTGGCAATCGCAGCGAGCGTCTCTGGCGGGATCGTCTGTTCGGTGTTGATGGCCCGCACCTCGATCTGGGATCCGTCGGTCGTCGACGTAGACACCTGACCGGGAACCTGGGCCATCACACGGTCGTTCACCGTGACGATCCGGCCGCTGTTGTCGGCCATGGCCGATCCCAGCCATGCCCACGGCCCATCGACGAGACCGGTTGTGCCCTTCGGAACCGAACGGATCGTCACGATCAGGGAGTCCTGAGACGATGACGAGTCGCCCACAGAAACGACCGTCTGACGCACCGGTTCCCCGGATTCCACAGGGCCCTCGCCGATCAGAGCGAACCGTGACGTCGTATCGGAAACGTCATCGTGGGACAGTGTCAGCGAGGTCAGAGTCTTTCCGAGTTCAGCAGGTTCGAGGGCGCTCGTCGACCGCCACTGGGTGCCCTTCTCGTTCCACACGGCAATCGATGAGTAGGGCGGGCCGCTCCGCGTCATCCACTTCACAATGGATCCCTTGTGACCGCGTACTCCTTCGATGGAGCTTCGATCGCTCTCGGGTGCGCCAGAAGTACCCAGGGGCGGTGCGTCACGGACAATCATGACGACAGCGTCGAGGCGATCAGATGATCCGGCAGCCATCACGAACTGGTAGGGCACAGGATCAGGACCCGGCAACGGGTCGTCGTGCACCGAGGTGTTCGAGTAACTCGCAACCAGACCATCCGGAAGGTCGTCGAGCGTCCAGTCAGGCAACGTCGTGTAGTTCGCGGACGCCGGGCACGGCAACGGAGGCGTCAGTGTCGCAACGCTCGTAGTTGCGACGGCATCGCTCGTGCCGGGCAACGTTGTGGAGGTGGAGACGGCCTCAGCCGAACGTTTGCCCACCTCGGGGTCAACTCCCGACTCCCCGCACCCAGCCAGCGAGACGAGGGCGGCAACCACTCCAACCACGCTCTTGACCACGCCCGAAGTATCGCCCCGGATCGCCCCGGGGTCAACGAACCGAGCGTCTCCCGCGTGTCTACTTCAGGAGTAGGGGTGCCAAGAACTGTCCGGTGTAGGACTCCTTGGTCTTGGCAATGAGTTCCGGAGGGCCTTCGGCAATGACCATGCCCCCACCCGAACCGCCCTCGGGGCCGAGGTCGATCACCCAATCACTCGACTTGATGACATCGAGATTGTGTTCGATGACGACCACCGTGTTCCCCTGATCCACCAGGCGAGTGAGCACGCCGAGCAGTTTGCGGATGTCCTCGAAATGCAGACCGGTGGTGGGTTCGTCGAGCAGGTACATCGTGTGGCCGGTGGAACGCTTCGCCAGCTCGGCGGCGAGTTTTACGCGTTGCGCCTCGCCGCCCGACAACGTCGTGGCTGGTTGACCGAGGCGTACATAGCCCAAGCCAACGTCGACCAAGGTCTGCATGTGCCGGCCGATCGTCGGTTGGTTGGCGAAGAACTCCAACGCATCGGAGATCGGGAGCCGCAACACCTCAGAAATGTTCAAGCCCTTGAAACGGATGTCGAGGGTGTCGCGGTTGTACCGCGCTCCCTTGCAGACCTCACACGGGACGTAGACGTCCGGGAGGAAGTGCATCTCGATCTTGATGGTGCCGTCGCCAGCGCAGGCCTCGCACCGACCGCCCTTGACATTGAAGGAGAAGCGTCCCGGCAGGTAGCCACGAACCTTCGACTCCTGGGTGAGTGCGAACAACTTGCGGATGTGATCGAACACACCGGTGTAGGTCGCCGGGTTGGACCGCGGCGTGCGACCGATGGGCGACTGGTCGATGTCGATCACCTTGTCGATGCTGTCCATGCCGTCGATCCGTTTGTGGAGACCGGGAGCGAGCTTGGAGCCATAGACGTGCTGCATGAGCGATCGCAACAAGATGTCGTTGATCAGCGTGGACTTGCCCGACCCTGAAACGCCCGTCACCGACACGAAGCAACCGAGTGGCACGTCCACGTCGATCTTCTGGAGGTTGTGCTCGCGGGCGCCCTTGATGCTGATCCAGTCCCCCGATGGTTCTCGTCGGAGTTCCGGCGTCGGGATGGACCGCTTACCCGACAGATACTGACCGGTGATGGACTTCTTGTTCTTCAGTAACCCCGCTACGGATCCGGTGTGGATGATCTCGCCACCATGTTCGCCGGCGCCCGGACCAACATCGACGACGTGATCGGCGATACGGATCGTGTCCTCGTCGTGTTCGACGACGAGCACGGTGTTGCCGATGTCTCGAAGGTGCTCGAGCGTGCCGATGAGCCGGTGGTTGTCGCGTTGGTGCAAGCCGATCGAGGGCTCATCGAGCACGTACAATACGCCGACCAGTCCTGATCCGATCTGGGAGGCCAGACGGATGCGTTGCGCCTCGCCCCCCGACAACGTCGAGGCCGAGCGGTGCAGGTTGAGGTAGGTGAGCCCGACGTCGGCCAGAAACTTGAGACGAGCGTCGATTTCCTTGAGGATGCGCTCGGCGATCTGTGCTTCTCGAGGGGTCAACGTCAGCGACACGACGGCTGCACGCGCCTCGGCAATCGGAAGGCTGCACAGCGCGAACATGTTCAGCCCGCCGACCGTGACCGCCAAGGCATAGGGGTTGAGTCGGGCGCCCTCACACGCGGGACACGCAACCTCACGCATGTAGCCGGCGATCTGCTCCCGGAGCGCATCGCTCTCTGCTTCGGAGTGCCGACGTTGGAGATAGGGGATCACGCCTTCGAACTTCGCTGAGTACGACCGGGTCCGGCCGTAGCGGTTCTTGAACTTGACGTCGACCTTCTCCCCCGTGCCTGCACCGAACAGCAGGAGCTTCTGGGACTTCTTCGAGAGATCCTCGAAGGGGGCGTCGATGTCGATGTCGAACTGATCGCACGTCGATTCGAGGAGACGATGGAAGTACTTGGCGTGACCGCCAGCCCACGGAGCAATCGCCCCAGCGGCGACCGACAACTCGCCATTGGGCACGACGAGCTCGGGATCGACCTCGAACACCATGCCGAGACCGTCACAGTTGTTGCACGCTCCGTAGGGGGAGTTGAACGAGAAACTCCGGGGTGCGAGCTCCGGAAAGCTCTTGCCGTCGGAGGGGCGGCTCAGGTGCTCGGAGAACGTGAGGACCTCCGGCTCGCCGTCCTTGGGCAACAGCTCGATCTGCGCCAGCCCCTCGGCCAGCTCCAATGCGGTCTCCATCGATTCCGTCAGACGACGGTCGATGCCTTCGCGCAACACCAGCCGATCGACGACCACCTCGATGGTGTGCATCTCGTACCGAGCCAGCTCGCTGACCTCGTTGACTTCGTACACCACCCCGTCGACCCGAACCCGAGCGAAACCCTTGGCGGCCAGGTCGGTGAACAGTTGCTCGTAGGTTCCCTTGCGGCCGCGGACCATGGGAGCCAACACCTGAAAGCGGGTGCCCTCGGGCAACGTCATCACCCGGTCGACGATCTGCTGCGGGGTCTGGCGCACCAGCTCCTCGCCCGTCTCAGGGTCATGCGGCGTCCCCACCCGGGCGTAGAGCAGCCGCAGGTAGTCGTAGATCTCGGTCACGGTGCCGACCGTCGAACGAGGGTTTCGCGACGCGGACTTCTGGTCGATCGAAATGGCCGGTGACAGACCCTCGATGAACTCGACCTCTGGCTTGTCCATCTGGCCGAGGAACTGACGCGCGTAGGACGACAGCGACTCGACGTAGCGGCGCTGGCCTTCGGCGTAGATGGTGTCGAACGCCAACGACGACTTGCCGGAACCCGAGAGCCCGGTGAAGACGATCAGCTTCTCCCGAGGGAGCTCCAGCGAGACGTTCTTGAGGTTGTGTTCCTTGGCGCCACGGATGACGATCTGCTCGTGCACGCACGGAGCCTACCGCGCGACCGCTCACGCATTGGCGAACGGGTGTTCGATCAACGTCGGATGCGTTCCATGTGAACGAAGGCGAGCGAACTCGTCGTCGACACCGGACCAACGGCGCGGAATTCTGGCGCGAACGAGTCGACGAACTGCGAGACCTCGTCCGGCGAGACAACCAGCACGAAACTCGCGGTGTTGAGGTCCAGTCCCGGCGCCGCATCGCGGGCGTCGCTCGTCGTGAGGATCGACAGCCAACGCTGCGTGAGTGCCTGGGGCCAGAGCGCACGACCGAGCGCCGGGTTGGTGGTGACGACCACAGCCCCCCCAGGTTCGGCTGCAGACGGATCCAGGCTGATCCGCTGGGCGATCTTGTCGACCGTCTGTCCAGCTACACGGTGTTGGCCGACCGAGAGCACAACTCCCGACATGCTCACCAGCAGGACACTCGCCGCCAGAAGGCCGAGGACGGGACGCAGCCCCGGGGACGGCGCGGAGCGAATCACACGGGAGAGCCCGAGGATGGAGATGACGATGCCAACCGGGAGACCGAGGTGCAGATACCGCCCGCCCCAATCCATGCTGCCGCCAGCGGCGTACTGGGTGGCGATGGTCGCCCCGATGAGGGCGACCCATGCGATGCAGAGCATCGCTACGCCAGGCTGCCGGTGGACCCAGCCGAGCGTGCTGCGTCCCGGACTCCTCAACACGTCACGCTCGACGCGGTGCGATGCCACGGCCGCGAGAACGACGGGAGATGCAATCAACAGTCCAGGCATCGTGTCGTAACCGACCACGATCTGCCAGAGGAGGTACAGCACCCACGCGGCGGTGGCGGCCGATGCGGCGATGACCGCAGCCCTACGCTCAGCGGCGGCGGTCGCAGCGCTGAGGCGCGCCGCTAAGAACCATGCTGCGGCTGTCCCGATCGCGGCGACCCCTGGCAGCACAGCCGACATCTGGTCGTCGCCGTACGTGGTTCGAAGGAACGAATTGAAGAAGCCCGGAAGCCGCCCGCTCAACCACGGCACGGAATCCTCGATCACGAACGCCTCGGCCGAACCTTGGGCGGCCTGAGCGATCGCCGTATCGAACCGGTAGGTGGCGAGGGCCGCGACCATCGCGAGGATGGCCGCCATGATGGTCGGCCTATGGCGACGAGCGACGCCCGTGAACCCAAGCGCAACTGCGAGTGACAAGCCCCACAAGACCCCTTCGGACCTCAGGAGCACGCCGACTGAGATGCCCGTTGCAAGGGCCACCACCGGGCCGAGCATCACCGGGCGACGAGGGCTCTCGGTCATCGTCACGACAAGGGCGCCGAACCCGGCCAGCCCGCCTGCCAATGCGCCGTACCCGTGCGCCATCACCCACGAGGAGTCGAACGCCAGCGGACTTCCGAGACCCACCACCCAGACCGTCAACACGACCAGCCTGTCGGCCTTCGGGCGTTCGCTCACGAGACGCTTCATCATCAGCGCGGCCAGCCCCGCCGCCAGACCCACGGCCACGCCTTGCATGGCGAGAACCATCCGCAAGCCACCGATGTCGCCCAGGAGCCGGACGATCATCGGGTACACGATGTGCTTCGTGTACGGATAGAAGCGGCCGGCGGCCTGCTCGGATCGATCGATGGCAAACCAGCGGCCCTCTGGATCGATCTCGAAGGCGGGATTCACGATCCCCCATGCCCCCGTGGTTCGAACGATCTCGGCTTGGGACAGCGTCGCGGCCTCGTCGGAGTTGATGATCGAGCCTGTCCACCCGGACGCCACGCCGATGGCCGCGAGGATCAAACAGACTGCCAAGGTGTGAGGCCACAGACGCTGACGGGTCAAGGTGCCACCCGTCTGCACGTCAGGCTCGTGGAGAACAGACACACGGTATTGATCGGTCGATGCGAAGCTGACCTGAGATCGAGTCTCCTCGCTGACCGTCGTTTCTGATGCCGGGACATGGTTCAGCCGACCGCCATACTGGACCCATGTCTTCGGTCACGGGCTCGATCTTTCGCATCTCGACATTCGGCGAATCGCACGGTCGCGGGGTCGGAGTGGTGATCGATGGTTGCCCACCTCGCCTACCGGTCGCCGAGGCGACGATCCAACACGACCTCGATCGACGCCGGCCGGGACAGAGCCGTCTGGTGACCCAACGGGACGAAAGTGATCGCGTAGAGATCCTGTCGGGCGTCACCGGCGGTGTGACCACCGGCGCCCCCCTCGGATTACTCGTTCGCAACCAGGACCAGAACTCCGGCGCCTACGACCATCTGCGCGAGGTGTACCGCCCCTCCCACGCTGATTGGACCTACGACGCCAAGTACGGGGTTCGGTCCATCGAAGGCGGAGGTCGAGCGTCGGCTCGCGAGACCATCGGTCGGGTGGCGGCCGGCGCCGTGGCGCGATCGCTCTTGCGCGCCGTCGGTGGTATCGAGGTCGTTGCCTGGGTGTCATCAGTCCATGGCATCGACGCAACCGACGCCATCGATTCCGACACCGTGGTCGAGGCCGACGTCGAGGGAAACCCGACGCGATGTCCCTCACCCGCCCACGCCTCCCTCATCACGACCGCCATTGAGCAGGCCCGCCGTGACGGTGACAGTCTGGGCGGAATCGTGACATGTGTGATCCGGAACGTGCCTCCGGGCCTCGGTGAACCGGCCTTCGATCGATTCGAGGCGGACCTGGCGAAGGCCACGATGTCGCTTCCGGCCACCAAAGGTTTCGAGATCGGCTCAGGGTTCGGCGCGGCGTTGATGACGGGCCGGACCCACAACGACCCGTTTGTGCCGGGACCCGAGGGTCGGCCGCGCACGACCACCAATCACTCAGGTGGGGTCCAAGGCGGGATCACCAACGGTGAAACCGTGATCTTCCGGGTGGCGTTCAAACCCACGGCGACCATCTCGTCCGAGCAGGTCACTGTCACTGTCGACAACGAGGCCACAACATTGGCAGCGAAGGGGCGGCATGACCCGTGTGTTCTCCCCCGCGCCGTGCCGATGGTCGAGGCGGCAGCGTTGTTGGTGACCGCTGATCATTGGCTGCGCCAACGCACAGTTGACGTGCTCTGAGCTCAGCTCTCCTCGGCGTGTGTGACCGGATCCTCACCCATCCACGCCCGAAGGGTGTTCTTCAGCTTGATCTGTTGGATGAAGAGATCATGTTCGGGGCCAGCCTCGCTCGCCGCCTGCGGTGCCTTCCAGTAGAAGCTGAGCCACTCCTGGACGCCTGATTGTCCGGCCCGCTGGGCCAGATCCAAGAAGAGCGCCA
>Ga0335397_10009359_pt1 | contig 12233 bp, 10 predicted proteins | sample MAT04_FD_205740 | JGI IMG/M metagenome (GOLD analysis project Ga0335397, IMG submission 205740) | Freshwater microbial communities from Lake Fryxell liftoff mats and glacier meltwater in Antarctica - MAT-04 (spades assembly) (version 2) ...
AATCCCTGGCGCAAAACAACCCAGCACCTGATGCCCAGCCGGCGGCAAGCAACCGCCGCCGGAAACTACGACATCTACCCCTCCCTTTCGCTCGCGGCCGGCCAGATTGAGGCTGGCTTCGCAGCGTTGGCGCACAATCTAGCCGGCGCACGGCAAGTTGTACTGGATGGCTATCCAGGTGTGTTGTGGGAGGATTTCCGCAGCCGGCTGGAGGACGCGCTATGCGAACTCGGTGTGCGCACACACTGGTGCACTGTAACCACGGCCCAACTGCCGGAGCCGATCATCGACGCCGCCATTGCCCCTTTCCTGGGCGGCGACGATCCCATCTTCGGCTTTCGCTATCCTGGCATACTGGCCGACTTCTTCGCCCCCACATCCTTAGACACGCTACGGCCAGACCCGGCCGCGGATCTCAACATTCTTTACGGATGCGGCGCCGCGCTAGCCGGCTGGCCGGGGGTGCTGGTCTACGTCGACGTGCCCAAGAACGAAATCCAGTTTCGCCAGCGCGCCGCCAGCGTCCATTGCCTGGGAGCAGCGGCATCCCTGGACCCCAAGCCCGCCTACAAACGCAGCTATTTTGTGGATTGGGTCGTGGCCAACCGCCACAAGCTGGCCCTGTATCAGCGCATCGACTGGATCGTGGACGGGCAGCGACCGGACGAGATTACCTTTGCGCAGGGCAACGTGCTACGGCACGCGCTCGACCAGATGGCTACCAGTTTCTTCCGCGTGCGCCCGTGGTTTGAGCCGGGTCCGTGGGGCGGCCAATGGATCCGCGGCCGCATGCCCCAACTCGCACAGGATGTGCCGAACTACGCATGGTCGTTTGAACTGATCGTGCCTGAAAATGGCCTTGTGCTCGAAAGCGACGGTTGGCTGCTCGAGATTTCCTTCGACTTTCTCATGCATCGCAACCCGGCCGACATCATCGGGGACGCGGCCAGCGCGTTCGGCTATGAATTCCCAATCCGCTTCGACCTTCTCGACACCTTCGACGGCGGCAATCTATCACTACAATGTCACCCGCGTCCGGACTATGTCCGCCGTGCCTTTGGCGAGACCTTCACACAGGATGAGACCTACTACATCCTGGACTGTGGGCCGGATGCGCGTTGTTACCTGGGCTTTCAGGATGACATCGATCCCGTCGCATTCCGCAATGCGTTGGAACACAGTTTTCGGGAGGCGACCCCGTTCGACGTCGAGCGGTATGTGCAGGCGCGCCCGGTACAGCGTCACGACCTGGTCTTGATTCCCAATGGCACGATCCATTGCGCCGGCATCAATAACCTGGTATTGGAAATCAGCGCCACGCCCTACATCTTCACCTTCAAGATGTATGACTGGATGCGTCTGGATCTGGACGGCCAGCCGCGACCGATCAACATCGACCGTGCATTTGACAATCTCTATTTTGACCGCAAAGGTGCGCGCATCCCCGCCGAGTTCATCTCTCACCCAGCCGTGATCGAAAGCGGTCCCGGCTGGCAGCTTGTCCACCTGCCCACGCACCGCGATCATTTCTACGATGTGCAGCGCTACGAGTTCGACGGCACGGTGGACATCCGCACCGACGGCTCCTGCCAGGTGATGAGCCTGGTCGAAGGCAAATCCGTGCTGCTGGAAACCGCCCACGGCGAACGCCAGCGCTTCAGCTTCGCCGAGACCTTTGTGGTACCCGCCGCTGCTGGCGCCTACCGCCTGACCAGTGAAGACGGGTCACCCATCAAGGTGATCAAGAGCTTTATCAAACCGCGCGACCAATGGATAGAGGGTGTCGTGGCAGGCATGCACGGATAGGGAGAGTGCCTTGCGATCAGGTCAGGCGCCGCCGGCGCCGGCCGCAATCAAAACAAACCCAACTGCGCCGATGATACCGATGATCAGCATGAGGTAGAACAAATCGGAATAGCCGTCTTGCTGCTCCATGATGGCCCTCTTTCGTAGGTGGCCGTTCAAGACTCCCAGGCAGCAATGTAAGCGTATAATGAGGAGACCAAACCGCTGGTGATTGCAATACACTCGATACAACTACAGTGTAGCAGGCTATAGGATAGATGTCACTACGCCATTTGACCTATCCTGGGCGCGTGGGCTGCACTGCTCGACCGAATTGCTGCTCCTCTGTTGGGTGCAAGCAAGAGTTGTCAGAGAAGTTGACGAAGCCTGGCTCGAGTCCACAAAAGGGCGATTTCAGGGGCATATGAGCCTTTGTCCGTACCCTTCTGAATGACGCAATGGATTGAGTGTGTTCCGAATGAATTGACGGAGCGGGCTGTAGCAGGTACAATCTGGTACAAACAGCTACTGATTTTGATGCTAAACAAATGCCAACAGTCTTGATTAGCGGTCCGTACCGGTTTCATTTTTGGTCTTACGACTGCGCAGAACCGTGTCATATTCATGTCCAGCGTGATCAGAGACAGGCGAAACTCTGGCTCGATCCGGTATTGCTGGAGGAAAGTTACGGATTCCGGGGCAAAGAGCTGCGCGAGATCGAACGGATTATTGTAGTCAATATTTCGCTGTTACTGGAGGCATGGGATGAACATTGCGCAAGAGCTTGAGTTGCTCAAGATAAGGCTAGCACGCGCCGAAATCGTCGGCGTTCAGGTCAACGACGACGAGTTGATCGTCGAGATTGCCGATGGCCGCGTGATTGCAACGCCGTTGCTTTGGTTCCCGCGTCTGAGTTATGGTTCTGCCGCAGAGCGCAGCAACTTTGTCGTCGGTCGCACGAGCATTCACTGGCCCGACCTCGACGAAGACATCTGCGTAGAAACGCTGCTTCTAGGGCGCAGTCTGGGTGAGCGCCCTGAATCCTTCCAACGCTGGCTGGAACAGCATGGCAAAGTCCCTGCGTAAAACGTTCTCCAAGCGCAGACCGACGCCTCAGATCGGCGCGTCAGCGCGGGACCAGTGGGAGATAGAGGGTGCTCGTGCCGAGCACGGGCACCGCCACGAGCGTGACGCTGCTGGGTGGGCGTCACTCTGTACGGACGCCCGCCCACACCGCTCCTACTGAACTTTATGTCAATGGAGTATGGCGGCACCCGCCGTGTTCGCCAGGTCAACCACCCGGTAGATCGCCAGCCCCGTTATCACCAGCAAATACCCTTGCAACGCAACCAAGACAACGCGCTCACTACGCGACAGCTTCAGCGGCCCCAGCGCGGCCGGGTCACACTTTTCCTCCGGCTCATCGTCCAACGGGTGGACAACGTAGTAGACCTGGCCGTCGGCCGGCCCAAACAAACGGGCAAACGGGTTGCGGCTGAAGATGTTGCTTAGTGGCGCCATGATTGTACCTCCCAAAAACACGTTGATTGTGAGTAGACTCGTCTGGCCGATGGACAGCCAGGTAGTCGTTAAAAAGCGATTTGAACTCAGCCGGCCGGAAAAAGGCCGGGCACCAGCACCTGCACCGCCAGGATTGCCGAAAGAACGAACAGTACGGCGATCACCGTCCAGTTGATCCAGTTGTTCCAGCGCTTGTTGGCAAAGTCGCCAAGCAATTCCCGGTCATTGAGCAACAGTTGCAATAGGATGATCGCCGAGGGCAGCATCAGACCGGCCAGCACCTGCACCCCCACGATAATCAGTTGCAAGGGTGCGTTTGGGATCAGCACGATGGCAGCCGCGGCGACAATCGCCACGATGTAGACCGCATAGAAGCCCGGCGCCTCGCGCACGGGTTTTTGCAGGCTGTGCGGCCAGCCCATCACTTCGCCAAACGCCCAGGCGCTGGCCAAAGTGATCGTGGCCGCCCCCAACACGGCGGCATTGACCATCAGCAGCAGTATGCCGTACTTGGCGAAGCTGCCCAACAGCGGCCCCAGCAATCCCGCCATCTGTGCAGGGTCCTCATACGGCAGATTGTGCGTGTAGAGCACATAGCCGACGATCATCATGCACGCTGCATTGGTGATGGTAAAGGCCGCGCCCAAGAAGGTGTCGAGCCGCTCGCGGTTCAGGTCCTTGAAGCGCAGGCGCTTGTCGGCCACGCAGCTTTGCTGAAAAAAGAGCTGCCAAGGGGCAATCGTCGTGCCGACAATTGCCACTACCAGAAAGACCAGGCTGCCCGTGATGCCGCCGGCCGGCACCTGCGGCAGCAGCCCGGAAACTACGGCTTCCGGCGCGGGCCGCGACTGCATCGCAATCACGATCCAGCCCAGGTTCAACACGCAAAGCGCAACGGCAATCCGTTCCCAGCGCAGGTAGCTCCCAGTTACCACCATGATGATCAGGGTCGCTGCCGCGATCGGCACCGAAACGACGCCGGCAATGCCCAGCGCGCCCAAGGCCAACTTGATCGCCGCAAATTCAGTCACGAGGGTCAGGAAATTGAGCAGTTCCAGATCCCAAAGCGAGAAACGCCCCCACCACTTGCCAAAGCGCTGATAGATCATCGCCGCGCAACCACGCCCGGTGGCGATGCCCAGCCGCACCACCATCTCCTGGACAAAATAGGTGACGGGCAGCAGCAGCAGCAGCAACCACAGCAATTGCAGGCCGTATTGGGCGCCGGCCTGCGTGTAGGTGGACACGGCGCCGGCATCGTTGTCGGCGACCATGACAATCAGGCCCGGCCCAAAGACCATCAAGAACGACAAGATGCGCGCCAGCGTGCGCGAGCGGACGGCCCTTGCGCCCGGCGGTGCCGCTCCCACGGCCCTCAAATTCACTGCGGTCTGTTCCACGTTCATGACAATTCCCCTGTGCCGGTCGGGCCGCGTCCATACGACAACGCAGCACGTTCGTTACTTGTTGGGGCGTTTGGTCCGGCGGGATAAGCTGGGCACAAAAAACGCCGCTTGCCAGGACTGGCAAACAGCGGCGGGTGCGGGGAGCGAAGAGGACAAGATAGCGCAGCAGAAACTGTCTAGATCAGGGGCATGCTCCCAAAGAAGACGCCAAACAAAGGGCCGCTATCCTTGCACGCTCGTCCACGGCTGCCATCTCGGATTGCCAGCCAATGATCGAATGCATATTTGATGTCGTACTGGCACCACTGCCCACGCAGTCACCCCCTTTCAAAACCGGTGTCAGCTACCAGAGGCTGCTACGCTGGATGCCGCTGGACCACCAGCCGCTCACCGGATCAAAAAACCTCCCTGGCTTACCAGAGAGGTTTACGTGCAAACAACACGTACTCAAAGCACATCGCGTAGAGCGGTGTGCACCTCACTGGTTGAGCTTTGGCACTGCACAGCGTAGGGAAGGTACCCCAGCCACTTTGAGCAAAGCCTTGTCTCGGCTATGCCTGGTATACCCCTTGGCGTCTCTCGACGTTTCGGGACAATGGCCTATATCTTGCGCAGACGCCTCGCCTAACGAGGTTTCGTTTGTTACTGTCGATCCTACACCCGAACCCACCGTGTGTCAAGTACCTATGTAATCGATTTCGGCACCATCGCTACCGAGATCGGACGAGCAATTCGGCCGGCACGGCGCCCGTGCGCATGACCTGGGCCACGGTGGTGCGGGAGATGTTGCCTTCCATCGGCCCAAAGGCGCCAGCGTTGAGTGCACCGGCCGCCGATGCCACTTCGGCACAGCCTTGCAGCGAAAGCCCTTCCAGCAGCCCACACAAAAAGCCGGCATCGAAGCAATCGCCGGCGCCAGTGGGATCCACCTCGTCGACCGCATAGGCGGGTACCTCGATGGCGTCGCTGCGTGTGAAAACCGTGCACCCCTGCTCGCCACGCTTCACCACGATGATCTCAATGGGTGTGGTGGCGAAGAGCGCCTGCACATTCTCTTCCGTCGTCGCCTGGCCACCCAGCATGGCAAGCTCGGTAGTGCCCGGCAGCAGAATATGGCAGTGATCCATGACCGGACCGACGACATCCTGCAGACGGCGGTGGCCTAACAGTTCGGGCCGGATGTTGGGGTCAAAGCTGATCTTGGCACCCTTGTGGCGCATCACCGCCAGCACACCAAAAATGCGCGCCCGAAAAGTGTCGCTGGCCATCAGCGAACAGCCCATCACATGAAAAAAGGCAGGGCTCGCCACCATTTCAACCCCGTGGCCGTCGGCCATCACGGCGGGCGTACCGTCGATGTGGTAGATAAACTGGCGCGAGCCGTCTGGGAAATAGCTGACAAAAGCCACGGCGGTGGCGCGTCCTTCAAAGCGCTGCACGTGGTCACAGTTGACGCCGTCGTGGTGCAGCCGATCGACGAGGCAGCGCCCAAAGTCGTCGGCGGCGACGCCCCCGATCATGCCGGCCGGATGACCCAAGCGTGCCACTGTATCGATAAAGATGGCCGGTGCGCCGCTCGGAAAAGGCCCCAGAAAAGGGGCGGGCGCGTACAAACCGAGACCTGGCTGCGGCCGCATGATTTCGACCAGCAGTTCGCCCATCGTCCAAATGCTTGACATGGCTCTGCTCCGCGTTTCGATGAAGATGAGGTGTTTGACGCAGGATTGTGGGTGTGGTCGTTAGCCTATCATACCGCCCACGCATCCATCCCGTGATTGTAACACAACATCACCACAATCCCGGCAGCGTACGTGCGGGACGCTGGTTGCAGAGCGGGCAGGAGTTGCCCTACAGCTACTGGCAGCACATCTATGGCCGCAAACTGTACGACACGGAGCAGATCCAGGTAGCCGAGCAGGTGATCGAACAAATCGAGCGGGTAATGCCCGGCATCCGCGCCGACATCGAGGTGACCGATGTCGCCACACCGCTCAGCTACGAACGCTATACTGGCAACTGGCAGGGAGCGACCAGCGGTTTTTTGCTGACCAAACAGACCATGCGCATGCTCCTGTTGGGTGTCGACAAAACACTGCCCGGTCTGGGCAATTTCTACATGGCCGGCCAGTGGGTCGAACCGGGCGGCAGTGTCCCCACCTCTGCCATGTCCGGCCGCCAGGCCATCCAACTCCTCTGTCATGCCGACGGCAGGCCGTTTGAGCGTAGCGAAGCCTGAGCGATCGAATGCGAATCTAGGTGCGTTGCACGTCCCGCGTGCGGCGCACCTGTTAGCGCTGCCAAACCGACAGCCATTCGCAATGCACCGCACCAGTCAGCACCGGTCCCGCGCGACATCGGCCAAAACCCTCTTTTTTTGTGAGTTGCTCAGTCGCCCCATATGCGCTAAAATAGTTGTTGCTCCACCTGCTGGTCCTTTCTCTGTTGACAGTCAGACCCGCGATGCCATCGAAACCTTTGGATCTGGAGCTTCACCTTAGCTATGACGCCCCAAACGGACTCTACCGAGTATTGGCGCGCCTGGCGGTCCAAGAAATCACACAAACGGCAGAATTTAGGCTCGACTTGAATGATGCCACGCTTGCATCGACGCTGGAGTGGATGAAATCCGGACGGGGCAATGAGGCAGACGTGCAGGCGTTTGGCAGTGAACTCTTTCAGCGCCTTTTCAGTGGCCATGTTCACGATCTTTACACCTATGCACGCCAAAATAGTGCAAGCCATCTACGTATCCGCCTCATTTGCAACGACATGCAGGTGGCGCGCATTCCGTGGGAACTAATGTTCGATCGAGAGCAAGATTCATTTCTGGCGTTGGACTTACTTTTCATTCGTGACCTTGCCTTGACGGCACCAAGGCAAACCGTGGCCACCACACCTCCATTGCGCGTTCTGGTGCTCCAGTCTTCCCCTAAAGATTTGCCTGCTTTCTCTGGGGTGTGGGAAGCAAATGACATCGGCGCAGCGCTGTCAGAACTCACGAAAAAACAACAGGTCCAAGTCCATTTCGTTGCGCAAGCTACCCTGGCGCAACTACAGAATGCCCTGCGTGAGGCCGTCGTTGCGTCACCACCGGTTCCTTATCAAGTCGTACATTTCATCGGTCATGGCATGATCGATCCCGGCACCGGGATGGCTTCCCTCATCTTCGTTGACGAGAATGGCAACAGCCAAATTGTGACCGCCACTGAGTTCGCAACCATCCTGAAAGATCAACAGGTGAAACTGGTCTTTCTTAATGCCTGCGCCTCTGCTCAGGTAACAGGATTTGACACGGCGCAGGGTCTGGCGCCTGCCCTCATGCGTGCGGATATCCCAATGTTCGTGGGCATGCAAACTGCAGTTGATACCCATGTTGCCCAATTTATCGCCGAGGCATTCTATGCAGCGCTTGCCGATGGACGGTCCGTTGACGCCGCGTTGCTTGATGTGCGAAGATTGATCCGAGCCGCCACGGACTTTAGTCACCTTGCGCTTGCGATTCCAGTTTGCTATCTACATGCAAACGACGGTGTGCTCATGGTTCAGCCTTCGCTCACTGCGCTGGCAACAGAAACGCCCGCGGTCCCAATCCAAAGCGGTTTGCCCGCGCTGCCACTACTAAAACGAGTGGTTGCCATAGTCGTCGCCTTGATCGGTCTTGTCGCTTCCGTAATCGCAATCTGGCAAGCCGTCGCGATATGGGTAGCACAACAGCCGCCACCACCTATGAGCGGCAGCTACAATATTGCCGTTGCCGCCATTGCCGACCCTGGCATGACGCCGGCGGGAAAGGGCTCGGCTGACAAGTTGATGAAAACCTTTGTCCTGACATTGGAGCAGAGTCTGCAACCACTCCGGCAGGAAGGATTTGATATCCAAGTGCGTGGACCAGACATCGTTGGTGCGGTGAAGGGTGCCACTGCTGCGGAGCGTGCGCTGGCAGCCGAGACATTGTCACTTCAACATGGCGCTGACCTCCTCATCTCTGGCGTCTTGCAGTTTGAACCGGGCAAGACCACATTGCAGCCTGAATTCTACCTTGCGCCACAACGCCTTGGCAACGCCGACGAAGTAAGTGGCTACAACACGTGGGAGCCGCTTACAATTGAGGATGACATCACCACTAACCCATCAGCAGCGGCGCTCTTCATAGTGGAATTCACGCATCAGGCCGCCAGTTGGACCGAGTTTGCGGTCGGTCTTGGCTATACCAAAGTGCATCACTATCTGGACGCGAAAAGTCACCTTGAGCGGGCATTGGCAGTAGTAAGCGCAGCCCAGCCAGCTTCTTCCGTGCAGAACAAGGCGCTTTATCTTCTTCTTGGCGCTGTGGCGACCAAGCTGGCCGATCAGAGCATCGATTCTACGGCTAGAAAGCAGGCGCTCATCGATGCACGAGCGTATTATGAGCAGGCGCTCGACCTGGACGTAAAGTACGCCCGTGCGCTGCTTGGTTTGGGCCAGATCGAGTTCTTGGAGGGACGCGGCGATTGCCGACCACCTGACAATGCCGATGCCGTCGCCATGCAAAAGGCTTTGGCGCGCTATGGCCGCGCCCGCCAATTTGCGGATGCGGCCACACTGGACGAAGTGCCGGTCAAGGCTGACTTGTTTGAAGCGCGCCTGCTCCAATGCTGGGGATCGGAGCGCGCCGATGCTCGCCTGCTGGATAATGCATCCACGCGCTACCAATCAATCGTCGATGAATACAAGAAGCGCACGCTGCCAGCCGATCGACAGCGAATCCGGTCTTATGAAGCCGAAGCGCATGCAGGGCTCGGGCTGTCCTCCTATATCACGTATGTCCTCAATCAAACCGATGGTGGGGCACTTGCCACGGCGCTTGACGAGTTTCGCCTTGCCGAAACAGCAAGCCAGGAACTCGACCGCAAAGCGATTGTGCTGCTCTGGCAAGTGCGCGTCCTGGCCCATCAAAATGCGTGTAAACCTGCCGTTGAGACATTCACGCAAGCACAGCAGACCGAAGCTACTTATCGTGAAGAGAACCACAGATGGAAGGATACACTATATGAAAATCTTTCATCTGACATTCGCAAAGAGGTAAGTGATCTATGCCCGAACGAACTGCTTCCAACCCAGGTGCCGTGAACCCAACGCAGGCCCATGCCACCTCAACCTTGCTTCGCCTCTTCGCGTGCATCGTTCTGTGCATGCTCGTGGCAGGTTGCGCTTCGAATACCGCAAGTGAGCAAACTAGCGGCGTACCAGCATCACGCGGCGAGAGGGAGATAGAGCTGACGGTCAGTTCACCAACGGACACCGCGATAACGGCAACAAGTTATCCCACTCCTCCGGCGGCAAGTCCAACGGTTGACATCGTCGCGACGAGCGTTGATACCCAAGCGGCTTCATCCAACGCAGCAGTTTCGCTGCCACTCACCACTACCGATGGAACAACGCCCACCGTCGTGCTGTCTTCGGCGTTTGGTATTACCGACTCTGCACACCTGACCGACATCGTATTGACTATCTTGGTCAACCTGAACATACGCGAAGGTCCGGGAACGGACCAACCGATCATTGGCTGGCTGCTGGCCGGCGCTAAGCCACAGGTTATCGGGGTTTCAAACGATGGCACCTGGTTACACATCGCTTGTCCACTGGGACTCAACGCCAGTGCGTGCTGGGTGACCGATGCGCCTGGTTTCGTGCAGGTGGAACGGATGGCTTCATTCAAAGCCAATCCGGCAGTTGCAACACCGATTCCGACAACGCTTCCGCCACCGACACCTGCCCCCGCCACCAAAGCCTGCGAACCATCAACACCGGCTGGCTGGGATGGCCAGCGCATTATAGCCGGTGACACCCTTTACGATATTGCCGCACGTACGGGCGTTTCGGTCGCCGAACTGCAGGCAGCCAACTGTCTCGATTCTGACGTCATCTTGGAAGGGGCCATATTGACAGCACCTGATATGCCTGCAGACAGTAGCGTGGCATCTGGCGCTGGGACTGAGGCTGCAGACGCGCACGTTGATATCTCGGGCGTGCCATCCATCGATTCAACTGGAATGCCTGGCAATGGCGAATGCCTTACACCGACGTCTTCGGAACGTAACGGAGTGACAACGCCTACAGTGATCGTCGGCACCTCCGTGCGAGAGCCAAAATTAGATTGGGAAATCACAGAAGCCGTCTGTATTTATGTGCTGGGACTACCCGCCAATGCAAAGACAGCGATTGTCTTTAACCCCAACGTAAGTTCCGTGCTTGCCCCTAAACTCCAGAAGCCAAGATACGAGGTTTGGCGTATTCTTCTCGCTCCCGGTGAGAAATTGCGATCTCATACGGTCGAAGTAAGTGTTGACGGACAGCTTGTGGAACCACCAATCCATATCGACGTGAATGTCGCCAGCCGTCCACGAATTCGTGTCGACCCCATAAATCCGGTCAAAGGTACTCCGGTGACAATCTGGGTGGCTGGTTTTCCCCAGGGTGTAAATCAGTTGTTCTTCTTTCAACAACACAACACCACAGAAGACCAAAGCTACCACGCCTTCGCACCCATTTCCCCCAGAATGGTCATTGCCAATCCGCGCGGTGAGGGGACACTGACTGTTTCCACAAACATTCTCAATCTGGGCCGTCATCTCGTTGACACGGCAGCGAATCTCGGCGGCAGCAGGGAGCAGACGATTGACCCACGAGTTTTTATTGTAAATTAGAAGGAGAACCAAGACATGACTGACAACATCGACACCATTCTATCCGGCGGCCAGTATTTGCTAGAAATCGCACGAGTTGCGTCATTGGATGGCGGCGATCCCAAGTTCCCGGTGATCGGTCAACTGGTTATCACAGTGGGTGAAAGTTCGGGTGAACGCGGCGACATCGCGGCCGCTCACCTTAGCATCTCCGGGAAAGGGCTGCCTCGCGAAACCTCGTTCGCCGATGGGACTTCAGGCAAATTCACGTTCGCTAACCTGGTCAGCGAGGGCAGCGTGAAAGGCGAGGTTCTACTGGTTAACGGCAATTTAGTTGTACGGCTTTCCAGTATTGGAACGATCCACTATTTCGACGAGTACCTGTTCTACTCGTTGGACGGCGCCACCGTAAAGAATATTTATCAGTTACCTCATCCACTTTATGAGGCGTCGACGACCGAAAGCAATACCATCTTCATCCAGCATATTGGCGAGACGGCGGCACCCATCGAAACGCTGGAGGTTGCGCTATTCTACAAGCAGCCCTTCCTATTGAACGGGCCTTTGCCGCCCTCCTCAGGGTGCGACGAACCACACTGGCGGCATGAACGGGTAATCTTCCTCCAGCCTCTGCGCCTGATTGACCAATCAGGCGATCTGTACCCTACTGGAAAGACGTGGCAGGCGCAATTTGATAAAGCCAAAGAGGTCTGGCGCAATGCTGGTGTCCTCCTTATGGCGATGGATCCACCACTCCTGTGGCCAACAACTGCAATCCTTGCACAGAGTCCCGATGCCTATAACCTCAAACATCAGTCAAGCTCGAAAGTATTCAATGGACTCCCCTCAATTTCTG
>Ga0335397_10009362_pt1 | contig 12229 bp, 21 predicted proteins | sample MAT04_FD_205740 | JGI IMG/M metagenome (GOLD analysis project Ga0335397, IMG submission 205740) | Freshwater microbial communities from Lake Fryxell liftoff mats and glacier meltwater in Antarctica - MAT-04 (spades assembly) (version 2) ...
GAAAATATGGTAAAAGATAAACCATCAGCACACGGATCTGGCAGGCCCGATCGTAAAGGCGGCCCGCGTGGAGATCGTGACCGTGATCGTGGTGGCGACCGGGGAGGAGATCGTGGTGGAGATCGTCGCCCCAGGAATAAAAAATAAGTAAGGAATAAAGTACTCATCATCATATAGTTTTAGCGATGTTACAGCCTAAAAGAACAAAATACAGGAAGCAGCAGAAAGGTAAAATGAAAGGAAATGCCAAACGCGGATACGAATTATCATTCGGTTCATTTGGTATCAAAGCCCTCGAAGAAGTTTGGCTTACCGGTCGTCAGATAGAAGCTGCCCGTCAGGCAATTACGCGTTACATGAAACGTGAAGGCCAGTTGTGGATCAGAGTATTTCCTGACAAACCTGTTACCAAAAAACCTGCCGAAGTACGTATGGGTAAAGGTAAAGGTGCTCCCGAATATTTCGTGGCACGTGTAACCCCGGGACGTTTACTTTTCGAGTTGGAAGGCGTTAGTGCCGAAATAGCCAAAGAAGCCTGCCGGTTAGGATCCCAGAAATTGCCAATCGCCGTTAAATACGTGGTTCGCAAGGATTATGAAGAAAATTTAGCTTAACCTGGTTAACCGATAACAAAGCAGTTGCCAACCGTATAATAGAAGCAAAATGAAACAAGAAGTAATTCGTGAACTATCAACTCCCGAGTTGATTGAAAGACTCGACGAAGAACGCATACAGCTCAACAAGCTGAAAATGAACCATGCTGTATCTCCGCTTGAGAACCCAAATAAAATAAAAGCGTATCGCAGAACAGTTGCCCGCCTGGTAACTGAACTACACAAACGCAAATCAGAATCGGTTGTAGCTGACAAGGCTAATAAATAATAATTTTCATAGCAATGGAAGAAAGAAATCTTAGAAAAGAAAAAATCGGTCTTGTTGTAAGCAATAAAATGGAGAAATCCATAGTAGTTCAGGTTGAAAGGCGCGTAAAGCACCCTAAATACCATAAGTTTGTTAAAAAGACATCTACTTTTGCTGCACATGACGAAAAAAATGATTGTGGAATCGGTGATACCGTTCGTATTGCAGAAACCCGTCCTCTGAGCAAAACAAAATGTTGGAGATTAGTTGAAATCATCGAAAGAGCTAAATAATTATGATACAGCAGGAATCAAGACTTACGGTAGCCGATAATAGCGGTGCTAAAGAGGTACTCTGTATAAGGGTGCTTGGCGGTACCCGCAGAAAATATGCCTCCGTGGGCGATAAAATCATCGTTTCGGTGAAAAAAGCCCTTCCCTCAGGTAATATAAAGAAAGGAACTGTTGCCAAAGCCGTTGTGGTTCGTACCAGCAAGGAAATTCGTCGTGCTGATGGTTCCTACATCAGGTTCGATGACAATGCCGTGGTTCTTCTCAATACTGCCGGCGAAATGATAGGTACCCGTATTTTCGGACCCGTTTCGAGGGAACTCAGGGAAAAACAGTACATGAAAATTGTTTCACTTGCACCCGAAGTGCTTTAATTATAAGAAACCATGAGTAATAAAGTTCATATCAAAAAAGGGGACAACGTGAAAATACTGGCTGGCGATTCCAAAGGGAAAACCGGTAAAGTATTGGAAGTTGAAATGGAAAAATACAAGGCTATCGTTGAAAATGCCAACCTTGCAACCAAGCACTCAAAGCCAAACGCTAAGAACCCAAAAGGCGGAATCCTGAAACAGGAAATGCCTATTCACATCTCAAACCTGATGCTTATTGACGGAAGCGGAAAAGCTACACGTATCAGTCGGAAAAAAGATGAAAAAACCAATAAAACTGTCAGAATTTCAAAAAAATCCGGGGAGGTAATTAAATAATGGAATATTCAGCTCGCCTAAAGGAAAAGTACCAAAAGGAAGTGATTCCCGCTCTTACGGAACAGTTCCAGTACAAAAACAATATGCAGGTTCCCAAACTGGTAAAAATCTGTTTGAACCAGGGTCTTGGTACTGCTATTGCAGATAAAAAGATTATTGATGTTGGTGTAGCCGAAATGTCAGCTATTGCTGGTCAAAAAGCTGTATCAACCAAATCGAAGAAGGATATATCCAACTTCAAGTTACGTAAAAATATGCCGGTTGGCGTTCGCGTGACACTTAGAAGTGTAAAGATGTACGAATTCCTCGACAGGCTGATCTCAATTGCTGTTCCACGAGTACGCGACTTCCGCGGAATTAACGTGAAAGGTTTCGATGGCCGTGGTAATTTCACTATGGGGATTACCGAGCAGATAATTTTCCCGGAAGTACTAATCGATAAAGTTGCCAAGATTAACGGCCTCGACATTACTTTTGTTACCACCGCCAAAACTGACAAAGAGTGCATGGCATTGTTAAAAGAATTTGGTATTCCGTTTAAGAAATAACCTACAGAAATATGGCAAAAGAATCACATAAAGCCAGAGAAGTAAAAAGGCAGAAAATAGTAGATAAATACGCTGCCAAACGTGCTGCACTCAAGGCTGCCGGCGACTACCTCGGCTTACAGAAATTACCCCGAAATGCAAATCCGATCCGTTTGCACAACCGTTGCAAAATTACCGGCAGACCAAAAGGATATATGCGGCAATTTGGTGTTTCACGTATAAATTTCCGTTTCATGGCCCTCGATGGCCTGATACCCGGCGTGAAAAAAGCCAGCTGGTAAAATTAAACACAGAAACAATTAATTATAAGATACAAAATGATCACAGATCCGATTGCAGATTATCTTACTAGAATAAGGAATGCCGTGATGGCCAACCACAGGGTTGTAGAAATTCCTGCATCTAATCTCAAGAAGGAGATAACTAAAATCCTCTTCGACCAGGGCTATATCCTCAATTTCAAATTCGAGGAAGATACTAAACCTGGTGTTATTAAGATCGCGCTCAAATATCACCCTGTAACCAAACAATCAGCTATTACGCAGATTGAAAGGGTCAGTAAACCGGGTTTACGCCGCTATGTTGGTAAGGACAAACTTCCAAGAGTCCTCAACGGACTTGGTATTGCCATCGTGTCCACTTCGCATGGGCTGATGACCGAAAAGGAAGCAAAAAACCAAAACGTAGGTGGCGAAGTAATTTGTTACGTTAGCTAATAATAAGGAGGAAAAAAGAATGTCGAGAATTGGAAAATTACCGATTACGGTTCCTTCCGGAGTTACGATCACAATATCAGATAAAAACCTTGTTACGGTTAAAGGTAGTAAAGGTGAACTGAAACAACAGGTCGATCCGGATATTATCGTTAAGGTTGAAAATAATAATCTGCTGGTTCAGCGGCCAACCGACCAGCAACGTCACAGGTCGATGCACGGACTTTACCGCTCTCTGTTGTTCAATATGGTAAAAGGTGTAAGCGAAGGCTTTACTGTTAACCAGGAACTCGTTGGTGTAGGTTACAAAGCCACAGTAACTGGCCAGGTACTTGAACTGGCATTAGGCTATTCGCACAATTTTGTGTTCGAACTCCCTTCCGAAATTTCGGTAAGTGCTTTGACTGAAAGAGGAAAGAACCCCATTATTACAATGGTATCGCACGATAAACAACTTATCGGCCAGGTAGCGGCAAAAATCAGGTCGCTGCGCAAACCTGAACCATACAAAGGAAAAGGTATCAAGTTTGTAGGCGAAGTACTGAAACGTAAAGCTGGTAAGTCAGCATCGGATAAATAATCATTGAGAACAGCATAACACTTTCAATCGATGTCATTTAAAGTAGATAAAGAATACAGGAGACTGAAAATCAAGCAACGCGTTCGTAAAACCATTACCGGTAGCGGCGAGCGCCCACGCATGACAGTATTCCGCAGCAACAAAGATATTTATGTTCAGCTGATTGATGATCAGTCAGGCAAAACATTAGTAGCTGCATCATCACGCGCTAAAGGAGTAGCGGATCAAAAAGGTACCAAAATTGAGAAAGCCCAGCTCGTTGGAAAACTTATAGCCGAACGCGCCCTCGAAAGCGGAATACTGGCAGTAGTTTTCGATCGTAACGGATATCTTTATCATGGTAGGGTAAAAGCCCTGGCTGACGCAGCCAGAGAAGGTGGCATCAAATTTTAATTACAGCTATGGCAAACGTAAACACAAACAGAGTAAAATCGAGCGATATCGAATTAAAAGACAGGCTCGTCGCCATCCAACGCGTTACTAAGGTTACCAAAGGCGGTCGTACATTCACTTTCTCAGCTATTGTTGTAGTTGGTAATGAAAACGGAGTAGTTGGTCATGGCCTTGGAAAAGCTAAGGAAGTTCAGGCTGCAATTGCAAAAGGAATTGAAGATGCCAAGAAAAACCTCGTACGTGTTCCGGTTCTGAAAGGAACTATTCCACACGAACAATTAGGTAAATATGGCGGAGCACTTGTTTTTATGAAACCCGCAGCTGCAGGTACCGGAGTTATTGCCGGTGGTGCTATGCGTGCAGTTCTCGAAAGCGTGGGTGTGAAAGATGTACTTGCTAAATCCAAAGGCTCTTCAAATCCTCACAGCGTTGTTAAAGCTACCATCGATGGCCTATGCCAGTTAAAGGATGCTCATGCTGTAGCTCAGCTTCGGGGAATAAGTATGGATAAAGTATTTAACGGTTAACCACTAAAATTATAGCGCGATGAAAAACGTGAGAATCACACAGATAAAAAGTGGTATTAAACAACCCGAACGTCAGAAACGTACTTTACGTGCGCTGGGCATTTCTAAAATGAACCGCCCGGTTGATCATGTAGCCACTCCCCAGATTGAAGGAATGATCAGAGCGATCAGCCATTTACTGAAAGTGGAAGAAATTTAATTGTAAATCCTTTATAGAACTATTATAACATGGATCTAAGTAATTTAAAGCCGGCAGAAGGCGCTACAAAATCGGATAAACGAATCGGACGGGGCCAGGGATCAGGACGTGGAGGTACATCTACACGTGGTCACAAAGGTGCCAAATCACGTTCTGGTTACAAACACAAACGTGGTTTCGAAGGTGGTCAGATGCCGTTGTACCGCAGGGTGCCAAAATCAGGTTTCAGAAATATTAACAGGGTCGAATATACCGGACTTAATATCGATGTACTGCAAAAACTTTCCGAATCGGCTGGTTTAACCGTTATCACTCCGGAAATCCTCAAGGAACACGGTCTGCTCGGTAAAAAAGACCTGCTCAAGATTTTAGGTCGCGGCATACTGAAAGCAAAAATTAATGTTACAGCCAATGCTTTTTCAGATAAAGCTATTCAGGCAATCGAATCAGTTGGTGGTACTGTAATTAAACTCTGAACTTAATGAGACGCTTCATTCAGACACTCAAAAACATTTACAAGATCGATGAACTTCGTAATCGGATAGGCTATACATTAGGCCTTATCCTGATATACAGGTTTGGATCGTACGTTACTATTCCCGGAGTTGACCCTCAGCAACTGATGGCTTTAAAGAACCAGTCGGAAACAGGACTATTAGGCTTGCTTAATATGTTCTCCGGTGGTGCTTTTAGTAATGCATCAATATTTGCACTGGGCATCATGCCTTACATTTCGGCTTCAATTGTTATTCAGTTGCTTGGTATGGCAATCCCATACTTCCAGAAACTGCAGAAAGAAGGCGAAAGCGGACGTAAAAAGATTAACCAGATTACTAGGTATCTTACCGTTGTTATTACTGCGCTTCAGGCTCCGGGTTATATTGCAAACCTTATTTCGCAATTACCGGCACAGGCTATAACACCTTTCGATCCCAATATAACTTCACCATCCGCATTCTTCTGGGTTTCATCAGTTGTTATTCTGGTTGCAGGCACCATGTTTGTAATGTGGCTGGGAGAAAAAATTACAGATAAAGGCCTTGGTAACGGGATCTCTCTCATCATTATGATTGGTATCATAGCCCGTCTGCCTTTTGCGCTATTCAGCGAGTTTCTTGCTCGTATGGAGCAGAAAGGAGGAGGCCTTGTTCTGTTTATAGTCGAAATTGTGGTTCTTGTATTTGTTGTTTTACTCTGTATTCTGCTTGTGCAGGGTACACGTAAAATTCCTGTACAATATGCAAAACGTGTAGTTGGTAACAAGCAATACGGTGGCGTACGACAGTACATTCCATTAAAAGTTAATGCTGCCGGAGTTATGCCAATCATATTTGCCCAGGCTATTATGTTCCTCCCGTTAACCATTGCAGGATTTGCTAGCAGCGAGAGTTTACAGGGGTTTGCAGCTACATTCACTAACATAAACGGTTTCTGGTACAACTTCACGTACGCCTTACTGATAATTGTTTTCACATACTTCTACACTGCTATCACGGTTAATCCTAACCAGATGGCTGAAGATATGAAGAAGAACAACGGATTTATACCCGGAGTGAAACCCGGGAAGAAAACGGCTGATTTTATTGACTCTGTAATGTCGAAAATTACTTTCCCAGGTTCTTTGTTCCTGGCATTGGTGGCTATCATGCCGGCTTTGGTAAGTATGATGGGGGTTAGCTCTCAGTTCGCACAATTTTATGGTGGTACATCACTTTTGATTCTTGTGGGTGTAGTACTTGATACGCTCCAACAAATTGAAAGTCATTTGCTGATGCGACATTATGAAGGACTTACTAAATCAGGCCGTATAAAAGGGCGTAGTGCCGCCGGTGCATTTTAATCAGTTGTAAAACTGGAATAATGGCCTTTATAAAGACTGAAATAGAAATTGAAAAAGTACGTACGAGTTCTTTACTTGTTGGAAAAACGATAGCGGAAGTTGCCAGGCATATGAAGCCGGGAGTTACTACCCTTGCTCTCGATAAAATAGCTGAAGAGTTTATCCGCGACCATAAAGCAAAACCTGCTTTTAAAGGATACCACGGATTTCCTGCTTCGCTCTGTATATCGGTTAACGAGGTAGTGGTTCACGGAATACCGGGTAAGCGTGAATTGAAAGAGGGCGACCTTGTATCAATTGATTGTGGTACCATTATTGATGGGTATTTCGGTGATTCAGCGTTCTCTTTTGGGATATTGCCTATGGCAGTGGACCTGGAACTATTGATGAAACGAACGCATGATTCATTGCTTAGGAGTATTGAGATAATAGCAGCAGGGAAACGTGTCGGAGATATTGGTTACGAAGTACAGGCCTATGTGGAAAGCTTTGGTTATACAGTGGTTCGCGATCTTGTAGGACATGGTTTGGGTACCAGCCTTCATGAGAAACCTGAAGTGCCAAATTATGGGAAAAGGGGAACCGGCCCAAAACTTGAAGCAGGAATGGTTATCTGTATCGAACCGATGATCAATCTCGGAACAAGGCAGGTTATGCAGGAAAACGATGGATGGACGATTCGTACAATGGATAAGAAACCCTCGGCGCATTTTGAACACGCTGTAGTAATAAGAAATAACGGGGCTGACATATTGTCAAGTTTCATTGAAATACAACAGGTAATTAATCCTGACATAGTAATAACGAAGTAATTAAATGGCAAAACAACTTGTAATCGAGCAGGACGGCGTAGTGAAAGAATCGCTCGGCAATGCTATGTTCCGGGTTGAACTTGAAAACGGGCACATGATCATTGCGCACATTTCGGGTAAAATGAGGATGCACTACATAAAAATTCTTGTAGGCGACAGGGTGAAAATTGAAATGTCACCTTACGATCTCAGCAAGGGAAGAATTAACTTCCGTTACAAATAAAGAATAGTACAATTAAGAAATAACTCAAACAATGAAAGTTAGAGCATCAGTTAAGAAAAGAACACCTGAATGCAAAATCGTGCGCAGGAAAGGGAGAATCTATGTGATAAACAAGAAGAACCCCAAGTACAAACAAAGACAAGGTTAATAATTGTGTAATCCTAAAAGCTATTAACATATATGGCACGTATTGCTGGTATTGACTTACCAAAAAACAAAAGAGGTGAAATCGGCCTGACATACATTTTCGGAATCGGCCGTAACTCAGCCCAGGCTATCCTGGACAAATGCGGAATCGACCGTAGTAAAAAAGTTCAGGACTGGACTGATGATGAGCAAAATAATATCCGCTCCACCATCAACGACAGCTACAAGATAGAAGGTGCGCTCCGTTCGGAAGTACAGCTGAATATCAAACGACTGATGGATATCGGTTGTTATCGTGGCGTACGTCATCGTTTGGGCCTTCCGCTACGCGGACAGAGCACAAAGAACAATGCACGTACCCGTAAGGGCAGAAAAAAGACTGTTGCTAACAAGAAGAAGGCAACCAAATAAGTAAGCATTTAAAGTAAAAATAGTTTTACTATGGCAAAGACCACCAAAGTATCGAAGAAAAGAGTTGTTAAAGTTGAGCCTGTTGGAAGAGCGTATGTATCTGCTTCTTTCAATAATATCATCATTTCGCTCACCAATAATGCCGGCCAGGTAATTTCCTGGGCTTCGGCTGGGAAAATGGGATTCAGAGGTTCGAAAAAGAACACTCCCTATGCTGCCCAGATGGCTGCTCAGGATTGCTCAAAAGTTGCTTACGACCTTGGGCTACGCAAAGTAAAGGTTTTCGTGAAAGGTCCCGGATCAGGCAGGGAATCAGCTATCCGTACCTTACATACCGCTGGTATTGAAGTAACTGAAATACAGGATATCACTCCATTGCCACACAATGGGTGCAGGCCTCCTAAACGCAGAAGGGTTTAATGGTAACCATACACTTCGATATTTACGAACAATAAGTTTAATAATACATAATCAAAAGGCTTTATGGCAAGATATATTGGTCCTAAGACAAGGATAGCCAGGAAATTCAAAGAACCTATCTACGGACCCGACAGTTCTTACGAGAAGAAGAACTATCCTCCCGGAATGCACGGACAGAATAAACGCCGCAAGAAACAATCGGAATACGGTGTTCAGCTGCAGGAAAAACAAAAAGCAAAGTATACCTATGGCATTCTCGAGAAACAATTCAGAAACATTTTCGAGAAAGCAACACGAAAAAAAGGTATTACCGGCGAAATCCTGTTGCAACTGATCGAATCACGCCTCGATAACGTAGTTTATCGTATGGGTATAGCACCAACACGTGATGGCGCACGTCAACTTGTGGGTCACAGGCACATCACTGTTAACGGTAAAGTTCTCAATATCCCTTCCTACGAATGTAATAAGGGGGATGTAATCGCTGTACGCGAACGGTCCAAATCATTGGAAGTGATTCAGAATTCATTACAGGGACGTATAATGCGTTACTCCTGGCTCGAATGGGACGGCGCAATGATGACAGGTAAATTTGTTAATTATCCTGAACGCGAAGAAATTCCTGAAAACATAAAGGAACAACTCATCGTCGAATTGTATTCGAAGTAATTTTTTTATCTTGCATTATTTTTTAAACAAAGGACTTTTATGGCCATTTTAGCATTCCAGAAACCTGATAAGGTTATCATGATTCAGGCTGACGAGTTTGACGGAACTTTCGAATTCCGCCCTCTCGAACCTGGCTTTGGTATCACAATCGGTAATGCATTGCGCAGGATCTTACTTTCTTCGCTCGAGGGGTATGCAATTACTTCACTGCGGATTGACGGAGTTGATCACGAATTTTCATCGGTAAAAGGCGTTGTTGAGGATATCACAGATGTTATCCTGAACATGAAAAAAGTCAGATTCCGCAAGCAGATTGAATCAGAAGAGAGTGAAAAGATCAACTTTACCGTGACAGGTAAAGATACTTTTACCGCTGGTGATATTGCCAAACACCTGTCAATTTTCCAGGTACTGAACCCTGAAGTGGTTATATGCCACATGGAGCCTTCAGTAAAACTCAATATCGAAATTAGTGTGAATAAAGGCAGAGGATATGTACCGGCAGAGGAAAATAAGATTCCGACAGCGCATTTGGGTACCATCTTCATGGATTCAATTCATACCCCGATAAAAAACGTAAAATTCAGCATCGAGAATTTCCGCGTTGAACAGAAAACTGACTACGAGAAACTCATCCTTGAGATTAAAACGGATGGATCAATTCATCCGAAAGAAGCCCTTAAGGAAGCTGCAAGGATTCTGATCCATCACTTCATGCTTTTCAGCGATGAAAAGATCACATTGGATATTGAAGAAAAGGCAGTTGCTGAAGAATTTGACGAAAATACACTCCATATTCGTCAGTTGCTAAAAACTAAGTTGGTGGATATGGACCTTTCAGTTCGTGCCCTCAACTGCCTGAAAGCTGCCGATGTTGAAACTCTCGGCGAATTAGTAGCTTTCAATAAGAACGACTTATTGAAATTCCGCAATTTCGGTAAAAAGTCGCTCACCGAACTGGAAGACCTGGTTAAAACAAAAGGTCTGGAATTCGGAATGAATGTTGCCAAGTACAAATTAGATAAGGAATAAGCGAAATGAGACATCAGAAAGCAATAAACCACCTGGGACGAACCAGTACTCATCGCAAAGCTATGCTGTCGAATATGGCAGCTTCGCTGATCAAGCACAAACGTATCAGTACCACCATTGCAAAAGCAAAGGCATTACGCGGATACGTTGAGCCATTGATCACACGCGCTAAAATAGATTCAACACACTCACGCCGCGTAGTTTTCAGCTACCTGCAGGATAAAGACGCTGTTACAGAACTGTTCCGCGAGGTTTCAGTAAAAGTGGCCGACCGTCCGGGTGGATATGTCCGTATACTCAAAACCGGCTTTCGCCTTGGCGATAACGCTGATATGTGTATCATAGAGCTTGTTGATTACAACGAAAATCTCCTGACGGCTAAAGATACAACTGCTAAAAAAGCTGTTCGCCGCCGTAAACCTGCTGCTAAAAAAGCAACTGATGCCGAAGCTGTTGTAACTGAAAAAACTCCTAAAGCTAAGGCTAAAGCGGCCGAAGCAGTCAAGGAAGTCGAAGCTGCTGAGAAAGTTGTTGAAAAGCCTGTTGAGGAAGAAACTCACAATACTGAAACAGAGGAAAAATAACTAAAATTCAGATAATGAATTAATTAAAAGGATAAAGTGAAGGTTTCTTTGCTTTATCCTTTTCTCATTTTTTGAAGAATTGAATTTGATAATGTGATAATGTGATAATGTGATAATGCGATAATGTGATAATGCGATAATGTGATAATGCGATAATGTGATAATGCGATAATGTGATAATGCGATAATGTGATAATGTGGTAATGTGGTAATGTGGTAATTCGGCAATTCGATAATTCGACAATTCAATAATGTGATAATGCGATAATGTGATAATGTGGTAATATGGTAATTCGGCAATTCGATAATTCGGCAATTCGACAATTCAATAATGTGATAATGCGATAATGTGATAATGTGATAATGCGGTAATGCGATGATGCGATGATGCGATAATGTGATAATGTGATAATGCGGTAAAGTAACTTTGCAATAATTTCTAAAATTGGTAATTAGCACATTAGCACCTTAGCACATTCCCCTAACCCCTAACCCCTAAATCCTAAAACCTTAAAATAAAATATATGAGTCAGATAGTTAACATTACAGGTCGCCAGATATTAGATTCGCGCGGCAATCCTACCGTTGAGGTAGACGTATTTACATCAAACGGCATAATGGGTCGTGCAGCTGTTCCTTCAGGAGCTTCAACCGGTATTCACGAGGCTTGTGAGCTTCGCGATGGCGATAAAGCTATTTACAAAGGGAAAGGTGTTCTCAAAGCCGTTCAGAATGTAAACAAAGTGCTTGCCGAAGAACTGAAAGGTTATTTCGTAACCGAACAGAACGAGATTGACCAGAAAATGATTGATCTGGATGGTACACCGAATAAATCGAACCTGGGCGCAAATGCTATCCTGGGTGTTTCACTGGCTGTTGCCAATGCAGCTGCACAGGAATCAGGAAGTTATCTTTTCAGGTATGTTGGAGGTGTGAATGCCAATACACTTCCAATCCCGATGATGAATATCATCAACGGCGGTTCACATGCTGACAACAGCATCGATTTTCAGGAGTTTATGATTATGCCTGTTGGTGCATCTAATTTCAGCGAAGGTTTGCGTATGGGTGCTGAAGTATTTCATAGCCTTAGCGCAGTTTTAAAGAAAAGCGGTTATTCAACCAACGTTGGCGACGAAGGCGGATTTGCTCCTAATCTGAAATCAAACGAAGAAGCCATCACTGTTATCTTACAGGCAATTGAAAACGCAGGTTACAAACCGGGAAAGGATGTGTTTATTGCATTGGATCCTGCTTCGAGCGAATATTA
>Ga0335397_10009363_pt1 | contig 12229 bp, 9 predicted proteins | sample MAT04_FD_205740 | JGI IMG/M metagenome (GOLD analysis project Ga0335397, IMG submission 205740) | Freshwater microbial communities from Lake Fryxell liftoff mats and glacier meltwater in Antarctica - MAT-04 (spades assembly) (version 2) ...
CCCTGCTCGTGCCATACGTGGTCGTCGGAATTGGCGTGCTGTTCCTGCTCCGTGCCCGCCGCCTGACCCGGATCATGCTCGACGAGGACGAGGGAATACGGGTGGCGCCGCTGTGGGTTGTACTCGCTAGGGCATGGCGGCGAAAATCCGGCTAGATGCATTGCCCGATTGTCAAGTGTTACAACTAAAGCGTGCAATAATTCAAGCTAAGACCCGTTCATTTTCTCTGCTTTGCTCGAGCTCCTTCTCGAGCTTTCCAACAGAACTTGACATGGGTCTTAGTACTGCCCGAAATCGTACCAACCGAAATCAGTCACACCCTCACGAAGGGCGCCCGACAATGCCCATCGTACGCCGCAGATCGACAGCAACGAATCAACCCGAAAGGTATCCGAATGGCTGCCCGAACCAAGTCCGCGGAATCATCCTCCGCGGCCACGCCGGCCTCTGAGGCCGCTGCACCCGACGACACCATCGAGAAGCCGGCTATCGCGGCAAAGGCGCCGGCCAAGGCTGCGGCGAAGGCCCCCGCCGCAGCGAAGGCCACGGCCAAGGCCCCCGCCAAGCGCGGACCCAAGGCCAAGACGGAGGCCGCGCCCGAATCCACCGAGGACGCTGCCGTCGAGGCGGGTGCCGTCGAGGACCACGATGACGACGACGCCACCAAGAAGTCGAAGGCCGACGCGCAGACAGAGCAGCTGCCCGCCGGTGCGCTCGTGCTGTCGCTCGTCGATGACGACGACGAGGTGCCGGTCTACTCGTCCGCGATCACCGGCGCGACCGCAGACCCGGTCAAGGACTACCTGAAGCAGATCGGAAAGGTCGCGCTGCTCAACGCGGCCGAAGAGGTCGAGCTCGCCATGCGCATCGAAGCCGGCCTGTTCGCCGAGGACAAGCTCTCGCAGATGACCGAGGTGGAGCAGCGCTCGGCGAAGGGCCGTGAGCTGCACTGGGTCGCCCGCGACGGACAGCGCGCCAAGAGCCATCTGCTCGGCGCGAACCTGCGCCTGGTCGTCTCGCTCGCCAAGCGCTACACCGGCCGAGGAATGCAGTTCCTTGACCTGATCCAGGAGGGGAACCTCGGACTCATCCGTGCGGTCGAGAAGTTCGACTACACGAAAGGCTTCAAGTTCTCGACCTACGCGACGTGGTGGATCCGCCAGGCCATCACCCGCGCCATGGCCGACCAGGCCCGCACGATCCGCATCCCAGTGCACATGGTCGAGGTCATCAACAAGCTCGCCAGGGTTCAGCGCCAGATGCTCCAGGACCTCGGGCGTGAGCCCACCCCGGAGGAGCTGAGCCGCGAACTCGACATGACCCCGGAGAAGGTCATCGAGGTGCAGAAGTACGGTCGCGAGCCGATCTCCCTGCACACCCCGCTCGGTGAAGACGGCGACAGCGAGTTCGGTGACCTCATCGAGGACACCGAGGCGGTCGTACCCGCCGACGCGGTCGGCTTCACCATGCTGCAGAAGCAGCTGGAATCGCTGCTCGACTCGCTCTCCGAGCGCGAGGCCGGCGTGATTCGCATGCGCTTCGGCCTGGGAGACGGGATGCCGAAGACCCTCGACCAGATCGGCGACACGTTCGGGGTGACGCGCGAGCGGATCCGCCAGATCGAGTCGAAGACCATGGCCAAGCTGCGCCACCCTTCGCGGTCGCAGTCGCTGCGCGACTACCTTGAGTAGGCCCACCGGCCTGAAGTACGTCCTCCCCGTCGCCGTCGGCAAGGCCCTGCGCCTTGCTGGCCGGCTGCGCGGCGGCGGCTCGGCGTTCCCCGGCTACGCGACACTCAAACTCGCCCCCGGCTTCCTTCAGGATGCGACCGGCCAGCTGAAGCACGGTGTCGTCTTCGTGCTCGGATCGAACGGCAAGTCGACCACGACCCACATGCTCTCCGAGGTGCTTCGCGCCCACGGCGTCAGCGTGTTCACCAACCCCTCGGGTGCGAACCTGCCGCAGGGCATCGCGTCGTCGCTGCTTGCTGAGACGAGTCTCACCGGGGTCATCGACTCCGATATCGCGGTACTCGAGGTCGATGAGGCCTACGCACTCGACCTCGCCGCGATCCTTCGCCCGAGCACCGTGCTCGCCCTGAACACCCAGGTCGACCAGCTTTACCGCTTCTTCGAGACCGAGCGCGTCGCCGACATGATGCTCGACACTCTCGCGTGCGCGACCGAGCACATCGTCTCGAACCGCGACGACCCCTATCTCAGCAAGATCGACCTGCGCTACCCCGATGCGCAGACCCAGGTCTATCCGGACATCACCTACTTCGGCGTCGCCGACGAGGTCATCGCCGCATCGCCCCACGGCCTTGTGAACGCGCCGGATCACCGCGGCGAGGCGCTCGGTCTCGTGACACGCCCGGCAAGGGCCGAGGTCGTCGAAACGAGCACGACGGGCGCCACCGTCGACGTCGACGGCGAGGTCGTCGACGTCATCCTGCCGGCGAAGGGACTGCACTATGCGATCGACGCCGCCGCGGCAATGGCGACCGCCTCGGTCATTCTCGGAACCGCATTCGACGGCGCGGCCGCGGCGCGCGCATTCGCCACGATGAAACCGGCCTACGGGCGCGGCGAGCTCCTGCAGTTCGGCGATGAGAAGGTCGAGTTCGTGATGTTCAAGAACGCGGCGAGCCTGCAGCTGAACCTCGACGCGATTCCCGAGCCACCTGAGCAGGTGCTGCTCGCGATCGACGAGGGCACCCCGGACATCTCGTGGATCTACGACATCGACTTCTCTGCCATCGACCACGTCGACGTCGTCACGGGCGCGAAGGCGTGGCAGATCGCCCTGTGCCTCGCGCACCAGGGCGTGCCCATTGGCATCGTCGAACCCGACCTCAAGGCCGCCATCGAACTCATGCGCGCCAAGCCCAAGCCCAGCACAGGTATGAAGACCTGGATCGTCAACTACGAACAGATGATGCTCGCGCGGAAGTTCATCGGCGCAGGAGCTCAGGAGAACCAGCGATGACGCTTGCCACGATCGTGCAGCTCTACCCGGACGAACTCGGCGTTGCGGGGGACCGCGGCAACCTGCTCGCGCTCGCCGCCCGCCTCACCGCCGCGGGGATCGACCACCAGATCGTCGAGTACCGCCGCGGTGAGACGTTCCCCGACCGCGCCGACGCCGTGATCATCGGTGGCGGGCCGCTCTCCGCGATGCGCAATGTGCTGGACGACCTCGCCGCGCACGGCGACCGCCTTCGGGAGTGGGTGGACTCCGGGATGCCGATCTTTGCCTACGGGTCCGGCGCCGAGCTGTTGAGCCACGGCATCGACCTGGACGACTCCGCAACCCTACCCGGCCTCGGCCTGTTCCCCTTCCGCGCCCGACGCACGAAGGAACGCAAGGTCGGCTACGTGCTCGTCAGCACCCCGACGGGCCAGCTTGTGGGGTTCGAGGACAACGCGTCGGTCTGGACCCTCGATTCCGGATCCGACGCGCTTGGGACGGTCACGGCCGGAAATGGCAACGGCGACGGGCGTGAGGGCTCGATCACCGGCGCATCGATGGCGACCCAGATCGGTGGACCGGCGTTGCCGCTGAACCCACGGCTCACCGACTCGCTCGTGGCCTCCGTCGCCCTCCGGCTCGGCGTCTCGACCACGCCGGCGGTACCGGCGGAGATCGATGAGTTCGCGCGGAAGGCGCGCGATGTGATCATCGCCAACGCCAAGCACGTATTCTCGAGAATCTAGTCACCCTTTTCAACGGTCGAGGCGAGTCAGGCGGGCAAACGTACGTGGTCAACCCTCCCCTGCGTGAAGCCCTCATCGGCCTGGACGCGATCCGCGGCAATGTCGCCCGCCTAGTGGACTCCTGGTTCGTGGCGGATGTGGCGGGCGATGGTTTCGGCCACGGCGCCATCAGGGTGGCGGCGGCGGCCGTCGAGGCGGGAGCCACCGTGGTCGGCGTGCGCGACGCGCGCGAGCAGCGGGCCCTCGAGTGTGCGGGAATCGCGGCACGCATCGTGCGGCTCCCGGACGCGGGATCGGCAGTGTCCGCGGCGATGTACGGGATCGGGCCGCTCGCCCGCGAATCGGGCTGCATCGCCGCCCTGCGCGTGAGCGCCCGCGTCATGTCGCTCAAGACGATCGAGGCGGGCGAGGCGGTCTCGTATGGGTACACCTGGCGCGCCTCGGTGCGGACCAACCTCGCGCTCGTGCCTCTCGGCTATGCCGACGGCGTGACGAGGGCGGCAGGCAACATCGGGCGGGTATTGCTAGCGGGCGCGATGCGCCCCATCGTCGGCCGGGTCGCGATGGACGTCATCGTGCTCGACCTCGGCGACGACGAGGTCGAGCTCGGTGCGGAGGCGGTGCTCTTCGGCGGCCCGGCACACGGCGCGGCCACGGCCGACGAGTGGGCGGCAGCGCTGGGCATCTCGGCGCTCGAGGCGACAAGCGGGATCGGCGCGAGGGTGGCCAGGAGATGGATATGACAACGGCGCACATCGACCTCGACGCGTTCCGCCGCAACACCACGATGCTCGCCGCGCGGGTCGCGCCGGCGGAGCTGATGGTGATGGTGAAGGCGAACGCCTACGGGCACGGCCTGCTGCCCATTGCACGGGCGGCCGTCGACGGGGGAGTGCGCCTGCTGGGCGTGCTCGACGCCGAATCGGGACTGGCCCTGCGCGCGGACGGGATCGGCGGGCAGGTGCGCCTGTTCGCCTGGCTGTTCGGACCGCAGGAGGACTATCGCAGCATCATCGACGCCGACATCGACCTCGGCATCTCCCATCTGCACCAGCTCGAGCGGATCGCGGCCAGCGGATCGGGCGTCGCTGCCCGACTGCACCTCAAGATCGACACCGGGCTTCACCGCAACGGCGCGAGTGAGGAGGAGTGGCCTCTCCTCATCGCGCGTGCGCTCGAACTCCAGTTCGCCGGGATCGTCGAGATTGTCGGCGCCTGGACCCACATCAGCGAGGCGTCTGACGACGACGACTCCGACGCCATCGCCCGCTTCGAGCGCGCCATCACCGTCGCCGAGGCGATCGGGGCCCGATTCGCGATGCGGCATCTCGCGGCAAGCGCCGCGGGATTCGCACGGGAGGACGCCAGGTTCGACGTCGTGCGAGTGGGCGCGTTCGCCTACGGGATCGCGCCAGGGGGCGGCATCGGGCCGTCGGACATGGGCATCGAGCCCGTGATGACGCTCACCGCCCCGGTAGCCTCGGTGCGCGAGCACGAGGGCCGCACGCTCGCGAGGGTCGCGATCGGCTTCGCCGACGGCCTTCCCGGACACGCCGGCGGACGCGGCGAGCTCGCGATCCGCGGGCGTCGACACCCCATCGTCGGCGCCGTCGGAGCCTTCGGAATCGACGCCGATGTGACAGGGCACCCCATCAGCGCGGGCGACGTCGCAGTGCTGTTCGGCCCAGGTGGCTCGGCGGAGCCGAGTCTTCAGGAGTGGGCGGATGCGCTCGGCACGATCGGCGAGGAACTCGTCGTGCGGGTGCCCCCCGAAGTGCGCCGCGAGTACACCGGTCGCGCACCCGGTGCCGCACGAGGCCGCGCTTAACGACGTAACGCCCGCGACGGTTCGTCACGGGCGCTGTCGCTAACGAAGCGGTATCAGGCTCGGTCGTTCTCGATCAGGCGAGACGACTCGTCGTGCCATTCGAGGGCGCTGGCAGAGAGCTTCTCCTTGAACTTCGCGCCGTGGTGGCCGCAGAAGAGCAACTGGCCGGAGGCCATGGTTACGCGAACATAGGCCTGGGCGCCGCAGCTGTCGCACCTGTCGTGCGAGGTGAGTTCGTGGCGCGGCTCGAGTTCAACAGTGGAACGGGGGGCGATCTGGGACATTTCGGGTTCCTCCAAACTCGAGACGAGAGGTGGTGCTGTAACTATGAAAGCACGTTCGCGTGACAACCACGCGTCAGAAGGCTCCTATTTCGCTGAACGCGTACCGCCCGGCTCGGGTGTCGGTGCGGGTTCACCCCAGTTGCATTCATTAGTGTTGGTCGCGGCCGGTCGGCGGGGCCCGGCGCCGTCACAGCAATTGAAGGAGAACGTGTGCCCAACTCGGATTACTCCGCGAGACACCTGTCGGTGCTCGAGGGACTGGAGGCGGTTCGCAAGCGCCCGGGAATGTACATCGGGTCGACCGACTCGCGCGGACTCATGCATTGCCTGTGGGAGGTCATCGACAACTCCGTCGACGAGGCCCTCGGTGGCCACGGCTCCTCGATCGAAGTGATCCTGCACGCGGACGACAGCGTCGAGGTGCGGGACACCGCCCGCGGCATCCCCGTCGACATCGAGCCGAAGACCGGCCTCAGCGGCGTCGAGGTCGTCTTCACGAAGCTCCACGCCGGCGGCAAGTTCGGCAGCGGCTCGTATGCCGCGTCCGGGGGGCTGCACGGCGTCGGCGCGTCCGTCGTCAACGCGCTCTCCGAGCGGCTCGACGTCGAGGTCGACCGAGGTGGCAAGACGTGGGCCATGTCGTTCCACCGAGGCGAACCCGGCGTGTTCGACGACTCGGGCGAGAAGACCCCCGACGCCCCGTTCTCGCCTTTCGTGTCCGGGAGCGAGCTGAAGGTGGTCGGCAAGGTCGCGCGCGGGGTGACCGGCACCCGCATCAGATACTGGGCCGACCGGCAGATCTTCACCAGGGGCTCCGCGTTCCAGACGGAGGAGCTGCTCGCGCGGGCCAGGCAGACGGCCTTCCTCGTGCCCGGGCTCGGCATCGACATCGCCGACGAACGGGGGGAGGAGCCCACCAGGCAGAACTTCCGCTTCGACGGCGGCATCTCGGAGTTCGTCGACCACCTCTCGGTCGACGAGCCGGTCACCCAGACCTGGCGGCTGCACGGCAGCGGCACCTTCACGGAGACCGTACCGGTGCTGCAGGCCACCGGCGCGATGGTCGCCACCGAACTCGACCGGGAGTGCGCGGTCGACATTGCGTTGCGCTGGGGCACCGGCTACGACACCGTGTTCAAGAGCTTTGTGAACATCATTGCCACCCCCAAGGGCGGAACCCACCAGGCCGGATTCGAGGCGGGTCTGATGAAGTTCCTGCGCTCCCAGGTGGAGCAGAACGCCCGTCGGCTGAAGGTCGGCTCCGACAAGCTTGAGAAGGACGACATCCTGGCGGGGCTGACCGCCGTGCTCACCGTGCGGCTACCGGAGCCCCAGTTCGAAGGCCAGACGAAGGAAATCCTCGGCACACCCGCCGTGCGGGCGATCGTCGCGTCCGTCGTGAGTAAGGCGATGACCGAGAGGTTCAGCTCGGGGAAGCGGGACGACAAGGCGCAGAGCGCCCTCGTGCTTGACAAGATCGTCGCCGAGATGAAGTCCCGGATCTCCGCCAGGGCCCACAAGGACACCCAACGCCGCAAGAACGCGCTGGAGAGCTCCTCCCTGCCTGCGAAGCTCGTCGACTGCCGCTCGAGTGATGTCGGCAACAGTGAGCTGTTCATCGTCGAGGGTGATTCGGCGCTCGGCACGGCGAAGCTCGCGCGCGACAGCGAGTACCAGGCCCTGCTGCCCATTCGCGGCAAGATCCTCAACGTTCAGAAGGCGTCGGTCTCGGACATGCTCTCGAACACCGAGTGCGCCTCGATCATCCAGGTGATCGGGGCGGGCTCCGGCCGCAGCTTCGACCTCTCCGTCGCCCGCTACGGCAAGGTGATCATCATGAGCGATGCCGACGTCGATGGTGCGCACATCCGCACCCTGCTCCTGACACTGTTCTTCCGCTACATGCCCGACATGATCCTCGACGGCCGGGTCTACGCCGCCGTTCCGCCCCTGCACCGTGTGGTCGTGATGAACCCCGGTACGAAGCCGAACGAGACGATCTACACCTACTCGGAGGCGGAGCTGACCGGGGTGCTCACGGCACTGAAGCGGTCGGGTAAGCGCTACCAAGACCCGATCCAGCGCTACAAGGGGCTCGGGGAGATGGATGCGGACCAGCTCGCCTCGACCACGATGGATCGCCGCCACCGCACCCTGCGACGGGTGAACGTCTCGGACGCCGCGATGGCCGCCGGAGTGTTCGAGTTGCTGATGGGCAACGAGGTCGCGCCGCGTAAGGAGTTCATCATCGACGGCGCTGGACTCAGCCGGGACCGCATCGATGTCTGACCTGGATCTCCCTCCCGCCGCCTTCGAGATCACCCCGGTGCGCGTGGCAGTCGAGGAGGCCAGCGCGCCGACTCGCGCGGTGCCGGCCGGCATCACCGCCTTCGCCATCGCGGCCCTCGCGCTCATCGCCGCGCTCCTGTTCGTTGGACAGGACACTGGGATCGCCGGGAACGGCACGGCCGCGATCGTGGCGATCGGGATCGCCGGGACGGGTGCGCTCTTCGCGCTGTTCGTCGTGCTGCCCCTTCAGGTCGCGACCAGGGCGCGGCGCAGGCGGCTGGCGACCGCGCGCCGCGGACTGGAGTCCGCGACATCCGGTCTGCGCGGCCACCTCGCCTCGATCGGCTACGCGATTCCCAACGAGGTGGCGCGCGACTGGGTCAGCTTCCCCGAGAGCGCCGAGACGGTCCCGCTCGTGCACGACTCGGTGATCGCGGCGAGGTGGTGGCGGCCGGTATCCGGAGACGACCGGGTGTTCGTGGAGCCGTTCGTGCGCAGCGGAGACGACCTGACGTCTCTGCCGGTGCTTCCGCCGCTAAGGTCGAGTCCGCAGACCTGACCCCGCCTGGACCCTCGTCCCGACGGGGCGTCCGAACCGAACCCGATCCGGCCCGTACCGGCATCAGGGCCGCGCGCGCCGGTCAGCCCGGGTGGATCGAGCGCCCGATCGAGCTGACGGGGGAGTCCAGAGGCACCCCGGAGCCGTCGCGCTTCATGCCCGAGTCGGGGAGCTGGCGCGCCCCGCCGTCGTGCGCGACCGCGAGAGCGGGCGAGGGACCTGCCCAGGCGACCGCCAGCGAGTCCTCACCCTTGAGAAACGCGTGGGAGCGCACCCCGCCGGTCGCCCGTCCCTTGCCGGGGAACTCGGAGAAGTCGGAGACTTTGGCCCGCCCGGCGTCGGTCCCCTCGAGAGCGGTCGAGTTCGTCGCCACCGTCGCGACGACGGAAGTCGCGGGATCGAGCGAGGTGAAGAAAACCGCGGCATCCCTGGCCCCGAGATTGATGCCGGTCACTCCGCCTGCGGCGGGACCCTGCGGCCTCACGCTCGCCGCCGGGAAGTGCAGCAGCTGTCCGAGGGAGCTCACGAAGACGAGCTCGTCACTCTCCGGTCCCTGAGCCGCGCCGATGACCTCATCGCCCGCCTTGAGCCCGATGGCCTCGAAATCGGGCCGGTTCGGCCAGCCGCCGACCGCGAGCCGCTTGACGGTTCCGCGTCTCGTCCCGAGTGCGATCGAGTTGGACGAGTCGAGCGACACGAGGGCGAGCACCCGCTCCTTGCGGTTCGGAAGCGCGAGGTACTCCTCCACCCGGCGGCCGGCACCCAACTGGATCGAGTTCTCCGGGGCGACGGGGAGGTCGAGGGGTGAGAAGCGAATCAGACGGCCCAGGTTGGTGATCGCGCCGATCTCGGTGCGGCTTGTCGTGCGCACCTGCGATCGGATGGCGTCGTGGCGGGTGCGTCGCGCGGGCCGCGGCGGCGTCTCTGCCTGAACCGGGGCGACGTCGACGCGGAGGATGCGACCGGTGCTCGACAGGAGAACCCGGCACGGCACGTCCGCGAGCTCGAGGACGGGGCCGGCCTTGCGCGATGAGGCCGTCGCGACACTCGGCCTCGCCTCGGTCAGGAGGGTGCGGCGGGGGGTGCCGAATCGCTCGGCGACCTCCTCGAGCTCGCTCGACACGAGGGCGCGGATGCGCACGGGGCTGGCGAGGAGTTCCTGCAGGAGGGCGATGTCGGCGCGCAGCTGGTCGCGCTCCGCCTCGAGCTCGATGCGCGAGAACTTGGTGAGGCGGCGCAACCGCAGCTCGAGAATGTACTCGGCCTGCAGCGCGCTGAGATCGAACACCTCCATGAGCTTGACCTTGGCCCGCTCGCCGTCGTCGCTCGCCCTGATCACCTGGATGACCTCGTCGATGTCGACAATCGCGACGAGAAGCCCCTCGACGAGGTGCAGTCGCTCAAGCTTGCGCGCGAGCCGGAACCGACTGCGGCGCGTGACCACCGAGATGCGGTGGTCGAGGTAGACCTGCAGGAGCTCGCGCAGTCCGAGGGTGCGCGGGCCGCCATCGACGAGCGCGACGGCATTGATGTTGAACTGGTCCTCGAGCGGCGTATACCGGTACAGCTGCTCGAGGACGGCCTCCGGACTGAACCCGGTCTTGATGCCGATCACGAGGCGCAGTCCGTGGCGGCGGTCGGTGAGGTCGGTGACGTCGGAGATACCGCTGAGCTTCTTCGAGCCGACGCCGTCCTTGATCTTCTCGATGACCTTCTCGGCCCCGACCATGTAGGGCAGCTCGGTGACGACAAGGCCCGTCTTGCGCGCGGTGATCGACTCGATCGAGACCTTCGCCCTCGTCTTGAAGCTGCCGCGTCCCGTCTCGTAGGCGTCGCGGATTCCTGAGAGGCCGACGATCGTGCCCCCGGTCGGCAGGTCGGGGCCCGGCACATACGACATCAGCTCGTCGAGCGTCGCGCCGGGGTCGTCGAGCAGGAAACGCGCGGCTCCAACAACCTCGATGAGGTTGTGCGGGGCCATATTGGTGGCCATCCCGACGGCGATCCCACTTGCCCCGTTGACAAGCAGGTTGGGAAACGCGGCGGGCAGCACCTCCGGCTGGGTCAGCTGGTTGTCGTAGTTGGGCACGAAGTCGACGACGTCCTCGTCGAGGTCGGCGGTCATTGCACTCGCGGCCGGCGCCAGCCGTGCCTCCGTGTAGCGCGCGGCGGCCGGCCCGTCATCGAGCGAGCCGAAGTTGCCGTGCCCATCGATCAACGGGACGCGCATGATGAACGACTGCGTCATTCGCACCATCGCGTCGTAGATCGACGAGTCACCGTGCGGGTGGAGCTTGCCCATGACCTCGCCGGTGACCCGGGCGGATTTCACGTGGCCGCGCTCCGGGCGCAGTCCCATCTCAGTCATCTGGTACAGGATTCGGCGCTGCACGGGCTTGAGCCCGTCGCGCGCGTCCGGGAGGGCGCGCGAATAGATGACCGAGTAGGCATACTCGAGGAACGAGCCCTGCATCTCGTCGGTGACATCGACGTCTTCGATTCTTTCGCCGGTACCGTCGGCGCCACCGGACCCGCTGGGTGCAGTCGTGTTCTGGGGAGTAGTCATAAGATTGCGACCATGCTACCGGCCATCAAATCCCACCGGATGAGCCTCGCCGACGTGTTGCCGAGTTGCCTCGACTCGGTCACTGGACGCCAGGGTACTCTCGCCCTGCCCCTCGTCGATAAGGCGGTCGTGATACTCGTCGACGGCATGGGCGCGCAGGCGCTCAGCGCTCGCGCCGGGCATGCGCGTGCGCTCTCCCCGCTACTCAACCGCGGCTCGACGATCGGCGCAGGATTTCCCACCACCACTGCCGCGGCGCTGGCCACCCTCGCGACGGGCGCCGCGCCCGGCGAGCACGGGCTCGTCGGCTACACCGTGCTCGACGCCGCCCACGACAGGGTGGTGAACCAGCTGTCGGGGTGGGACGCGCGGCTCGACCCCATGACGTGGCAGAGGGCGCGGACCGTCTTCGAGCGCGCCGGCGACGAGAGCGTTCCGTGCTTCGTCGTCGCGACCGAGCGCCACCGGAATTCGGGCTTCACCAGGGCCGTGCTCCGCGGCGCCGCGTATCTGGCCGACGAATCGATCGCCGGCCGGCTTGATGCCGCGCGGGCCATCCTCGACGCGAACGACCGTGCGATCGTCTACGTTTACATCGCGGAGCTCGACAAGATCGGCCATTCCGACGGGTGCGAATCGCCCGCCTGGACGCGGCAACTCGAGGAGATCGACGCCTGCGTGCGGAGCTTCGCAGCGACGCTGCGCGCCCGCGAGGGGCTACTGGTGACGGCGGACCACGGCATGCTCGACATCCCGCACCACTCGCACGTGCTCTTCGGCGACGATGCGGAGCTCGTCGACGGGATCCGGCACGTCGCGGGGGAGCCGCGGTGCCTGCAGCTCCACTTCGAACCCGACGCGTCGCCCGGGCTGCGCGACGCCGTCCTGGCGCGCTGGCGCCAGGCGGAGGGAACGCGATCCTGGGTGCTCTCCCGCGACGAGGCCATCGCCGAGGGCCTGTTCGGCAGGGTGCACGACGAGGTCGCG
>Ga0335397_10009368_pt1 | contig 12226 bp, 5 predicted proteins | sample MAT04_FD_205740 | JGI IMG/M metagenome (GOLD analysis project Ga0335397, IMG submission 205740) | Freshwater microbial communities from Lake Fryxell liftoff mats and glacier meltwater in Antarctica - MAT-04 (spades assembly) (version 2) ...
GACCTTGCCCGGCATGATCGAGCTGCCGGGCTCATTGGCCGGCAGGCGCAACTCGCCCAGGCCGGCGCGCGGCCCGCTGCCCATCAGGCGGATGTCGTTGCCGATCTTGGTCAGCGCGATGGCCAGCATGCGCAGGCTGGCGTGCAGGTTGACCAGCGCCTCGTGGCCGGCCATCGCCGCAAACAGGTTGTCGGCCGGCGCCAGCGGCAGGCGCAGCTCGAGCGCGAGCAGCGCCGCCACCCGGGCGCCGAATTCGGGGTGGGTGTTCAGCCCCGTGCCCACGGCCGTGCCACCGATGGCCAGCCGGTGCACCGGCGGCAGCGCCTGGCGCAGGCTGGCCTCGCACAGGCCGAGTTGTGCGCCGTAGCCGCCAAACTCCTGGCCCAGCGTCAGCGGCGTGGCGTCCTGCAGGTGGGTGCGGCCGATCTTGACCACCCCGGCCAGCGCCTGCGCCTGCGCGGCCAGCGCGGCGCGCAACTCGGCCAGCGCCGGCAACAGGCGTTGCCCCGTCTGCAGCGCCACCGCGATATGCATGGCGCTGGGGAACACATCGTTGGACGACTGGCCGAGGTTGACCGCGTCGTTGGGATGTACCCGGGTGGGCGCCTGGCCGGCACCGGTCGGCGGGCCCGGGCCGGCCAGCGCGGCCAGCGCCGTGCTGGCCAGGTGGGCCACGACCTCGTTGACGTTCATGTTGCTTTGCGTGCCCGAGCCTGTCTGCCACACCGAGAGCGGAAACTGGGCGTCATATCCGCCCTCGGCCACCCGGCGCGCCGCCGAGGCGATGGCTGCGGCCACCGGTGCGGCCAGCAGGCCGAGCTCACCATTGACCGTGGCCGCCGCCCATTTGATCCAGGCCAGCGCATGGATGATGGGCAGCGGCATGCGCTGCTCGCCGATGGCGAAGAAGTGCAGGCTGCGCGCCGTCTGCGCGCCCCACAGCGCCTGGAGGGGCACCTCGATGGCGCCGAAGCTGTCGTGCTCGGTGCGGGTGGCTGCTTGGGTGGCTGCTTGGGTGGCTGCTTGGGTGGCCGCAGGGGTGGGCTCGTCGCCAGGGTTCATGCCGGTCACCGTTTGGGGGTTGCGGCGGCAACGGCCTTGCGCGCCGGCGCGCTGCCCTTCGCGGCAGACCGAACGGCTGCCGCCGGATGCCGCTCCATCAGGCTGCGGCAGCTGTCGGCCGCCCGCGCGGCGCGATCGGTATCCCCGGTGTCGAGCAAGGGGATCAGCGCTGCCAGCGGATTGACCAGCGCCAGCAGCGCGGCGGCGGCCACCCGAGGCGCCAGGCGGCCCAGCTCCAGCGTCAGCTTGGGATGGGCAAAGCTGCCCTGCACATGCAGCGGCGAGCGCAGCGCCAGCGGGCTGAAGTCCTTGGGGCTGACGACCGCACGCAGGTCCAGCGCCTCGGTCGCCAGCGACAGCGAGCCCTCCACCCAGAGCGCCGAATCGGTGGTGTCGAGCACCATCACCCGGGGCCGGAACACGCCCCGATCGGCCACCAGGTCCGCCACCGCACAGCCGACCGGCAGCGCGTCGTCGCCCACCACCAGCACGCCCAGCGCCTGGGCCAGGTCCAGCCCGGCGGCTTCGACCGCCAGGTGCGAGATCGAACCGCCGGTCAGCTCGGTATGCGCCGTGCCCTGCAGGCTGGACAGGATCTCGGCGGTGGACCGGCCCTGGCCGGCCAGCTTGGCCCGGCCGTTGAGCTGGCCCGAGACATAGGGCGCCGATGTCTTGGCGCGGGTCTGGCGCACCCAGTGTTCAAGCCTTACGCCGTCCCAGCGCAGATCGGCAGTCCACAGCGCCAGGCGGCTGCGCCCGTCCAGTTGCACCTGGCCACCCAGCCGGCCCTGCGCGGTGCGGGCGTCCAGGTCGCGCAGCGTCAGCACACCGCCGGCCAGCAACAGGTGGCCGTGCAGCGGCCGCAACGGCGCCAGCCAGGGGGTGTTCAGGTCGGCCTCGGCGATGTCGATCAGCACGTCGGCGTCCATCACCCGCAAGGCCGCCAGGTCGAACGGCCGGTCGGGCAAGACTTTGCCGGGGTGGCGCCGGTCGACCCGGGCCGGTGCAGCACCGGCAGGACGTGCCAGCCCGGGCAGGGCCGCCGGCAGAACGGCGGGTACCGGCACGACCGCAGACGCCCCTGCGCTTTGCTCACCGGCCAGTCTGGCGTCCGCGGCGACCGGCGCACCGGCAAGCCCCTTGGCTGCCAGACCGACCGCCGGGCCCAGGTCGGCCAGGTGCAGGCGCTTGCCGCCCAGCCGGCCCGCCAGCAGCGGCACGGCCCGGTCGGTGTAGTAGACAAAAGCGCCGTTGAGCTGGCTGCTGCCCACGGTGGCATCGTCGATCAGCACATACCAGCCGTCGGCCCGCCGGGCCAGCCGGCCGCGGCTGTGAAAAGCTGCCGTGGTGGGCAAGGTGACACGCAACGGGTCGCCCACCGCCGCCAGCGACGGGCCCTGCACGGTAAAACGGCCGGTCAGGCCCAGCAGTCGCACCGGGTCGGTGGCGCTGCCTGCGAAGGTCAGGCTGGTGCGGCCGACGCGGGCCGAGAGCGTCAGCGGCACCGCCGGCGCGTCGGCGTTTGCGTCCGCGCTTGCGCCCGCGTTTGCGCCCTTCTGCGGCGCCGTCTGTCCGCCCGTCTGTCCGCCCGTCTGTCCGCCCGTCTGTCCGCCCGTTTGCGCGCCCGTCTGCGCATCCGTCCGCGCAGCCGCGCGTGCACCCGGCAGGGCCCCCGCGGCTGTCAGTGCCAGCGTCAACGGCAGGCCGCGGTAGTGGCCCTGGCCGCGCACCTGCAACAGGCTGCCCAGCGCCGGGGCTGCCGCAGCTTGGACCGACAAGTCCGCCTGCAGTGACAACGCGCCCGGCACGTCCTGCAAATGCACCCGGCCCTGAGCGACAACCAGCCGCTCGACCACCGGCAGCGCCAGCGCTGGCGCGGCTGGGTCGAGCGGCCGGCGATCGGGGCCGAGCTGCCAGGACACCCGGCCGTCGGCATGGCGCTCCAGGTGGGCATCGAGCTGCCGCGCTTGCAGGCCCTGGATGCGCAGCGGCTGGCCATGCCAGGCGCGCCACAGGTCGCTGTAGCGCAAGTCCAGCACCAGGTCTTGCGCCTGCACCAGGTAGGGCGCGGCGCTCCAGTCGGGCGCGGCCACCGTCAGCCAAGGCGCCGACAGGTGCACACCGCCGAGGAACCGCACACGGAAGCCCCCTCGCGCCTGCGCCTGCGCCTGCGACTGCGCCTGCGCCGACGCCGGCGCCGACGGCGGCCGCGCGGCGCTGGCGGCCGGGGCCGCGGTGCTTGCCTGCCCCGGCTCGACCGCCGCCTGCAAGCTCACGGTCCGGTGCATCTGTTGCGACAAGCCGCGCTGCAGGGGCCCGGCCAGCATGGGCCACCCCATCCACTCACCCACGCCCAGCGCTGCCACCACCGCCAGCACTGCGCCCAGCCATGCCAGCCCCCACCCGCGGCGTGAAGGCAAGGGCTCAGGCACGGCGCGGCTTGGCGACGACGGATCAGGCGACGACGGCAGCGGAAAAGTCATGGGCGATTGTCCGAGGCCCGCGCCGCGCTGCCAGCGGCCAAGGCCGCAAGGCGGTGTGGGTCTTGGCCTACAGGCGCGCCGGGCGGCGGGACGGCAGCGTGCAACTGGCGCGCTGGGTTCGCCAGCGAACAGACACCGCCCGCCGCCGGCTGCACCCTCATACACCGCGGTCTGCACGCACGCTCCGACCCCCCGAACCGACCGGCCATGGACTTCAAGGACTATTACAAGACGCTGGGCGTGGCAAGCACCGCCAGCGCCGACGAGATCAAGCGCGCCTACCGCAAGCTGGCGCGCAAGTACCACCCGGACGTCAGCAAGGAGCCCGACGCCGAAGCCCGCTTCAAGGACGTGGCCGAAGCAAACGAGGCCTTGTGCGACGTCGAGCGTCGCGCCGCCTACGACACCATCGCCGACGACCACCGCAGCGGGCGCAGCAGTGGCCCAGGCAGCCACCAGAACGGCAGCCGCCGCGGCGGTCAACCGTTTTCGCCGCCACCGGGCTGGGACAGCGGCTTCGAGTTCAGCGGCAGCGGCAGTGACGGCGAGTCCGACCACAGCGACTTCTTCGAGTCGCTGTTCGGCCGGCGCGCTGCGGGCGGCGACGGCGCCCAACCCCGGGCGGCCCGCGCCCGCCCCGGGGGCGACCACCATGCCAAGATCCGGATCGACCTGGTCGAGGCCTGGCGTGGCGGCACACGCAGCGTGTCGCTGCGCGCGCCGGTGGCCGATGCGCAAGGCCATGTGCTGATGCAGGAGCGCCAGCTGGAGGTCAACATTCCCAAGGGCGTGCGCAACGGCCAGCACCTGCGCCTGGCCGGCCAGGGCAGCGCGGGCACCGGTGACGCACCGGCCGGCGATCTGTTCCTGGAAATCGAGATCGCGCCGCATGCCCGGTTCCGGCTGGACGGCCGCGACCTGTTTGTCGATCTGCCGCTGGCGCCCTGGGAGGCCGCGCTGGGCGCCACCGTGCAGCTGGCCCTGCCCGACGGCAGCGTCGAGCTGACCGTGCCGCCCAACGCCAAGCCCGGCCGGCAATTGCGGCTCAAGGGCAAAGGCCTGCCGGGCACACCGCCCGGCGACGCCTATGCGGTGCTGGTGCTGGCACTGCCGGCCACCGACAGCCCCGAGGCGCAGCAAGCCTGGCGCACGCTGGCCGAAGGCTATCCCGACTTCAACCCCCGCGCGGCGACAGCGGGCTGAGTGGCCCCCCCGCGCCGACCTGCCCCGTGACGCCCTGCTTCGCTTCGCCCTTGCGACCCCACCATGACATCCACCTCCGCCACGCCCACGCCCGCCGCCCCTGCACCCGGCGCGGCCCTGTCGGCCCAGATCGACTTCGAGTTTTCACTGCTGACCCTGGGCCGGGCCAGCCGCGCCGCCCGCACCGACCTGCTGGCCTGGATCGACGAGGGTGTGCTCACCCCCGTCGCCCCGTCGACCGGCGACGCCGCCACCTGGCGATTCGGCGCTGACAGCCTGGCCCGGGCCCAGGCCGCACGGCGACTGGCAGACGACCTGGCGATCAACGCCGCGGGCGTGGCGCTGGTGCTCGATCTGCTGGACCACATCGCCGACTTGCAGGCCCGGCTGCGGCACGCCAGCGGCGGCTGAACCCAAGGCTGCGCCGGCCGGCAAGCCGCTGTCCTACAGCCGCTTGCGGTACGTCCGACAGACAGCGCGTTGGCCGGTTCCTAGCATCGGTTCATCACCTGTCGATCTCCTGCCGATCAGTGCCCGACAAACGCCAAAACAGGCGATGTCACCGGGCCCTGACCGGCCGCTGCCGCAAAACCCTTCTCCGATTTGTGCCCCCGAAAGTCGATCCCCATGTCTCGTCACCCCACCTTCGGCGTTCTGGCCCTGGCCGCCCTGGCCGCGCTGTGCGCCAGCCCGGCGTCCGCGCAAGCCGACAGCTACTACTACCTCGGCCTGTCCGGCGGCCAGTCACGCGGCCAGATCGACGAGGGCCGCATCAGCAACAACCTGGCTGGCCCCGGCCTGACCCTCAACTCGATCAACAGCCAGGAGCGCGACATCACCTGGAAGGCCTTCGGCGGCTACCAGCTCAACCGCTTCCTGGCCGTCGAAGCCGGCTTCTTCAGCCTGGGCTCGTTCGACTTCACCACCACCACCACCCCGGCCGGCAAGCTGCAAGGCCAGACCAAGCTGCAAGGCCTCAACCTGGACCTGGTGGCCACGCTGCCGATCAGTGACCGTTGGTCGGGCCTGGCCCGGGTGGGTGGCCAATATGCCCGTACCCGCGGCGAGTACACCGGCAGCGGCGCGGTCGGCCCGTTCCACAACACGCCCAGTGAGCGCCGGAGCAACCTGAAGGTCGGCCTGGGCCTGCAGTACGAATTCAGCCCGTCGTTCCTGATGCGCGGCGAGGTCGAGCGCTACCGCGTCAGCGACGCGATGGGCGGCCGTGACAACGTCAACGCCTACACGGTCAGCGCGGTGTTCCCGTTCGGCCGGGCGCCACAAGCCACCCGCTCCGCCTACCTGGCACCGGCCTATGTCGCGCCCGCGCCGCAGCCGGCGCCCATGGCCATGCCGATGCCTGCCCCGGCGCCCGCGCCGCTGGTGGTGGTGGTGCCGGTGGCCCCGGTCGTTGCAGCGGCACCGCAGCCGCGCCGCGTCAGCTTTTCGGCCGACTCGCTGTTCGGCTTCGACCAGTCGACGGTGCGCCCCGACAGCAAGGCCGGGCTCGACACCCTTGCGCGCGAGTTGCAGGGCGCCCAGTACGACACCATCACCGTCGAGGGCCATACCGACCGCCTGGGCAGCACTGCCTACAACCAGAAGCTGTCGCTGCAACGCGCCGAGGCGGTCAAGGCCTACCTGGTGAGCAGCGACGGCCTGGCCGCGGCCAAGATCAGCACGGTCGGCAAGGGTGAAACCACACCCGTGACCAAGCCCGAGGACTGCAAGGGCGAGCACGCCACGCCCAAGTTGATCACCTGCCTGCAAGCCGACCGGCGTGTCGACGTGGAGGTCTCCGGCACCCGCTGAGCACCGTGCCGGGCTCGCCCGGCGTCCCCCCACCCAGCCGGACGGCCCCAGGGCCGCGCCGGCGGAGCCACCATGAATCCCTTCAGCCACCCCCCCCAAGCCCAATCCTGGGCCACCGCCTCTTTTGGCCACGATGCCGACACCCTGCCGGTCGAGTTGTCAGCGCTCGGCGAGCACCTGGGCCAGTGCCAGGGCCAGCGCGGCCGGCTGTTCAGCCTGCAGTGCATGGCCGAGGCCACCCACGGCCTGCTGGCGTCGCGCTTCGTGACCACGCTGGTGGGCATCGCCCTGCTGTTTGCCGCGGCATCACTGGCCGCCTGAAGGTATGGCGCAAGACCTGATCCAGCGCCTGATCCCGGAGGCGCCACAGGCTTTGGGCCAGATGCTGGACGGCGGCCGGGGCGCAGCCGAGCCGCCGATACGGGCCGAGATCTTCGGCCCGCAGCGCTTTGCGCAACACGGCCGAAGCCTGGGCGAGACCCACCGTGCGGCGTTGGTGGGCGCCCGCAAGGCCGCTTTCTTCCCGCGGCTGCGCAGCAATATCGCCGTGCTGCGCGAGGCCCACGGCTATATCGCCGTGCAGGCTGCCACCGGCTACGACATCAGCCCGGCCGGCGAGTGGCTGCTGGACAACTTTCACCTGATCGAGGCCCAGCTCGACGAGGTACGCGCCGGCCTGCCGCGGCGCTACTTCCGGGCCTTGCCGGTGCTGCTGGACAAACCGCTGGCCGGCCTGCCGCGGGTCTACGGTATCGCCTGGGCTTTCGTGGCCCACACCGACGGCGCGTTCGACGAGGATTTGCTGGTGCAGTTCCTGGTCGCCTACCAGGAGACCCGCGAACTGACGCTCGGCGAGCTGTGGGCCTTGCCCACCACCTTGCGTGTGGTGCTGATCGAAAACCTGCGCCGGCTGGCCGAGCGTGTGGCCACCCACAAGGCCGCCCGAGAGGTGGCCAACCGGGTCTGCGACCGGATCGAGCACTACACCCTGCCCACGCTGGACGGGCTGCTGGCAGCACTGAACCGCCGGGGCGTGGGCCGGGTGTTCCTGGCGCAGATGGCGCAGCGCCTGCAGGACCGCAGCTCGCCGGCGCACGCCGCCGCCGGCACCTGGCAACACGAATGGCTGGCCCGTGCCCTGCCCGACCGGGCCGCGATGGTCGGCCAGCAAAGCGCCGACCAGGCCGCCGACAACTTGAGCGTGAGCAACGCCGTCAGCTCGCTGCGCGAGATCGGCGATGCCGACTGGACGGACATCATCGCGCGCACCAGCACGCTGATGCGGCTGATGCTGAGCGCGCCGCTGTTCGAGGCCGAAGCCGCAGTCACCCGCGACCAGACCCTGCACGCGATCGAGCGGCTGGCCCTGCAAAGCGGCCACAGCGAAGTGGCGGTGGCGCAAGCCCTGCTGGAGCGCATGCACCAGGCGGCACGGTCGCCCGGTGCGACCGCCGATATGGCGCATCCGGCCCTGCACCCGGCCCTGAATCCGGCCCTGCACCCGGCCCCGCCCCCGGATTTGTCGGCAACGTCGGCCGCCCGGTCTGCCCAGACCACCGCCGAGTACTGGTTGCTGGGCCCCGGCCGCCCCACGCTGAACGCGGCACTGGGCCTGCACGAGCGGTGGCACACCGTGGCAAGCCGCCTGGCGCGGCGCCTGGCCTTGCCGGTCTACCTGGGCGCGCTGGCGCTGGGCACCCTGGGCCTGGTGGTCACGCTGGCGCTGCGCCACACGGTCGGCCCGGCAGGCCTGGCCGGCCCGATCACGCTGACCGGCGGGCTGTTCGGCTCATTGGTCGGCGCCCTGCTGATGCTGTGGCCGGCGTCCGAGGCCGTGGTGGCGGTGATCAACCGCCTGGTCAGCGAATCCGTGCGGCCCCATCACCTGCCGCGCCTGGCGCTGGCCGACGGCATCCCGGCCGCGCACCGGGTGATGGTGGTGATCCCGGCGATGCTGACCAGCAGCGCGCAGACCACCGCGCTGGTGCGCCGCCTGCATCTGCACTACCTGGCCAACCCCGAGCCGCAGGCGCAATTTGCACTGCTGACCGACTGGGCCGATGCCGACGACCCCACCGCGCTGACCGACGACCCGCTGCTGGCCGACGCCTGCACGCAGCTCGGCGCACTCAATGACCGCCACCCACCGGCCAGCGGACTGGTGCCGCGCTTCATCCTGCTGCACCGTGGGCGCAAGTTCTGCGTTACCGAACAGCGCTGGATCGGCTGGGAGCGCAAGCGCGGCAAGCTTGAAGAACTGGTCACGGCGCTGGCCGAGCCCGGCACGTCGGCATTTCTGGCCCTGGGCGCGCTGTCGCGCCTTGCCGAGGCCACCCGCTACATCGTCACGCTGGACAGCGACACCGAGCTGCCACCCGGCCGCCTGCGCGAGCTGGTCGGCGTGGCCGCCCATCCGCACAACCAGCCGCAGCTCGACGCCAGCGGCCGCACCGTCGTGCACGGCTACGGCATCCTGCAGCCGCGGGTGGTCACGCCGCTGCCGTTGCTGGCCGACTTCACCCGCTTCCACTGGCTGTTTGCCGGCCAGTGCGGCATCGACCCGTACAGCGCCGCCACCTCCGAGGTCTACCAGGACCTGTTCGGCGAGGGCAGCTTCACCGGCAAGGGCCTGCTCAACGTGGCTGCGATGCACGCGGTGCTGGCCGGCCGGCTGCCCGAGGACCAGGTGCTGTCGCACGACCTGCTGGAGGGTTCGATCGCACGCTGCGCCGCCGTCACCGACATCACCGTGATCGAGGAGGCGCCGTTCCACGCCGACGTCGCTGCGTCGCGGCTGCACCGCTGGACCCGTGGCGACTGGCAGTTGCTGCCCCTGCTGCTGCGGGCCGGCCACTACGGCCTGCACGCCGTCAACCGCTGGAAGCTGTTCGACAACCTGCGCCGCTCGCTGGTGGCGCCGGTGTCGGTGGCGCTGCTGGTGTGGGCGCTGGCGGGTGCCACCGTCACGCCGCTGGCCGCGCTGCTGCTGGTGCTGGCGGCGTTTTCAGCCGGCCCGTTGATGGGCGCGGTGGCCGGCCTGTCGCCCAGCCGCGACGACCTGTCCAAGCTGCACTTCTACCGCGGTGCGGGGGCCGAACTGGGCCGCGCCGTGGGCGGCGGCGTCTGGGCGTTGCAGCAACTGCTGGCCCAGGCCGCGATGAACACCGACGCCATCGCCCGGACACTGTGGCGCCTGACCGTGACCCGCCGCCACCTGCTGCAATGGACCACCGCCGCCACCGCGGCGCGGCAAACCCAGGCGATCACCGCCGGGGGCCTGCCGGCCGTGCTGCGCCACCACTGGCGCACGCCGCTGGCCGCCGCGCTGCTGCTGGCCGCCCTGCTGGCCGGCGGCACGCCCTATGCGATGGCCGCCACCGCGCTGTGCCTGGTCTGGGCCAGCGCACCGCTGGGCAGCTGGTGGGTCAGCCGGCCCAAACCCCTGCGGCGGGATGCTGCCTTGCCCGCCGCCGAGCAGGCGATACTGGAAAACGTCGCCCGCGACACCTGGCGGTTTTTCGAGCGCTGCGTGGGCGCCGACGACCACCACCTGCCACCCGACAACCTGCAGGTGCTGCCCAACGACATGGTGGCGCACCGCACATCGCCCACCAACATCGGCCTGTACCTGCTGAGCGCCGCCTGCGCCCGCAGCTTTGGCTGGATCGGCACCGAGGACCTGGTCCAGCGCCTGACCGCCACGCTGGCCACGCTGGACGGGCTGCAGCGCCACCGCGGCCACTTCCTGAACTGGTACGACACCCAGACCACCGCGCCACTGCTGCCGATGTACGTCTCCACGGTGGACAGCGGCAACCTCTGCGGCCACCTGCTGGCCGTGGCCCAGGCCTGCCTGGAGCTGGCCGCCGCGCCCTTCGACCCGGCCGCCGGCCAGCGTGCCCTGCGCGCCAGCCGGGCCCGGCTGGCCCCGTTGCTGGCCCAGCGCAGCGACTTGCCGCCCGAGCAACGGGTGCAGCTGCAGGACTGCCTGGCCGACCACCGCGCCATGCGCCGCTCGGTGGCACTGGACGATGCTGCGCGCACCCGGGTCGACAGCGGGGGCGAGACGCAGACCGCTGTCGCGGTGCAACGCCTGCAAGCCCTGGCTGCCCGCTGCGAGGCCCTGGCCGACCAGGCCGAGTTCGGGTTTTTGTACCACCGTCATCGCCACCTGTTCCACATTGGCTGGCGGGTGGCAGAGCAGCAGCTCGATGCCGGCTTTTATGACCTGCTGGCGTCCGAGTCGCGCCTGACCAGCCTGTTCGCGATCGCCAAGGGCGACGTGCCGGTGCGGCACTGGGGCGCGCTGGGCCGGCCGTTTTTTGGCGTCGGCACCTTGGCCGGGCTGCGCTCGTGGTCGGGCTCGATGTTCGAGTACCTCATGCCCACCCTGGTGCTGGCCGAGCCGCCCGGCAGCGTGCTGAGCGAGGCCTGCCACGCCGCGCTGCGCGAGCAGATCGCGTTCACCGCGCCGCGCCACCTGCCCTGGGGCATCTCGGAGTCGGCCTACGCCGGCGCCGACCACACCCTGGCCTACCAGTACGCGCCGCAGGGGGTGCCGCGGCTGGCCTTGCGCCGCACGCCGACCGACGAGCTGGTGCTGGCGCCTTACGCCAGCGCACTGGCACTGATGATCGCGCCGCACCGCGCCAGCCTGAACCTGGACGCCCTGGCCGCGCTGGGGGCACAGGGGCGCTACGGCTTCATCGAGGCGCTGGACTTCACACCCGGCCGGCAGACCGGTGACGAGGCTTTTGCGCCGGTGGCCACCTTCATGGCGCACCACCAGGGCATGAGCATCGTGGCCGTGGCCAACCTGCTGCTGGGCGGCCCGGCCCAGCGCTGGGGCATGGCCAATGCCCAGTTGGCCGCTGTGGCCTCGCTGCTGCACGAGCGCCCGCCCCGCGAGGTGCCGGTGCTGCGCGCCACCCCAGCCGCCGCGCCACTGCAGAGCATGTTGCGGCGCACCCCCGGCCTGCTGCGCGAGGTGCTGCCGGGCGCCGGCGCGGTAGAGCCCACCCACCTGCTGGGCAACGGGCGCTACAGCGTCTCGTTGCGCGCCAACGGCGCCGGCTGGAGCCGCTGGGGCGCCACCGGCATCACCCGCTGGCGCGACGACGCACTGCGCGATGCCATGGGCAGCTTTTTCTACCTGCGCTGGGCCAACCCGGCCGAGCGCCGATCGGCCAGTGCCGCTACAGGCCACGGCTGGACCGGCCGCAGCGACCGGCGCAGCGCCAACGCCGCGCGCGCCGACAGTGCGCCGGTGGTGTCGCTCACCCAGCACCCGGCGCCCGATCCGGCAGCGCAATACCAAAGCCTGTTCCACGCCGACCGGGTCTGCTTCGACGCAAAGTGGCCGGGTGTGCAGGCGCACACCACGGTCTGGGTCAGCCCCGAGGACGACATCGAGTTCCGCCAGGTCGAGTTGCACAACCTGGGCGATCAGACGCTGGACATCGAGCTGATCTCGGCTTTCGAGCTGACACTGGCGGACGACCGCGCCGACGAGTCCCATCCCGCCTTCATGAACCTGTTCGTGCGCGCCGCCTGGCGGCCCGAGCACCAGGCGCTGGTGTTCGAGCGCACACCCCGCCTGCCCAGCGAGCCCGCACTGCGGGCGGCGCACTTCCTGACCGCCAGCGACCCCCAGGTGGTAGGCCTGC